>Ga0307513_10012377_pt1 | contig 10539 bp, 13 predicted proteins | sample 15_EM_MG_FD_202174 | JGI IMG/M metagenome (GOLD analysis project Ga0307513, IMG submission 202174) | Populus trichocarpa ectomycorrhiza microbial communities from riparian zone in the Pacific Northwest, United States - 15_EM | ecosystem: Host-associated > Plants > Roots > Unclassified | place...
GAAGGATGTAAGAAGGTTCTTGGGAAGGTTGAATTACATTGCTCGGTTTATATCCCAATTAACCACAACTTGTGACTCAATCTTCGATTGTTAAGGAAGAAGAATCTCGGAATTTGGAATAAGAGTGCACCCCTATCTATCAAGTCAAATTGCAAAATGGCAAGTTCTACTGGCTGAGTACGACATAGTATATATGACATGGAAAGCCATGAAAGGGAGTGTTATTGTCGATCACCTTACCGACCATGCTAGGGAAGATATTGAGTCATTAAAATTTGACTTTCCTGATGAAGATGTGCTTTTAGTTGAGGAAATTAGATTGGTGGACTATGTACTTTGATGGTGATGTAAATGTATGTGGTAACAGAGCTGATGCAATGATAATCTCTCCTAATAAAAAGCAATATTCGGTTTTAGTTAAGTTGCAGTTTGGGTGCAATAACAACGTAAGAGTATGAAGCTTGCATTTTCGTTTTAGAGGTGACATTGGAGCAGAATATTAGAAAGATAGATATGTATGGAGACTCAATTTTGATTATTTGCCAAGAGAAAGGAAAATGACAAACCAAGGACGAGAAGTTGAGACCTTACCAAGAATACCTGTCTAAATTGGCTAGAGAATTTGAGGAAATAAAGTTCACCCATCTAGGAAGGGAAGGAAACCATTTTGCTAACGCTTTGGTCACATTAGCTTCTATGGCTAGAATAGACTTTGGGCATAAGGTACAGTCGGTAAGCATTAATATCAGAAATAACCCAGCTCATTGTTGCTTAGTTGAAAGAGAAAAAGCTGGAAACCCTTGGTACTATGATATCAAGAATTTCATCCAAAACCAGACATATCCCATTGGGGCATCCAAAATCAACAAAAGGACTTTGAGGAGGTTGGCAATGGATTTCTATCTTGATGGGGAAACTTTGAATAAGAAATCATCTGACGGAACTTTGTAGAGATGTTTGGATGACATGGAGGTAAAAAGTGGTGAAGAAATTTATGGAAAGAGATTTGATCTGTCGATATGGTCCACTAGAAAAGATTAATAATGCCCAGAACTTCAATAACAAGATGATAATAGAACTCTGCGCTAAATGGAAAATCAAGCATTCCAATTCCTTGCTATATAGGCCAAAGATGAATGGTGTTGTAGAAGCTGCTAACGAAAATGTCAAGAAGATTGTTTAGAAGATGATAGTCACCTACAAGGATTGGCATGGGATGTTGCCATTCGCCCTTCACGCGTACTGCACTGCAATCCAAACCTCAATAGGAGCCACCCCGTATATATTGGTGTATGGAATGGAGGCGGTGATGCTTTTAGAAGTTGAAATCCCCTCATTAAGAGTATTGATAGACTCCGAGCTAGAAGAGGTAGAGTGAGTAAAAGTTAGAGATGAATAGTTGAATCTGATCAGTGGAAGAGGATAGCCACAATATGTCATCAAAAAAGGATGGCCAAATTATACGACAAGAAGGTTCGACCTTGAGGATTCCACAAAGGAGATCTTAAACTAAAGAAAATATTGCCTTTTACCAGGAGAAGATCAGAGTAAATGGACATCAAACAATGAGGGCCTTTTGGTGGTAAAGAAAGCGTTCTCAGGAGGAGCTTTATTGTTATCTAGAATGGATGGAGAAGATCTAGTTAAACCTATGAATGCTGACTCTATAAAGAAATACTATGCTTCCCAGTCAATAAAAGAAAGTCCAGCCATGAATTCTCTTTGTAAAGAACCCTTTTTTTCATAAAACGTATGATCTCATAGCATTTGAAATCTTTTACGTAAAAGAACTATTTTTTTTAACGCATGACTAAGGAGATGACTCCATCAATTGGAGAGAACCAAATCAAATCTAAACTTGACATATTTTTGCACACCACACTGGGGGCAAGAAGTGCACATAGAGGTCCATAGTGAACCAAATTCCAAAGGGGTATCATCATAAAAACTTCTAAAAAACATCTTTTATGAGAATTGGTAATTGTATTGAAAGTTTCAGTTTTCATGAACAAAACCAAATCTTTTGAGTTTTCCTTTTAAAATAATAATAAAAGACAATACTCAATGGAGCAAGAAAGGGCCCCATAAAGAACCAAAGATCTCTTCACCAAGAGGATAGAAAGTATCGCGCGTGGAGCATATTCCGTTTCAAGACGACGAGTCGGACAAACAAATGGAAACAGGAGCTCAATAAGTCTACAACAGAAAGGGGGACCTATGTTTCCAAAATAGGTAACAAAAAAAAAACATGCATGCTATATTGTCATAACACTAACTTGGCAGGAGAAGGTGTGACGAAAGCCAAAATAGTTCCAAGTTTTTGGGAAAACCGCTGAGGTACAAAATCTCAGGTCAACGGAACTACAGAAAAGGATAGGGATTGTGAACTAGCACTGCTTCATTTCCTCGAGGTAAGATGTTTTCTTTTGAAGTTTGAGATGGGCAGGTCACCCAATATTGAGACCATTTCTTAGAAAAACGTGGAGTTTTCTAAGAATTTTAAGATGGGCCGGTCACCTGATATTGAGACTGTTTCTTAAAAAAGCGTGGAGTTTTCTAAGAATTTTAAGATGGGCAGGTCGCCCGATATTGAGACCATTTCTTAGAAAAGCATTGAGTTTTCTAAGAATTTTAAGAGGGGCCGGTTACCTGATATTGAAACCGTTTCTTAGAAAAGCGTGGAGTTTTCTAAGAATTTTAAGATGGACCGGTCACGTGATATTGAGACTGTTTCTTAGAAAAGCGTAGAGTTTTCTAAGAATTTTAAGATGGGCAGGTCACCCGATATTGAGACCATTCCTTAGAAAAGCATGGAGTTTTCTAAGAATTTTAAGAGGGGCCGGTTACCTAATATTGAAACCGTTTCTTAGAAAAGCGTGGAGTTTTCTAAGAATTTTTAAGATGGGCCGGTCACCTGATATTGAGACCGTTTCTTAGAAAAGCGTGGAGTTTTCTAAGAATTTTAAGATGGGCAGGTCACCTGATATTGAGACCGTTTCTTAGAAAAACGTGGAGTTTTCTAATAATTTTTGGAGGGGCCTGTCACCCGATATTAAGACTGTTTCTTAGAAAAGCGTGGAGTTTTCTAAGAATTTTAAGAGGGGTCGGTCACCTAATATTGAAACCGTTTCTTAGAAAAGCATGGAGTTTTCTAAGAATTTTAAGAGAGGTCGGTCACCTGATTTTGAGACTGTTTTTTTAGAAAAGCGTGGAGTTTTCTTAAAAAAAAGTTTAAGGTGGGCAGGTCACCCGATATTGAGACCATTCCTTAGAAAAGCGTGGAGTTTTCTAAGAATTTTAGGAGGGGCCTGTCACCCGATATTGAGACCATTTCTTAGAAAAGCGTGGAGTTTTCTAAGAATTTTAAGAGGGGCCGGTCACCTGATGTTGAAACCGTTTCTTAGAAAAGCATGGGGTTTTCTAAGAATTTTAAGAGGGGCCGGTCACCTGATTTTGAGACCGTTTTTTTTAAAAAAAGCGTGGAGTTTTCTTTAAAAAAAAGTTTAAGGTGGGCAGGTCACCCGATATTGAGACCGTTCCTTAGAAAAGCGTGGAGTTTGCTAAGAATTTTAGGAGGGGCCTGTCACCCGATATTGAGACCATTTCTTAGGAAAACGTGGACTTTTCTAATAATTTTAAGAGGAGCCGGCCACCTGATATTGAAACCATTTCTTAGAAAAGCGTGGAGTTTTCTAAGAATTTTAAGATGGACCGGTCACTTGATATTGAGACCATTCCTTAGAAAAGCGTGGAGTTTTCTAAGAATTTTAAGATGGGCAGGTCACCCGATATTGAGACCATTTCTTAGAAAAGCATGGAGTTTTCTAAGAATTTTAAGAGGGGTCGGTTACCTAATATTGAAACCGTTTCTTAGAAAAGCGTGGAGTTTTTTAAGAATTTTTAAGATGGGCCGGTCACCCGATATTGAGACAATTTTTTAGAAAAGCATGGAGTTTTCTAAAAAAATATTTTGAGGTGGGCAGGTCACCCGATATTGAAACCATCCTTTAGAAAAGCGTTGAGTTTTCTAAGAATTTTAAGACGGGCCTGTCACGCGATATTGAGACCATTTCTTAGGAAAGCGTGGAGTTTTCTAAGAATTTTAATTTGGGTAGGTCACCCGTCATAATGTGACCATCTTTCATTTTGGGTAGGTCACCCGTCATAATGAGACCACACACACATTTTTGTATTGGTTGTGGTTAAAGGAGATCACCAGATGGGATCTCAGGTTAACCCAACCACACACAGAGTTTACCTTTGGTTAAAGGGAATCGCCAGATGGGATTTCAGGTTGACCGAGCTACACACCGACTTTGCTTCGGATTAAAGGAGATCGCCAGATGGGATCTCAGGTTAACCCAACCACACAGAGTTTAGCTTTGGTTAAAGGGAATCGCCAAATGGGATTTCAGGTTAACCGAGCTACACACCGACTTTGCTTCGGATTAAAGGAGATCGCCAGATGGGATCTCATATTAACCCAACCACACACAGAGTTTAGCTTTGGTTAAAGGGAATCGCCAGATGGATTTCAGGTTAACCGAGCTACACACCGACTTTACTTCAGATTAAAGGAGATTGCCAGATGGGATCTCAGGTTAACCCAATCAAAAGGGTAGGTCGACCGTGAAAATAGACCAGCATGAGTATGTGGGTAGGTCGCCCTGAAAATAGACCAGGTTTGAGTGTGTGTGGGCAGGTCGCTCGTGAAAATAGACCAATTTTCTTTTTTAAAAAAAGACAGGTCACCCATGATAACTAGACCATTTTCTTTTAAAAAGTGAAGTCCTTGGATGAGTAGATCATTCAAAAAGCAAGGAAGACTTTTTTTTTCTTTACAAGCTTACTATGCAAAACATTAAGGAGTTTTGCTTCGTAAGCATTGTAAAGAGGGGGTATCTGTTGCTACCTAATTTTTGACTCATGTTTTGATAAAAAAATTTTAATAAATAAAAAATAAGAATTTACATGTGGCGATAACATAGAGCATCAGGGTTAAGGAAGCAATATGTCAAGGAAATAATTAGTGAATAATATATAATTACTGCAATATAAAATACCATAGATATATGATTTGATTCGTGCTGTTTAGAGAAAATAATCACTGCAATAGAAAAATACAATATATATAGGATTTGTTGGTGCTGGTTATAGAAGACAATCTCTGTAATAATTATTATAATATTTCTTTAAATAGCACGTATAGAGATTTTCTATATAAATGAACATCCAGCCATATATAGAGGAGGGGAAAAAATTTACAGAGGACAAATTTTTTTTAAAAAGAGAAATTTAGGGCAACCATAAAAAAACCTAAACCTAATTTTTTTCTCCTGGCCGAAACCAAGCCATCGCCCCCTCTCCCCTGTTGTTTTTTTGGTTTGCAGTCTCCCCCCCCAGCTATCTTCTTCTCCTCCCTCAGCTCCCACACGCACGACCTTCCCTTTTCAGCTAAAGACAAACTCACGGTCTTCTCTCCCAACCAAGAGGCAGCCGGCGCCGCTCTCCCTCTCCACAACAGCCGTCACTGCTCCTCCCCCTTTCTCAATCAAGACTTTCCCTCTGCACACAAGCTTCTCTTCTCCCTTCGCCAGACCTCACTTCCCTAGCTTGCAACAACTATGAACACCACTTACAGGCCTTCACTCTCTGTCAACACAACCCCAGGAAAAGACTCTCCATCCATCCCATCTCTCCCTCAGCTCAGCCCCGCCTGATAAACATTCAAAACCAGAAGCCACAGCCAGCCCTTCCCCCGACAGTAACAGAGAAGCAACACCAGAACCTCAGACTGGCCTCCCTTGAAAAATCCCAGCAGCTAGCAGCACCACCTCTGCTGAACCATGGCCAGCACCAACAGCAACCAGGAACGAGCTGAGCCACTCGCCCAGTTGTAGCCTCCTCCACAGCCATATCCTTCCTCAGCCGCAGTGATGGAACCAGCAGAAGCCACACCTTTCCTCGACCGCAGTAGCAGAATCAGCAGAAGTCATCCTTCCCTTCCAGCAACACGAGAACAGAGGGAGTTTCTTTCCTTCATCCTTTCGTTACTGTGAGAAAGGAAAACAGAACGGAGGAGAGGGAGAGAAGAGAAACGGAAGCAAAACAAACCGGAAAGAACAGAGACGCAAGAGAAAAGCAAGCGAGCGCAGACAGTGAGGACTGGAGAAACCGGGTTCGCCAGCAGACCAGGTAAGCTGTCTCTCTTTTCTTACCAGCTTTGCATGCATTCTTGGTTGCATTGTTACTGTTCAAGTGAAATTTAATACACTTGAACAGTAACCAGCCAAGGCATGCGTGAGGAAACTCACGCATGCCTTTGTGCCCAGTCGGGTCACTGGTTTGGGTCAGTGACCCGGCTATGCCTGCTGGGTTCAGCCCAGCCACATGGGCCGAGCTGGACCCAGCCCCTAAAAAAACGAGTAATATCATTTTTTTTATTTAATTTATGGTTTTTTTATATTTTTATATTGTAAAAACATAAATCTTGTATTTAAAATACCTGGTTTTCAACGCAATGTGACAAATATATATATATATATATATATATAAAATGTTTTCATGCATACGACCAATACTCTAAATGTTTTGAATGTTTTTTTTATATATAAAAAAAATATTGGAAGTTTCAAAAATGTGTTTTCGCATGGATTTCTTAAACACAACAAAAATTATTTTCTTGCATTTCTAGATTTTACAACATGTTTGTAAAACTCCAAAGGGTATTGGTCAATATTCCAAAAAATATAAAAATCTTATTTTGGAGGAAATTCATCTATTATTCACCGCTAATGTTTGGATAAAAAAATCCTTAAAGGACGAATATCCAAAATATTATTGGGAATAACTTGTTATTATTCGCTGTTAATGTTTGGATAAAAAAACCCCAAGTGGTTAATATCCAAAATATTTTTCTAGGAATAATAAGTCATCGCACATCGTTGAAAGAAGCCTCGATTATAATTTAGGACATTTTAATTTTTGACTCCATGGTTTACAAGCCATAAAAATATGAAACAAGGCAAAAAGAGGCTTTTAAAGCGCTCTGAATTTCCTTAAATTTCTAAATTTTTGTCTCTCTTCATTGCGATTTACGAGTCGCAAAAATCTTGAAATACTAAGGGAAAAATAAGCTTTTAAAACACATAGAATCTCCTTGGATTTCTATCTTAATAAATTTAGTCTGAATCAAACATAGATTTCAAGAGATCTGCATCGGTTCTCCTTGGTACTTTGTAGACATATCTAAGGGTGTGATCCAGATTGACCAAGGGTTATTTCTTTTTTAAAACTTTCAATCCAAGTTTGTTCGTCATAGCAAAATGTATCCTAGGAAACACCAACACCATAGCAATTATAAAGCAAACCAAACACCAAGCAGCTTACCTTAAATAGGGCGTACTAGGGGTGCTAATACCTTCCCTCTATGCAACTAGTCCCTTGCCTTAGAATCTCTAAAAGACTAGTTAGGTTTCCTAGTGACCATAATACTAGGTGGCGACTCCATTATTCACAAAACATAACACCCCGAAATCAATTGAGGATCGCCGCACTCTGCTCGTGAGGGTGCGACAAAACTTAAAAACTTACGTACTTCTGCTCTTGTCATTCAACCTCTTTATTGGTCACTACCTTTTGAAATAACGTGTGATGCTTGTGATTATGTCGTGGGTGCTGTCTTGGGACAAAGAAAAGATAAGAAACCTTATATGATTTACTATGCAAGTAAAACTTTAAATAGTGCTTAAATGAATTACACCACCATTGAAAAAGAATTACTTGCAATAGTATTTGTTTGTGAAAAATTCAGGTCTTATCTTGTTGGCTTACTTGTTGTTGTTTTTAGTGATCATGCTGCACTGAAATATCTTTTTTCTAAGAAAGATTCTAAGGCTAGATTGGTGCGGTGGATTTTGTTACTTCAAGAATTTGATATCACAATTAAAGACAAGAAAGGCACCAAAAATGTTGTCGCAGATCATTTGTCAAGATTGACAACAGATTTGAAATTTGACATCACACCAATCAATGACTACTTTCCTGATGAATCTTTACTATATGTCTCTACAGTGCCTTGGTTTTCTAATATTGTCAATTTTCTTGTTTCAGGACAATTGCCAGCTCATTGGAGAACCCAAGATAAAAGAAAGTTCTTGAACGAAGTGAATAACTTTTATTGGGATGACCTTTATTTATTCAAATATTGTCCTGATCAAATATTTCAAAGATCCATTCCTGACAATGAGGTAAGTAGTGTCATTAAATTTTGTCATTCTGAGGCATATGGGGGCCATTTCTCATCAAGAAAGACAACTCCAAAAATCTTACAAAGTGAATTTTACGGGCCCACCATGTTCAAGGACTCACATGCATTCTGCAAGACTTGTGAAAATTGTCAAAAGTTGGGATCTATTTCAAAACATCACATGATGCCTTTAAATCCAATTCTTGTCATTGAGATCTTTGACTGTTGGGGTATAGATTTCATGGGTCCATTTCCTCCATCATTTGGTTTCTTGTACATATTAGTCGCAGTAGATTATGTTTCAAAATGGATACAGGCAATTCCAAGTCGAAACAATAACCACAAAACAGTGATAAAGTTTTTGAAAAAAAATATTTTGAGTCCATTTGGAATCTCTCGAGCCATGATAAGTGATGGTGGAACACATTTCTGCAACAAGTCATTTGAGTCTTTAATGAAGAAATATGGAATCACACACAAAGTTGTCACCCCTTATCACCCTCAGACAAGTGGACAAGTAGAGCTTGCTAAAAGGGAGATCAAACAGATCTTGGAGAAAACAGTAAACCCTAATAGGAAAGACTAGTCTTTAAGACTTAATGATGCACTTTGGACTTATTGAACTGCTTATAAAACATCATTAGGTATGTCACCTTATAGATTAGTCTATGGAAAACCTTGTCACTTGCCTGTGGAACTTCAACACAAAGCTTATGCTGATGCCTTCATTGCTTTACCAGGTGGGCTGGGCATATTGGAAGAGATCTTTCATATTTCCTTTTGGGCCCAACTACACATTCACCATAAACCCATAGGTCTGTTAAATGTTAATGGTTTTTATGATAATTTGTTGTCTTTTCTTTATCAAGCTGTGGAATAACAATTTCTAACATCTTCAGCACGACAAATCATAATCTCTGCTGTTACTACTAAACAATTGATTGACTAACTACAATCTTTCATCCCTGTAATTGATCTCTCCATGAGTCGTATAAATTGGTCAACTAAGGAAAGCCGTAAAAAGCTTAGATTGGATTTGAGCCTTCGTTTGTGAAACCTTGTGTCCTTTGGTTTTATTAATAGCATTTTATTTTGTTTTGTTATTTCTTATATTTGTTTAAGTGTGTTTCAGGTTTGCTAGTGTTCGTTGTTTCAGGTGATGTCTTCTATACTCTATCTTTCTACCTTAGGACATTGAGGACAATGTCTCGTTCTAGTTGGGGGGAGAGGGTAGTAGTTGACATAAAAAAAACTAACTTCTAACAGTTTTTGCTATTATTAAAACCATTTGACAAAACTGTTATTAGGATGGCAGACTTTAATGTTTGATACTAACATGTTTTGTATTTGTTATCTTGTTCACTTTTAATACTTTGCTTGTTAAATGATTAATCTACATTTATGTTGTATAATCCTTGGTACAACAAATACTTGGCACTTTCATAGCCCAAACCGTATGGTATAACCGACACCTGTGCTATGAAAGGAACTTGATGTGTTGTTAACATAAGTTATAATCATGAATGCCTGATAACATTTACAAGTATTAGCATTATTCGAATGAGATAACTAATGTAATCATGTTAACAATTTATAATCTGATTGGAACCTTCTTTGTGTGTGGTTTCCAGTTGAATAATAACAGTTTATACTATACTTGTTTGAAATACCATTAGTGGATCCTCTAACCTTGACAATTGTTTTTATCATTGTTTAATACTTATAACAATATCACATCTCAAAGCTCTCTTCTTCTTCTTGTTATTATTATTATTATTGTTGTTGTTGTTGTTGTTGTTGTCGTTGTCGTTATTGTTGTTGTTGTATTGTTGTTATTTATAATTTTTATAGTTAACCTTCTTGTGGTTCAACCCCTGTCTTGCCGGGTTATTTATTACTTTGACGCTCCTACACTTGGGAGAAGACATCAAGCTTTTGGTCGTGTCAGCCCTAATCATGGTTTTGAAACATGGAGATTAGTTTCATATTTTTATGAAGGGTTAACACCTAAAGATAGACAAATTGTGGAATTAATGTGCAATGGAACTTTTGAAGATTAAGACCCTAATGAAGCAATGGAGTACCTAGACTTGCTAGCTAAAAATGCTCAAAATTAAGACACTACAGGCACTTATGAGGCACCAAATAAAACTCAACCTCATACATCTAGTGGAGGAATGTACAACCTTAGGGAAGATCATGACCTCCAAGCCATGTTTGCATCTTTAGCTAGAAAAGTCGAGGCACTAGAATTGAAAAAGAGTGGTCAATGTTGCGATGTCGCAGTCGCA
>Ga0307513_10012378_pt1 | contig 10538 bp, 8 predicted proteins | sample 15_EM_MG_FD_202174 | JGI IMG/M metagenome (GOLD analysis project Ga0307513, IMG submission 202174) | Populus trichocarpa ectomycorrhiza microbial communities from riparian zone in the Pacific Northwest, United States - 15_EM | ecosystem: Host-associated > Plants > Roots > Unclassified | place...
CAGCATTTCTCTATTAAGGCCTCGAGTTCGATTCTAGTTGGTGGCAAACAATTAACAGGTATTAGTAAGTAAGATCAGTCAGTATAATACAATTACAATAATACAATTACAATTAAGGTGTCATGAACTACGATTAGTTAATGGGTCTATAGAATCGGAACACGTTCCCCTAATCATTGAGTTAAATCTAATTGGCCTTGAAAGCCTGATCTCTTTTGAAGTCATCTGACCACCCAACCTGATCAGGCGTCCCGTGCTTGTTACCAGGTGCCGGCAATTCACCTGATTAGGCCCACCTGCCTGAGCAGTCGCATCTAATCAGGCCAAGTCTGCCCTAATCAGCCTTGATCTCTTTGTCTGTTCAGGCCCATTCAGGAAACCGGTCCCTGGCGCACCTGATCGACCTGTTAAGGCAATTTTCAGATTTCCGACATATGCCAATCATTTGATGCATTTTTATTTCCATTTGCTGATAATTATTGTAGAATTGGAGAAAATCACTCTTTGCACCTGTACAGAGCTGGCATTGCAGCTTCTTCAGCGTGGATTTTTCCCATGTGCTCCACAGGAGCCCTCTTTGGCAGTTGATCTTGGTGTGTTGGACTTTGCTCGTGACTTGTTCATCAATGCTGCACCAAATACCACTGCCTGGTGTGAGACTCTGGAGGGCTTTTTAAGTGCCAGACACTTCAAGTTGACCACACGTGTATGTATTGCATATCAAGGTGCTAGATATATTATTGATATAGCTTTTTAAAATAGAATAGCCTCCGTGGCCGATTTGGAAATGCTTTAAAGTGGTATGCTACATTAACAAACACCAAGAACTTGAGGCTGCGTGACTACCTGAACACTGTACGTGGTGTGGAATTATCAATGGAGGATGAACATGAAGAGTATGAGTCTGAAGGTAAATTTTAACTATTTTTATGTTTTCAATATATATCTGATAATATTTATACCAGAGATTGTATATCAACCTGAGCATATTCCAGAATTAAATGAAGATCTGCCACCTAGGCATATTCCAGAATTAAATGAAGATCTGCCACCTAGGCGTAAGTGATAAGATTTAATGCAGTTTCTTGGTTTAAATTTAATTTGTGATAGAATTTATGGATCGTCCTGATGAGTACTTGCGTGAGAGATGTCCTTTGTGTTTTGGAGGTGAAAATTGGTCAAAACCTTCAGAAAAGTGAGTTTATTAAATTTTATTATTATTTATTATTCTAACTAAGGATTAGAGTTGATGCTATTGTTTGTCTTGATGCATGCTTTACACAGAAACGCCGCAAACCACAGGGTAAAGCATGGCATGAGCCTCATATTCATCCAGAGACTGTTTTTATTCCACCTGCTGAAGTGAATGCAGTTGAGGATATGGTAGAAAGTATACGACCAACACCCAAGAAGGTTGACAAAAATAAGGGAAATTTTCAACAGACACCTGCTAATCTGGAATCCCAGGAACCAGATTTTGAGCCAGGGATGCAAGTTCCAGCTGCTGTCCTTGATGGCTGCAATGACTCATTTGTTGCTGCAGATGAGAGGCGCATTAAAGCCAGTACTTTGTTTTTTGCAGACACAGGACTTATGGCATTAATTTGTCGTCATGATCGTGTTTTGTGGCTTGTGAATATGACTTCAGCTGGGGAAAAACAGCATTATGCTCTGTGCTTGTTACAGAAGCTATTCAATTATATTCCAGATACTATGCGCATTGGTATTCTTTATGATATTGGATGTCAGCTTGATCGAAGCTGCAGAAAATATGGTTTTTTGGCCTCTGTTTTAGATCGCATCATTTTTGGAATATCTGTCTTTCATGCCTATGGTCATCAGTGGCCTTGTCAAATCATTTATCATCCTCGAAAGTGTGAGGGGTTTGGCTTGACTGATGGTGAAGAATGTGAAAGATTTTGGAGTTCTATTCAGTCTTTGATTCCTTCATGCCGTGTTTCCACATACTTCAATCGTATTTATGCCATTGACACACAAATCAAAGCTCTGGACCAAAAGTCATTATTGAGCATGGGTACCTGGATACGACGCAAATGGATAGCTGTGGATACCAAAATGAAAGAAGCTGAGGAGATATTGTCAGAAGTGTATGAAAATAGTTATACAGAAGCTTTTTTGCGAAAGGAATGGAAGCTACAGGTGGCTGAACAGACAAAGCCACTAAAGAAACAATCCAAAGGACTTGCTGATCAGCAAATAAGAGAGATCTTGGCTTTAGGAAAAACTTGTGATGAATATAAAGAATGAATAGATGAACTAGAAACAATGATTCTAGGTGGAAATTATTTAGAAGGGACAAACTTTGATGAAGTTCAAGAAGATCTGGAAGAATACCAAACCAAATTGGCAAAACTACGAACATCTATTGCCAACAAAAGAAGTAAACTGTCTGTGGATGGAAGGCTGAATCTTACTAAATTAATGGGAAATGTGTTTCTGAAGGAACGAATGAATGCATTGGCACTCAAACAAAGGATTCATGATCGATTGCGTTATAGAAAGTTTGAATTGGAAAACATGGAACGTGCCTATCGCAACACTGTCAATCATGCAAAGTTGGAGGCTCATACCAACCAGCAAATAAAGCGCAAAGAGCCTGGAATTCAAACATTGGCTCAAAAATATAACACAATTTGTCAAAGTCTGGAGGAAAAAATCAAATCAAAAAAAGCACCTCTTGGTGCAATTGCTCCTTTGCCAATTGAAATGGATAACTTGTTTAAGTTAGATGTAGATGATGATATTTGGCAAGATATTGGTTTGACAGACAATAATGATGAAGACTTGGATATTCCTGCATGGCTAGGAGATGAATATGTCCGAACAGGTATAAAATCCTTGTTGGAGTTAGATCGTTGTATAGAAGAAAGACGTCGATTGATTTCAGAATGTATATCAATGCGACAATGGTTGCGTGAAGAGTGGGTGATTATGACCAGTGCTATTGGATACTCAGTTGATGACCCTGATGTCATATACCAGCTTAATGAAAGACGCAAAGTCTTGTTGAGGCTGTGTAATGCATGGGATGCAGCTATAAAAATTGTTCCTATTGGTGATGATCTTCCTTGGGGTCCAGATTTGGCTGAATTGGCAAATGCACGTTATTTTGAATTTAATGAAAGTACAAATATTCAAAGCATGCCAAAGAAGCAGGAATTGGGAAACCCTGGTGCTGAAGAAATTGATGAGATTCCAAGTGATGATGATAGTGAGATAGTGGATGAGACAAATGCTGCATCAATGGATGAATATGATATTGATATGAATTTGTTAGTAGATGAATTTTCTACACACTTGCACTATGACATTTAGTTGTATAAATATAATTTTATGCCTACTGAAAATATGTTAAGGAGGTTTGAAAATATTTTATATAGTACAAAAAAATATGTTATGAAGTCTGAAAATATGTTATAAAGGTTTGAAAATATTTTATATAGTAGGAAAAAATATGTTATAAGGTTTGAAAATATGTTAAGAAGGTCTGAAAATATTTTATATCAAATGAAAAATATATTGTAAGTACTGAAAATATGTTAAAGAGACCTGAAAATATTTTATATGGAGTTGAAAAGCTGGATCTTTTTTAAGTTTTGATCTTGGTAAAGGTATTTAAAGATTTGCTAGTTTATTTTATAGAAACAGATAATCCAGTGATGCTTTAGTTGAGCCAGTCATCAACAGTGTCCAGTCAGATGTGGGTACTGGGACCAAAAAAAATGAGCCAATAAAAGAAAAGTGCCTTCCAAGAAGACAAAGCTTGACGAAACAAAACCACAAAATGAACAACCCAAACAAAGAGGCAGTGATTAGCTGGTAGTCTATGAGGTGATAAAAGCAGGTGACCAGATGTTGACTGCTCTATGGAACAAAAATTGATGGACAGATTGGGTTTGGATAGATGGGTATAAGATGTTTAAAGATGGTAGTGGAGGAATAAATGAAGTAAGTGAATGGGAAAAAGCAAAATTTTGTGGATTGTATTAATGATAGAGTGGGTGGATGAACTTCTTTTACCAATTCTTCTCTACTAGGTTAGGTTTGGGCAAATAAGGTATAAGGTATCTAAAAATGATAGTGTAGGATTAGATGGGAAAAAGCAAAAATTTGTGAATTGTGTTAGTAATGAGGTAGGTGGATGGGCCTTCTCCATCAATTCTCCTCTACTGGATTGGGTTTGGGTAGATGAGATATGAGGTGCCCAAAAAATGAGGCAATGTTTTGTGGATTATGTTAGTAATAGTATGAAAAAATAGATTAAGTAAGCATATTGTGATGATGCTGTCTATAAGAAGGTATGCCCATATAACAAGTCACTTGGGTATTTTCATCATTTTAAGCTAGAAGTGTGTATTTTTCTAGCACACTAATACAAACAGCTTTAGCATTACTGTATCATTTCGACTGCATGTTCAAATAATGCATCACACAGGGTCATGAACTGAACTTATGTGCATTTCATCACGCATCACGGACCCCTATGAACATCCACCAAATGAGGTTTGAAATGGCTTTAAAACGCATTTTTTCGCAGCAGAATGGCTATGTATTCTATGTCACTCCCAATTTTGTTTGTCCGTCCCCCTTTCTGTTGTCTTCCCATTGTTTGGCCTGAAAATCAGAGTTGAGCAGCCTATTTTATCTGTATGTTTAATTGCAATGTCACTTTTGATGTCTTTAAATTACTCTGTATATATATATATATGAGCCCTGCAGATGGTGATGAAAATGGAAGTGCCCCTGCCAAAAGTGGCAAAAAAAAAATTCCGCCGATTCTCGTGAACTATTTTCCGGTTGTGTCATGCATCACAGCGCTTTGTGAATTTTTTCACCCATAAACTAGTGACATAATACATCACACCCCATGAACATGTGGTCGAAATGATACAGTATCAGATCAAATGCTAATAGGTGGGGAAAAATTCCAAGCCAAATATTTTTTCCAGCCAAGATTTAAAATTTGAGATTTGGGTTATGTCTATACATTGCTGAATGGAGAACCTTAGTATGAACTGCTGCACCAAGTTTCGGCTTTACTGCATAAGTGGTTGGCCCTGTATAATTTATTCTTTAGTAGGACTCCTGGCACTGTGTGACAGAGTAAATATGTACTGATTTTTCTTGAAAACATTTTCAAAAACATCAAACATATTTCCAAACATATTGCAGAAGGAAATATATTTTACAGAAAAGAAAATAAATATGTATGTTTATTTTATTTACAAACTTATTTCTTACCAGGCCTTTTAGGTTAGAAAATACCCTGGAATGTTACAACCTAAGAGGGGGTCAGGGAGGGTCCACTGAAGTGATAGCTGCGGCTGGCGGAAAACCATGTATTTGGGTCTGCGGAAATATTTTTCAGACCCATGAGCTGGAATCTAGCAATGTGAGCATTTTGAACCACCCGCGGAATATTCCTGGGGTATTTTTGGTGGCCCAGCTGTGGCTAGCAGTTAGGTAACAGTCTGTACTAATTTATGAACAGCCGCGGCCAGGGGAAAACCATGCATTTGGGTCTGCAGAAATATTTTTCGGACCCACAAGCTGGAATCTAGCAATGTGAGCATTTTGAACCACCTGCGGAATATTCCTGGGGTATTTTTGGTGGCCCAGCTGTGGCTAGCAGTTAGGTAACAGTCTGTACTAAATTATGAAAAGCTGCGGCTGGTGGGTCACCATGTATTTGGCTCTGCGGAAATATTCATCAGGAAAAACACTTTGGTCCTAAGGCATCCCAGAGTGCTCCAGGAACACCAGGCCTCTCAGGACACCAGGTCCATCAGGAGTCTACTTGCTAGGTTTTCTCACCACGGCCTCAGGAGCACTCAGAGCAGACTAAGTACCACCTAACGCAAGAATAAAATTTACTTGGCTCACAGGTATCATACAAAACTATGCTTTATTTTATTTCAAACCATTCATAGAATAATGATAAATAATGATAGAATTAATACTATAGAAATACAATCATAAGATATACTTGTATTTAGCCTACTACCATTCTTACGCAGAAAAAATGTGTTTCGGGAGAAAAAAGAGGGCGGCATGTGATGTGCACACGACCCCATTATCGACGCCACTGAAAAAACATGTTTCGGGAGAGAAAATGGGGTGGTGCGTGATGTGCACACTGCCCCGTTATCGACGCTGCTGAAAAAACATGTTTCGGGAGAGAAAATGGGGTGGTGTGTGATGTGCACCTTGCCCCGTTATTGACACCACTGAAAAAACATATTTTGGGAGAGAAAACGGGGCAGTGTGTGATGTGCACACCGCCCTGTTATCGACGCCGCTGAAAAAATCTGTCTCAGGAGAGAAAACGGGGCAGTGTGTGATGTGCACACCGCCCCGTTATCGACACCGCTGAAAAAATATGCCTCGGGAGAGAAAACGGGGCAGCGTGTGATGTGCACACTGCCCCATTATCGACGCTGCTGAAAAAACATGTTTTGGGAGAGAAAACGGGGCGGTGTGTGATGTGCACACTGCCCTGTTATCAACGCCACTGAAAAAATATGTCTCAGAAGAGAAAATGGGGCGGCGTGTGATGTGCACACTGCCCCATTATTGATGCCGCTGAAAAAACATGTCTTGGGAGAGAAAACGGGGTGGCATGTGATGTGCACACCACCCCGTTATCAACGCCACTGAAAAAATATGTTTCGGGAAAGAAAACAGGGCAGCATGTGATGTGCACACTGCCCCATTATTGACCCCATGGAAAGGAGCCCCCAATAGGTACTAGTTGGGGGGAGTAAATGAACTGGAACAAGGTGGCATGTGGGTTCCATGCCACCTCGTCTCCAGCTTCCTTCTCCCCCCCTGTCTCCCCTTCCATACTCCCTACTCCTTGCTGAGTTTGCTGTTACCGTGTTGGTTGGAGGGTTCCTGGTGGGCTCAGGTAGCACTTGAGATACCAGCCCACATCCCTAAAGAGGGGAGGGGCTTGGTAAGCTAAGACATGTCATGCTGGTGGTATTAAGTGTTGTTGGATGATGTAATGGGTGAGGGAGAGGTGGGGAGGGAAGGGGGTGGTGGTGATGTGAGGAAAGAATGTTCGTGTTGATGTGCTGGCAGCGGCTTGATGTCGGAGTTTGAAATGACTTTGCACAATTTCAAGGTTGAGCCTGTGAGCGCTTCACTTTACTTCTTAAGTTAAACAGTCAATTCTTAACAGAATTGCCTCAAAAAAAATGGAGAATTTTCAGAATATGTAGTACATAATGATAGGATATAGGATATATTTTATTGCAACCCAGAAGAAGCAGAAAGCGAAGGTATTAAATGTATCTCTCTGGTAGAATTATATCTCAAAACTCGAACATGAATTGCAAGACAAATAGCGGACACAAAAATATGTTAAGAGGGTCGTCTGAAAGCTATAATTTATAGCTTTCAAACGAGCCCAAGAATGCTATTAATGGATAAGAATTGGTAAATATACGAAGTGATTAGTTCTACTTCTCCTCCTGCATGATTGCCCAAAAACTCGCAATTGAATTGCAAGCTCAATACAGTATTTGACCGGTCACATGTACACCATGGGTCATCTGTACAGTACGCAGTTGTCGAGGCATTTCTTAACGGATCGGCGAGATTCTTTTTTTAGATTATAGAGAATGTAAGTGGGTCCATGAATATATAATATTTGAAGCCAAATTATTTCTTCATAAATTGCTGTGGGCGAAATACCTAAGGATCACTTAAAAGCCCAATTTTAAATCTGCTACTAGAATTTTTGCATGCAACAATTCTTCTCCAAAAACATCACAGAAGTATTCCTCCATATTAATTGCACATGCTAGTGAGATAATCACAATTTTTGGTCTTGTAACCATTAAAAACCATGCAGATTATAGATTTTGAAGGGCTACTCAGGGGCATAAAGGCCAGATCCGTTGTCAAGACAGTCCCTACATGAAATAGACTCAAGTTCCAAGGGTAACCATTATTTCAACATTTAAAGCCTTCCTAATTGCCTTCACATTATCTGAATCTCAATCGCACGACGCGCAATAAGCCAGAATAAGTGTATTGTCACACTGCTGTACAACTCAGACATTTTGCTGTTCCCACGGGTCATTCTCATAGATGGGCTCTGTATGAATGAATTCTTCATGGGAACTCATAAAAATATCTGAGTATTATCTCTATGTACTATTCTATTGAGGAAAAATAATATTTTTTGAACCCGTCGACATCTAGTGTTGCAGTGGCTGATACAACATTTGACCGTACATGTGACCGGTCAAATACTGTACTTAACATCTTAATGAGATCAAATATTCTCCTGAAAGCTATAATTTATATCTTTCAGACGAGCCTAGGAATGCTAATATTGGGTAAGAATTGGCAAATATATAAACTGATTAGTGCTCCCTCTCCTTCTACATCATGATCAAAACTCCGAAATTGAATTGCAAGACAAATATTGGACATAAAAACAAGGTGAAAGGTTGTACTAAAAGCTGTGATTACTAGCTTTAATATGTACCCCAGAACACTGGGAATGGTGCAGAATGAGTGATGAAAGAACATTATTAGATTTGCCTCAGGGTGTGGGAATCAAGTCAGAATCTGCTTGGAATCTGACCTAATTCCCACGCCTTGATGCAGCATATCTAATAACGTTCTTTCTTCACTCATTCTGCACCATTCCCAGTGTTCTGGGGTACATTTTAAAGCTAGTCATCATAGCTTTTAGTACAACCTTTCACCTTGTTTTTATGTCCAATATTTGCCTTGAAATTCAATTTCGAAGTTTTGATCATGGTGTAGAAGGAGGGGGAGCACTAATCAGTTTATATATTTGCCAATTCCTATCCAATATTAGCGTTCCTAGGCTCGTCTGAAAGATATAAATTATAGCTTTTAGGAGAATATTTGATCTCATTAAGATGTTAAGTATTGAGCTTGAAATTCAATTGCGAGTTTTTGGGCAATCATGCAGGAGGAGAAGTAGAACTAATCACTTCGTATATTTACCAATTCTTATCCATTCAGAGTGTTCTTGGGCTCGTCTAAAAGCTATAGGTCGTACCCTTTAGACGAAATTTTGAACTTGTGAATGTGGCCAGTTTTCAGCTTGCAATTCCATTGCGAGCTTTTGAGCAATCATGCAGGAGGAGAGGTAGAACTAATCACTTCGTATATTTACCAATTCTTATCCATTCAAAGTGTTCTTGGGCTCGTCTGAAAGTTGTAAATTGTACCTTTCAGACGAACCTTTGACCTTGTAAATGTGGCCATTTCTCAGCTTGCAATTCAAGTTCGGGGCTTTTGAGCAATCATGCAGGAGGAGGGGGAGCACTAATCACTTCGTCTATTTACCAGTTCTTGTTCAATTCTAGCGTTCTTGGGCTCGTTTAAAAGATATAAATCATACCTTTCAGACGAACCCTTGAACATGTGAATGTGGCCAGTATTCAGCATGTAATTCGAGTTCGGGTTTTTGAGTAATCATGCAGGAGGAGGGGGAGCACTAATCACTTCGTCTATTTACCAGTTTTTGTTCAATTCTAGCGTTCTTGGGCTCGTTTGAAAGATATAAATCATACCTTTCAGACGAATTTTTGAACATGTGAATGTGGCCAGTACTCAGCATGTAATTCAAGTTCGGGCTTTTGAGTAATCATGCAGGAGGAGGGGGAGCACTAATCACTTCGTCTATTTACCAATTCTTCTCCAATCTTAGCGTTCTTGGTCTCGCCTAAAAGCTATAAATCATACCTTTTAGCAGAATTTTTGATCTTGTGAATGTGTCCAGTATTGAGCTTGCAATTCAATTGTGAGCTTTTGAGCAATTATGCAGGAGGAGGGGTAGCACTAATCAGTTCATGTACTTACCAATTCTTGCCCTACTCTTAGCATTCTTGGGTGTATATAAAAGCTATCATTTACAGCTTCCAGGAGCATGTTTGATCTTGTTAATGGGTTCAGTATTCATCTTGCAATTCAATTTCGAGTTTTTGATGATTATTCATCAGAAATACACTCCAGAGAATACAAGAGTAAGCTGGATCATAGCTTATTATTTTCCTACTCTTGATCCAAGCATTGCCACTTTACACTTTATTCAGGTGTGCCCAGGAACACCTAAGACTTCCTGGGAGTTATCTAGAAATATTTACCTACTAAACAATATCTGAGAGTCTCCCAGAAGCATCCAGGAACTCCCAGGAACTCTCAGGAACTCCCAGGTGCTCTCAGATACTAACCAAATTTTTGGTCTGTCCTACAGGGCTCTAGAGCAAAAGTGTTTTTCCTGATGTTCTTTGGCCATGTACAATGTTCTGACTCGCATGATTCACTGGCCTGTTGCAGCTGGTAAAAAACCATGTATTCCAGGCCATATTTTTTTTTTTTTTTTGTTCCGATTATGCTTGTTGGACCGTATGGCCTATGTCGAGCGTCGCGTGTCTGCGTCTATCTAAGTATGTAAATGGTCTGTCTAATATCTATCCCCGACTGTGTAGGCCTCCTGAGGTGGCACTGGTGCGACATGCGCACAT
>Ga0307513_10012379_pt1 | contig 10538 bp, 13 predicted proteins | sample 15_EM_MG_FD_202174 | JGI IMG/M metagenome (GOLD analysis project Ga0307513, IMG submission 202174) | Populus trichocarpa ectomycorrhiza microbial communities from riparian zone in the Pacific Northwest, United States - 15_EM | ecosystem: Host-associated > Plants > Roots > Unclassified | place...
CAGGAAGAAATACCACAACGATTGTGGTTCCAACTCCCTTGTTACCAACGATAGGAAACCAGAGGGCAAAGTGACGGTTGAATGGGAAGGTTGAGTCAATGCAGGCAAAGAGCAATGGTTTGGCAACGACGTAGAGAACAGGAGACGTTGTCGGTTTGGATTTGAAAAGGAGGGGGGACAAAATGGTGCGCCCACAGCAGGCAAGAAGTGCAGGTTACATGGGGGCAACTTGAGGTAGAGGGATGGAAGGGTACTTATAGAAGGACTTGGACAGCCAACGGTAGGCAAAAAGGATAAAGTAGCCTGTGAAGCCAATGTATGAGAATGAGCTCACACTGTAAAATTTATCGCCGTGCTTGAGAAAAGTGGTATCAAGGCAACCCTTCACAGTGAATGAACACCTTCCCTCATCCTACCGTCACTGTTGCTGTCACGATTTTCAATACCATCGGCTACATTATCCTCTTTATATTAAACACATCAAATCCTTGATATTTCACATAACTCTGGCGCACATTCCGGAACTGTAATAGCAACCGTATTCCGAATACACGATGAGAAGAGAAGTATGTCGACGTCGGTTGGAGGACTCTGACGGGGTTTTTCTTTTTGTTTGCATAACAACATTGTTTGTGGAAGTACAGTTGGTTTTCAATAATGAGACATTTTTTTCGCTGAAGATCGGACTTAGGAATGGGGTTGCCCGAAATATCACTGCTCCCTCTCAGTATCGGAATCTTGTTGGTTGTGATCAGTTTTGTTAGCTCGGGTGGGTGGATTTATTATATTGAAACGCTTGGTATTTTAGAAGAGACACACGAGCTGGAGCGTGAAGATGCCATTGGGCTGTTCACTGCTCCACCTTAGACGGTTGGTTTCTCTCTCACGCGGAGGCATCAGTCTGGAAGAGGCTTCCACCACTAGATGTTAAAATTACTTGAGCACAAAGGACCTCACACCCCGGGTTGGCGAATGTGCAAGGGCGAGTGGGAAATCTGGGCAAATGGATTTCATGAGGCGGGTGCGGAGGAGCTGCGTGGGAATGATGGAACTATGATGATACAGAGCTTGGAGGGTTGGAATTCCTTTACAGAGAGTGTAGCAGCGACACGCGAGTGGCGTCTCTTCTCTGGTCAAAGCTAGCTAAAGACTGGGATGGCATTTGTTTGGAGGAGTGGGACTTAGTAGCCACCGAGGTGATTTGCTGTAGTGGTATGTGTCTTCATGACATTCTGGTAGGTCAACTTTTGGCTCATCTAGCATTACATGTTGACTCTCTCCAGTTTCTCACATGAGGTAGACATACAAGTGAGGTTTTTGGACCACGCTATCTCGGAACTCACAAGGCTTTTGCTCCAGCAGCTAATATTGGTAGCCCATCCCAAACGATTGTTCGCAAAGAAACAACTGGAGATATCATAGGTTTACACTATTTATCCGCCTAAGAAGATCAAAAGGTTCGTACAGTAGGGAATCATTCAACTTAATGATGATGGTAGAATCTACGAAACTGAGCTTCCTGGCCTCATTCCGTTTCGCGAGCTTGATTCTAAATTGCAGCTGTGGGATGATGGCACACCACCGAAAGAATGGTCAATAGCCTCTTGCCAGGGAGAAATCGGTATTTTCACCCCTGATTTTGCTCCTGCACAATTTGGTGGTTGGATAGCGCTTGAATGACTTTGCAGAGTCATGATATATGGTAGGGTAAGAGGAGTGGGGAAGGAAACGACCCATTCTCTGGATATGTGCAGGATATCAGCAGCAGTGTTGATGTCAAGAAATCGATTACCAGAGTTGCGAACGAGTGACAGGGATTGCAGTTGTTCGGGAAGACCCTATCTGTTCTATCCCTGGAGAGATTCGAGGTTATTGGGATGCCATAGAGAGCACATCCACAAATAGGGATGAGCAGGAGTTTTTGGATTGAACGTGTATATGTTATTCGTTAATGGGCGCAGTGGGGATGCCTAAAGACTAATATTTTATAGCTTCTGACGAACTGAAATGATGGGGAGCTTCCTGTCAAGTATCGGGTTTCCTCACTATATCTTGTGGCGATAAAGTTATTATCTCTGAAATGCTTCAGTTTCTGTGGAAATATAAAACGGCAGACCGAAAGACCAAGCCTACCTCCCGTTTTGCGTATGTATTTTTGATATAGAGGAAGGAAAACAAATCGATCCGGTTAAAGGATATGTTGAAAGTGGTGATTTTTGTGGCCTGTTGTTTGGGAGGGATGGCGGCTGGGAGAGTAATGTCTTTCACCGCTTAGCTTACAAGTTGACCTTTGAGCTAATGGAAGAGGAGCGTTCTATGATACATGAATATTTTTTCCAGAAGACCTTGAAACGATGAGTGGTAAATGAGGGGCGCAGGATCAATTCCTGATGGCAGATATTCTTGTTGAGCTGGGAGAAGGTAAATCGGTGTGGTATGGAAGTGAATGGTTGCCCGGGTGTAGCCCGCGTATGGGGACACGAGTAGATCCTCATACAATTCCGTCAGATAAGATTTTGGGTTGCTCAAGCAGGGGTATGAAGAACTAGTAGTATAATCCTCTCTGGTGCCTGAGCTTACGTATATACAGAATATAATACTCTGCTCCCTCTCGCCTCCCTCTCGCCTCCCTCTATCCTCTTCCTGCTCTCCCCCCTCAGAACTTACAATTCTACCTTCAAGGTAAACCTCGGACTATCCTATCTTGAATCCTAAAATCAATTCTATCTCAATCCTTGCTTCCTGTTTTCTTGATTCTCTTAATTCCCTTCTACCTATCGAGTTTTCTTTCTACATTCACATGTGACCCTGGTTGCTATTTCTGTCTATCCAATGATGTGGGCGAATGAGCTGCATCTAAATTCAGGGTACCTGGAACCTATTAGTACTGGGGGTGGCCACGGTGGCAACGGTGGCAACCCTCGAAGTCTTCACTACCATAGTCATTATGATGCGAGTTCCTATCGAGCACAAGGGGCGAGGTTATCGAGACCAGTCAAACGAAAAATTGAATCCCCTCCACCGTCCATAAAACCCGCTCCATCTCCCATCTCCTTGAAAACCAAAGGCACTCCTGTCCTGCCAATCCTTGTCTCTTGTAATAGAGATCCGAGTCTCCTACCTTCCACCAGTTCCCCAAACCTCATTAGAATCATGGAACCGACCATTCCGATCAGAGACATGAAATTGGAGAAGATAACTGAGCTACGGGAAATGACAGAAGGCGATGTTCACTTTCAAAACGTTTCGGCGAAGGAACTACAGAATTGGATTACTAATAATCCAGAACTGGTTGAACACAGCGAAATCCAATACGAGTATAACTTTCTCTCAGAACGGATGATTATTAAATGTATGGCCACGCCAACCCATGACTCATTGCAGGGTTTTTTTACACAAACTGTGTTTGGATCTCTTGTCGAGAAAGTAGGGTTGTTGAAAGCTCATGGGTTGGTAACTGTCCGTTCTGGAACTTGTAAGTACTGCCAGCAGATAAATTATTTGTGGAATTTGACTAATAGCATTTAGCCTTTAGGGGCTTTGAAGGGGACTGGAGTGGCTCATCGGAGAAACTTCCTGACGCCTACGTGAAATTACATGGTGCAAAGTTTCCGGTGGTTGTTTGTGAGGCAGGCTGGGCGGAGACCCTGGAGGAATTAATGGACGATGCCAGACTATGGCTTCTGAATACCAGAGGTCAAACAAAAATTGTGATTGTGCTGTGCTTTATCGAAAATCACATGAGAAAGGAAACCGACTTAGGGAGTGATGTGTCCGAAGACGGAATAGCAAATGAAAGAAGAAAAACCGATGAGCAAATACTAATAGAAAGCATAGACGAATCAACAAAGCAAGACGATTTAGCCGACAAGTTAACTGACCTCAATCGGCAAGATAAGCTGCAAACCCCTTTGATCGGAGAGTTAGCAGCATCACTACACGTTTATTGTGCCTCGGAGGACACCAAAGATATTAGCGAATTATTTGCCGCAACCATTCTACCACCGCTCCCTGCTAATTCTGAAGAAGCACGCGAATTTCAGATCACAATGCAGGATATCTTTGGGAAGAATATTCCTGCAGAGTTGAAGGCAAAGGATGCAATAATCTTCAGTTTGCCGGTCCTGGAGGAATTAGTTACACAATCCTTGCCAGATACAGAATGGTATAGGGCCAATCGGAGGGCTGAGAAATTGATGAAGGAAGCGGGCATATGGGAGGAGTGTGAGACATTTACACAGCACAAGCGACGGAGGAAAGGGGGGGATTGATGAGAAGGGCAGTTATTTGTTTTGCGGTTGTGGTAACTTCTCTTCTCCCCCAGGCTTTATTTTCTCTTCTTCTCCCGCTCATCCATCTGACCTTGTTTCCTACTACAGCTTCTGCGGAATGTTCTGGCAGTTCACAGGTATTGGGGAGTGACTCTGGCTGTGCGTTAGTATTTTCGGTCTGATTAGCGTTGTGAGTGGATTGATTCCTGTTTTGCTGAGTGAATGGAGATAGGCGAATCGGACTAATTAGGAGGGGGAATGGTTCTAGGTTGTTAGTTTCATTTCTTAAGAGCGCGAAGAGGATTATTGTCCTTTGTGGAAGAAATAAGATACGGGATGCGCTACAGCATTCGCGGGGATTTCATTTGGGGTTTTGATTCAACGGGGAAGCAGAGCACTGCTGGAATTACCTGTTAGCTAGTTCCGAATAATTACGGTTGAGGGTGGCGAGATAGGAAAGGGAGCCTAAGGGCTCGTGAATCGATTTCAACTTGGCGGATTATTCAACACTGCACCATGGGTCCAAAATTGTAGGACCTCCTAACCAACTGTACTCTATTATCAAGTTATACTATTAAATTCAGCGCTTTTAAATATCTATCACACAATCACTGTGGCCCATCAAACACACTCAAGTGTGTAACCTTTATCCGTACTGATAACCCTGGCCCTCTTGTTACCAATGACCCTCTCGAGCTTATAGCATTCAACTTGGAGAATATCGCATGCACCTTCGGCTGCTCAGTAACCCTCCCCTTGCCCATGCTCCACCCAATAAAGCCACCTGCAATCGCGCGGTAGAAAAGAGTGTTATCCAGCAGGGCGTAGAATACCCCCCTTGTGACTCAGCGGATGTCGTAGCGGCCGAAGTGGTGCGCTTGCCCACTGTGGGGAAGAACCGAGTGACCGCCTCGGATGAAATGTGGCCGTGAGTGTGACCGTGCGCAAGTGACAGAGGAGGTAGGCGTTTCTTGTGAGATGGCACCGACGGAGATAGGGGTGTTGTGGAGGTGGTTCCGCATTCGGACGAAGTCAAAGTCACTGGGTATGAAGATTAATACACTTGTGGAGGTGTTTTGGAGAAGTGAGGTTAGGACTGCTTTTGTGAAAAAGTCGAAGCCGGCGTCTGGGTGGGGGTGTGGTCTGCGGCTGAGGTTGGAGGATCTATTCTTGTGAATGTCTGTAATACGGTAGTCAGTAAGTGGAACAGTTGGGAAGTGGAACAGTTGGGTTAGGAGCAGGGGGGGGGGGGGGGGCATTGCGTGTCGAACTTGAACCCGCAAATCAATCATGGACCCTGCATACTCTGCTTGAGTCTTCACTTTCCCGGCAGCATTTAACAGAGTCTGATTAAAACAACTTCGTCATCTCCGGTGTCACGAACCCGTGAGCACTAACGTCTGTCTGAAGTATTTTGTATTAGTGTCTAAATACCAGTTCTGCATGCGCCTCAAGTCACAACCATGCGGATCCTTGGGTATCGAATTAAGGTATTTGAAGATATGCTCTAGGTGATCCCAATTTCGCATAAGCAAGGGGTCTGCTTGATCCACTACCACCAATTCTATACTGGAGAGGAAATGGTGGTTGCGCTTTTTTGTTGGACTCATCACCAATAGTCATACTCAACCCAAGCGGTGAAGCGAGGATTATATCCAAGTAGTAGAATTGACCAAAGTACGGGAGAGTTTTCAGAGTTAATTTTAAGTCTAACCTGAAACGGTCGTCGTGGTTTCCGCTAAAGCAAGCACGGAAGTCTTTGGGCTTGGTGGGGCTAATCCGCGCGGCATCTGGGGGTGTGTAGTATGTATCTTGAAAGTGTTTTTTGCTTTCTAAGAATAGGTGGCAATGTGTTAGGTATTCGAAGGGGGGTGAACTTGTTACTCTGGTAGGGGTATGTCGACTAGTGCATTTATTTCTTCAACGCAAGCATTTCGTGTTGGTAGATGAAAGGATTTTAGACCTTGTGAAGCCTTGATCTCTAAGCTCTATTTCCTCGTCAATAGCCTTTGCTAGGCGAGCATTGTTCTTTAGGAGTCGGCCTCGGGTCCTAAGTTTTGATTGGTATGAAGATGATCAGGTGCTTGGGTGGGAACATACCTTAGGACATGATTTAGCGCATGCAGGAAATACATCCTCAGTAACTCTTCAGCATTGCCTAGTGTTCGTTCGCCGTATAAAACATCCACATAATTGAAGACAAGCTGCCCTAATGACTTCCGTAGCGGTGTTAGCTCTTTAGCGACCAGCTTCTTCTTCAAATTCAGGTTTTTTAGGCCTTCAATCCTTCTTCCACCTGTGGCTTGCTCCGAGCCTCCGGGAACGGATAAGTAGGTATTCCTAAGCAGTCTAGATTTAGGCAGCTTAGTATTCTTCCATTCCCTTTGTGAAGTGGAGGAGATGGAAGCCAATCGAGAGGGTGAGGGACTCGCAAAATGTGATTCAAATGGGTCGGATTGATCCCCGTTATCTGAGCCTAAGTCTCTGACCTCTTCTTCGGGCTGTTCCTCTTCCTCTGGCTCATTTGCTAAATCTTCACTGTCTTCCAAGATGGTCCCATCCTCTTCGGTTTGTGTGTGATCAAGGTTTCGCCGTTGAGGATTACCTTTGCTAGACTTCTTGCTCGTTACCAGAGATTGGAGTAGGAGGTTGTAAGGTTTTGCTACTATGTTATCTTCCGATTGCGATTCGGGGTCGTAGCTACCTAAGTCTTCCCCGCAGTCTTTGCAACCGTGCAGCTCCGGATCATCTGATGTTTCGGGATTAGAACCGGGATCTTCAGCTTTCGGAATTCTATTGCGCAATTGTCAGGACGGCCCCCAATGGTAAAGAGGGTCGGGCGATCCTATATTAGAGCTGGTTGATTCGGAAAAACGTACTTCTTTGGTCGATTTTCATTTCTAATCGAGGTTCTTCCTTGATCTCTCCCTCCATCTCTACCGCCTTTGCCTCCTCGGCTTCATTCCTCCTCTTCTTTTAAACCCCCCTCCGCCTCTGCCGTGCCTTCTGGATCCGGGCGGCATGTAAAAATTCTGTTGATTTTGTCACAGGTTTGTTTGTCAGTAAGCTTGTAGGCATTGATCAAGGAGCAAGAAAGTTGGTTAGTTCTAGCTTGTTGCGACGGCAACTAGTGACAGGGTAGGGCTCAGGTCTCACCTAAGAGATCACGTACGAGTACTGTACTTGTATTCTCATGGCGTATTCGGAATCCGGTTGCTACAAAAGTGCCGGCCAGTATGTCAGTATTATGAGAAATATCAAATGTATGATAGGGTTAATATAAAGGGGGGAAAGCAGCCGATGGTAACAGGTTAGCCGATCGGACTAGGGGACGGAACACTCCAGTTTTATGTTTTTAGTGGTGATAATTGTGGTGCGGCTGACCACAATTGTGACGATAATATGAGAGGAGCGAGTTGTGATTTCTAAAAGGTTACTTTGGGCATAATATAAAGCTGGGGTGAAAGAGTCTCAAAAACCTGCAGAGTTTTTATTACAACTATCGTGAGCAGATACCCAGGTAAAAGCTGTGAGGAAAAACTGTAGGAGCACATGCCCTGTCAAATGTAGGGAACTGAGCAGAAGCTTGACCCAGACGAGACTAAATAATACATGTAATAGTGGCTCCTCCTAGCCATATTTGGACATAGCACTAAGCTCTAAATGTTTATTAACACCAGATTCCGAATACGCGATGAAATTACCGTAGAATCTGGTCTTATAGACAGTTGCCAATGTGGTGACTCGCATGACTATACCATCTTGGACAGCATAATTCGGCTCTCTAGCCAATTAGCAAGAGAAATCAGTTTTGATTGCACTTTCGCTTTGATGTTTTTTCGCTATTTCTTCCACATATAGTATAGTCCAACACTAATTTTACCTACTTCCAACTTGGCAACGGTCTGTATAAGACCAGATTCTACGGTACAAGTACGCTTAAAGTTCGGTTAGTTAAGCCAGGAGATGCCGAATTTTTTTGGTGAGGTGAACAATGGAGGCGTGCCCTAACCCACGTCGCAACAAGCAAACATCACAGCTAACTCTTCTAGAACCTACGAAATCGCTATTTTTCAAGTTCGCTTGTTGATGGCAAGCAGAGAAATAGCGATCCCTAACTTGGTGCTCTGAAATCCCTCTAAGGGTTGTAAGAGCGGGTAACAGGGGAGTAGGGCTTGCCCTGCCAAGCCAAGCCAGCTTCCCCACAATAGACGGTAAGAAAAAAAGAGTTGAGGCCCTGAAAATTGCCCCACCATCAGTAAATTTCGTCGAAGCCAGTCAACCTGCCCGGTAGCCACCGCCCCTCAATAATCGCTATCCACTAATCGGCGTTGCCCAGCATGGCCGACAAAGATTCATACACCCATCTTGCTCGGGCGCTTGCTGTCGTCCGTGTTCCACTGGCCCATGCCACTACCTTGCCTTTGAGTGTTGTTATTAATGCTCAAACCCCTTTCTCAATCTTGGACCATTATTTAAGGAGGAATGTCGGTCGGGAGGGGGTTATTGGAACGCTTTTGGGTGCAAGGAATGGGGATGGGGCTGAGGTTGAGATTTGAAATTGTTTTGCGGTCGGGTATAACGAGAGCCAAGAACAGGTAGGTCTCCAGAAATCGCCATTTTATGGAAATTACACTGATTGATGATGTAGTGAAGTTTGAGGTAGATATGGACTACCACAAGACCGTGTTAGGGGTCGATCTGAAAGCGAATCCCAAGGAGGTCCTCATTGGATGGTATGTTTGAACAGGATAGATGCTCCTAGGTGTTAGGTGCCTTTCGATATAGCTAATTAATATACTTATGTATGCGACCTCACTAGAGCTCAATCCTTTTAGCGCTCTTATCTAGAATTTTTATGCCTCTAATGGTGATGGCACCTGCGCCCACCCCGCCGTTCATCTTACCATGTCTACAGCCTCCGGTCAGGGAATCGCTACCAGGACTTATATGTCGTCCGCTTTCGGTGTTCGTCCACGTACTTGAGAAGGCGCCTGAGGAGGTTCTGGAAATGTTGGATAGAGTTAGTGAATATGTGGCTAGAGTCATCGTATGTTTCCCGCCCTTAGGGTAGAAGTGAGAGGAGATGCTGACATCTGCACCAGGCTGGCAACACCCAAGCCTCCGTTGCTATTGGGAAGTTCTTGATAAACACGCTTAGTTTGGCACCTAAAGTCTCACCCGCCGACGTCGAGAGAATGTTCAACACTCATATCCAGGACGTCCTACTTGTAGCCTACTTGGCAAAGACTATCGGAACCCAGATCGATCTATTCAACAGGTTGGCGAGCGCCAACCTCGGAGCCACTGCTCCCGCTCCAGCCGCCGCTGCTACCAACACTCCTGCCACGAGCGCCACTCCTGCAGCTGGCGGAAAATAGTAAATAAATCAATATAAAAATGTGTTTCTTTACCGCAAAAAAAAAGAAGTATATCCTCCCCTCTATTGTAGGGTTACACAGCTTCTCGAGTTTACCTCCCCTCCGCTTTCATCCATGTTTAAAAATGGGGGCTTTGGCAGGGGGGCAGCTGGTGGGTAATGATAAACATTGGGGAAGGGCGATTTCTGTTTTTAAGTATACACTGGCGCTGGGTCTTGTATTTGCTTGGTGATTCAGGGTTTCATCTGAATTTTCAGATAATTGTTCTAGCGAGTGTTGGACTTAGTTTTATCCGCCGTACAGGAGTAGTTCTTCTTTTACTCTTGTTCGCTTCCTTCGTCTTCCTTTTGCTTTCACAATTGCTAAGCTGTGCATTATTGAACTTATACTTTCGGATATGTACTCTCTATCTTCTTGAGTACGACTGTACAGTTGCGTCTAATAAGTTTCCGTACGGTCCATAGCAACAACTCAACACCATAAGTAAAAGTAATTCACAATGCAAAAGTCTAGATAATAATTCAGAAAAAAAAAAGGTAATTGAAAATGGGAAAACTCTTCTATTACCCAACTCTGATAATTTTATACTAATAGTTAGAGTATGGAGAAAATCTGGAATTGGGAAAATGAAATTTGGAGGCTAAAATGGAAAACTATGTACATGAATTTTTTTATTTTTCAACAGCCATAAGATGTAAGATTAATTATTAGTTTAGCCATCTCAGGGGGGTTATAAATCATAATCTAGACCCTGAATAATGGTTAGTTTACTTCATGATTTTACATATATGGTAACCACTGATAAAGAATATCAGCAAACTATAGTTCATCTCAAATATTTAACTGTAAACTGAAACAATTTACAGGAAACTATATACTCTAGGGA
>Ga0307513_10012380_pt1 | contig 10537 bp, 5 predicted proteins | sample 15_EM_MG_FD_202174 | JGI IMG/M metagenome (GOLD analysis project Ga0307513, IMG submission 202174) | Populus trichocarpa ectomycorrhiza microbial communities from riparian zone in the Pacific Northwest, United States - 15_EM | ecosystem: Host-associated > Plants > Roots > Unclassified | place...
AACTCTGTCCAGTTTTCTCCGAGTTGATTTGTGCTGTACCTCTTGATATTTGCTTGATAATTTATGTCAGCTTTCCGCTCCATTTCAATCTTTACCAATCCAACGGACAAGATTTTACCATAAAAATAACGGCATTTTTTTATATTTCTATTACCGATCTTCTGATGGCATAATGTTGCTGGTCCCGCAGGCCGCAGCCTTGTGCTGCAAGATGTGAAATCTGAAAGCAAGATTGAAGCGCCTATAAGCTGCATCTTCAATTTTGACTTGCTGGTTTAGACTCCATCCACCACGAGATATAATAGTTTTACTGAAAGAAATTTTTGTTAGCATTTATACTAACATTCAGTATGTAATTATTTTACCAACAAAAAACTTCCATAAAAAAAATAATTGTTAGTAAATTCTAGTATGTCGGCAAGCTTATTGTTAATAAATTTACCAATAGCTTTACAAACAGACCATGTATGTTAAAAAAAATTACTTATTTTAGTCTGTCATTAATTCTCTCAGTATTAACAACAACAAGAAGAAGTTTGTAGTCAGTTGCCTTTGAGGAAAAATGGTATGCTTGAGTAATTATTTTATAAATCAACTTTGAAGATATATAGATAAATGATGAAAGATAAAATTAAAAGTAGTAAGAATATTTTTGTTTAGGCTGAACAATATTTTTTTTTATTTTTTTTATTTTTATGTCTATCTCTGTTAAAAATAAGTATCACAAAGACCATGATAGAAATGATGGTTTAGTCAACTTCTAGTTCTAGCAATATGCATGAAGTTGTAGACGACAATAGTAATCCTTATAGGAATATGATTATAGATGCGATGTGAATGAATCATGATTATGCAAGTAAATGTCCAATCATAGATGAAGAACCAAATGCAAACGGGGCTAGTTTTTTGATCTTTTGAAAGACTCTGACTAACTTATGGTATGAGTGCACTAATCATAGTAAATTATCGGTCATTGCATATGTGTTCACCATCAAGTTAGATTATGGGTTGAGTGAGGCCGATTACGACAAAATTATTGAATGAGCGAGAGGAATTTTACCTGAAGGGAATAGGCTAAAAGAGAACTTCTATACTTCTATAACCATGATGAAACCCTTCATCCTAAGATATCATAAAATTGACACATGTCCAAACTTTTGCATATTATACTACCTTGAAAATGTAGAGTTGACCGAGTGTAGAATATGTGGGTATGCTCTTTATAAACCCAAAAAAGGTAGGAAAATAACTCTTGTCGCACATAAAAAAAATTTAGATACTTCTCAATCACTTCTAGACTGCAAATATTATTCATATCTCCAAAGATTGTTGAGCACATGACATGATATATCATTCACATGATGCAGTGGATGAAGTCTTGGTGCACCCATCCGATGAAGCCTGAAAATATTTTAATAGGGTGCATCCTTAATTTTCATTGGAATCAAGGAACGTACATCTTATGTTATGTACAAATAAATTCAATCCATTCGGGTCATTTATTGCTTCTTATTCTTGTTGGCTAGTGATACTCACAGTTTACAACTTACCACCGGAATGTGTATGAGGCTGGATTTCATGTTTTTATCTATGGATATACCCGGTCCTAATACTCCAGGTTGAAATATAGATGTTTGTCTTCGATCGTTGAATGATAAGTTGAAGCAATTGTGGTCATCTTGGACTTTGACTTATAATGTCTCGAGGAAATTGTAAATCTATATGAGATCACATTACCGAAGAAATGACCGACATAACATGAATCATCGAGGAAAGTTTTTTCGATGAACAATAATTGTCTATAAGCCCGATGGTAAAAATCATGCCGACTAAATTCTAACTACTGATGAAATATTCTGTAGGTAAAATGCAAAATTCTAGTTTTTCTGACCCTTTTATTCAAGCAAAATAACAAGATTCAGGAGGTGTAAATACTCTTAAACCACCAAGGGGTTCATAATTTTCTCCAATCTCAATATATACACATAACACTATTTTCTCATACAAAGCATTTATTACATATCAAAACAAGAACAAATAATCTTATTATTGGGATTTAATGCTCTTTTATATATTTATTGCATGTTCTCTCACAGCTAAAAAAAAGGGTCATTAGCATCAAATGTTAGCAACAGAATAATCTAGATGCAAATTTAGCAACAGATTAGTAACGAATTACATATATATTAATTTTTTAATATTAGCAACGGATTTAGCAATGAAAAATCGGCTACTAAAAATAAATTAATATGTTAAGAATCAGTAATGGATTTTCCGTTGCTAATATGGTTGCATAAAATTTACAATGGAAAAGTCCATTGCTGATTAAAAAAAAGATTAGATTTTGACTTTTTTATATATAAAAAAGCAATAATGACGTGGTAATAATTAATTGGTACATGTATACCTTGCAACAAAAAAAAAAAAAACCTCACACATGCAAATACCAATCTCAAGAGAAAAACCTTTCATTCTCCAAAAGAACCCTAACCTATATGTCGTTTTTTATTCCTTCTCCAAAAACCCCATCTCTGTCACTTTCTTAAATTTTTCTCCATGAATATGTGCTCCCAAGGCATCCTTTTTCAAAAACACCATCTATCACTTTCTTAACTTCTTCTCTAGTGAATCTGTGCTCCTAAAGATTTTATCTTGTAAGGAACAAATATGGTGCAACAAAGATAACATGTATAATTAGAAGCCCATATTTGAGAGATTGTGTTTGTAATTTAGAGAGAATATATATTGTTTTATTAACTAATTTTATCGATGAGAAGAATAATTTTTTCGATTTATTGCAAATGATTTGTTAAATATGGTTGTCGTCACATGCTAATGTTTCTAATTCTTAATGTAATGTACTTTATCTTCGTGGTTCTGTGACGATTCCATTGTTACTTGGTTAGGTAGTGAGGCTTTTTCCAGGGTTTTGGTTTTTTCTATTTTGCTGGGTGTATGTGTGTGGTTTTTCAGAAGAGAAATATGGGTAGCATATGACAGACCCGTAAATAAAAGTTAGATCTTGGATTTTACTCGTGTGCTGTTAAAGTTGTTTGGTTGGTTAACAATTTTTTGCATACGACATCATTTTCACTCATCTTTTTCATCATCAACCTCTCTCCAGTGAAATTGTTCTTGTTTAGTACAACGTTATTAAACCCGACCCGGCCCGGCGGGTCGACCAGGGACCCGGTGGCTGGACTGGTTCGGGTTTACTAAAAGATCGGCTGGAGCAACAGCCCGGCCAAATCCGGGCGACCCGGACGAGACCCAGTTTTTTATTTTATCAAATGTGGGATTTGAAACCCATTAGTATATATACTCTATGTTCCCAATAAAAAAGTCATGTTTTTTCAATGTGGGATAAAAAACTTTTTGGTTTAAATACTTCAACTTAAAAGGATAATATAATATCTTTTCAATGTGGGATTTGAAGCCCTTTAGTATATATACTCTATGTTCCCAAGAAAAAAATCATGTTTTTTCAATGTGGGATAAAAACCTTTTGATTTAAATATTTCAACTTAAAAGGATAACATAGTATCTTTTCAATGTGGGATTTGAAGCCCTTTCGTATATATATATACACTCTATGTTCCCATGAAAAAAATTATGTTTTTTCAATGTGGGATTTGAAACCCATTAGTATATATATTATATGTTCCCAAGAAAAAAGTTATGTTTTTCAAAGTGGGATAAAAAACTTTTTTTGTTTAAATACTTCAACTTAAAAGGATAACAAGTATCTTTTCAATATGAGATTTGAAGCCCTTTCATATATATACTCTATGTTCCCATGAAAGAAATGTTTTTTCAATGTGGGATTTGAAACCTATTAGCATATATACTCTATGTTCCCAAGAAAAAAGTTATGTTTTTTCAATGTGGGATAAAAAACTTTTTTGGTTCAAATACTTCAACTTAAAAGCTTAACATAATATCTTTTTAATGTGGGATATTTTTTTTTAAATATTCTTTTAAACTTCATTGTTTGCAATATGTATAACCTATATTTACATGGATTTTTTCATATGAAATATTTAATTTTTTTAAAAAATTTTTTCGGGTCGATCCGGGTTGACTCGAGTTAACCAGGGTTGACCCATAAAACCCGGGACCCGGCCCCTTGGCCGGGTCAACCCCCGGGCCAGGTTTAATAACTATGGTTTAGTAGTGTTAAATAGAGCAGAGCACAGAGAGTGAAAATGTTCATCATCAATTTTTACCTTTCTCATCTTGTTTTGATAAAGAAAATTTGCACTCTTGACTGTCCACTTTATTCATTGTAGCGCAGATGCTAAGGGCCTAACCATCATAGTGCAATGATATTCCTTTCTTATTTGCATTTAGCTTCACTAAAAGAGGTTAAAATTTAGGATTTGACGTCTTTGCTTTTCATCTAGTTTTTCATTTGATTGGTTACTTCTTATTTGTAGTCCTTCTAGATTGAAAACCAAGTAAGGAACACAACAAGACAATGATTTAATCCTTACTACATAGTAATTTTGTGCCTCTCTATGATCGTGGATATGCGTTGCCTTTGACTTCAGCAGATGGTCCAATTAATGTAGAAGGGTAAATGATCTTGACTTGTGTACCTTTCTTAGATTTCATGTTTTGAAAATGTTACTTTTTTGGTTTTTGTCCTACACGCTCAAAATTGTAGCAAATATCCAAGTTGTTCAAAACTTGTTGATTGTTATTTATATTGAGCAAGTTTGGGATATTAACATTCGTGATGATTTTATGATTGTGGCAGTGGTATTGTATGTGATGCGTTGATAAATATAATGTGTTGGACAGTAACTAACCACAAGGGATATCCATGTGGACATGCATTTATTTCCAAGAATCTCTTCTATTTTATTTCCTTTAGCAACTTGCAGTCCGAACCTCATTACAGGCTAATTTACTTTTTTAATTTCTTAACACTATTATTCTTGCTCTTTTTTTTTTCTTTCTAATTTCAGGTTGTTGAACCTATCACATCACATTACTTATTTGCATTTCGAATTGTTAAGTTTTTGGGTTGTGCATATTGGGTCCTTCAGGTTTGTCAATGTAGCTTAAAACTTTTTATAAATTTTGGAAGATAACTTGGTTTATAGAAAAATTGCATGGTCATTGAATCTTGGTGTTTGTTTGCTAATAATGGTGTAATTTGTCTCCAAAGTGTTTTTTTTGTTTATACTGCACTTCTTTGAAAGAGAAGTTGTTATTTTGTTTGTTGTGTAGTTTAACAACCATATATTAGATTGGCATAATCTTATTTTAGTTTGTCAGTGTTTCTTTGTTTAATGTGATGATCTTAAGTAATAAATTATTGATCAAATAAATATTTAATAATTGGTTAAAAAAATAATTCTGGCATGTGTTTGCATGAAAACTTCATTTCTACAATATTACTTGACAATGCAAATGATTATATATTTTTGTTTTAATAAAAGAGTCTAGATTACTAAAGCTGAAGAAAAAAGATGATGTTGAGAAATAATAAACAGAGCAGTTGCTTAGTGTATCTTAATTTGCTAGCTATTCAGCCTACATAATTTCACTAATCCATAGGACAATCAAAACAACATATTATCGTTTTCTTTTTCACACAATTCCAATTATTTAATTATACTTCAATTTCATATAGTATTCTAATGTTGTTCTCTTTTCATTTATTGCAAGTTTTCATATCTTTCCCTTTTATAACTTATGAGCTAGTTATTAATGAAGTTATTTTGATAATTTATTATATAAAGTTTTAAATATAGATTGAGAAATATATTAAATAATATTCTAAAATTTTATTGGTTTTAATTATGTTAATTAGATTAGTATGGACGATCGATCATGGATGTATCGCCATCGTAGGGATGGTCATATTTGTCCAGGATTTATTACGGGTGTACAAAGATTTATCAATTTTGCATTTTCAATTGATGAAAATGTATTTGGAGGTAAAATTAGATGTCCTTGTATTAGGTGTAAAAATCAGAAGTTTTTAATGGAAGAAGATGTTTATAAACACCTGTTTTCAAGTGGATTTTTACTTGATTATGAAAATTGGGTTGTACATAGAAAGCCTTATGTTTCAGAACCAATAATTGTTGGACTTTCATCAATTAGGTGTAGTCATGTTATGAATGATGTTTCTGAAGAAAATTTATATAAGAATATGGTTCTGTATGTAATGGGGGCTGGTGATGCATACTCTAATGATATGGTTTCTAGTCCTATAGTACTAGAGGAACTTCTGAATCCAGAGGCATATAAATTTTATAAATTACTGAAAGCTGTAGAGGAGTATTTATAGGATGAGTATACTAAGCAATCCAGATTATCTACTTGTGTACAATTGCTTAATATGAAGTTAACTCTAAATTTGACTTAGACTACCTTTAATAATTTTACTGAATTTACAAAAAGTTGCATGCATGATAATGAAAATTTGGTTTCCAATTTCTATGATGCCAAGAAATTTATGTGCCCACTTGGACTTGATTATGATAAATATGATGTGTATCCTAATTATTGTATGTTGTATTATGAGGTAGATGTAATGAAAACAAATTATGACTTTTATGAAAGTTTACGATACAAACCTAGAAATCCCACTAATAAAGGTTCTAATAAGTTAGAGAAACAACCCCGATACTTTCACTTGACACCAAGACTTCAGAGGCTATTCATATCTCCACATCATGCCAAAGATATGACATGACATCATTTTCATAGGTCAGATGATGGAGTTATGGTGCATCCATCTGACGGGAAGACATGAAAGAAGTTTACAGATGGGGAGACATGAAAGAAGTTTAATCAATACCATTAAGACTTTGCATCCGATCCACAAAATATTCGGTTAGGATTATATATGCACTGATGGTTTTAGTCCATTTGACATGTCTTCAAATGTCTACTCTTTTTGGCCAGTAATTATGACTGTTTATAATTAGTCTTCTTGAAAGTGTATGACCCGACCATTCATGTTTTTGTCAATGATTATTCTTGGGCCAAAGAATCCGGGTAAAAAGCTTGATGTTTTCCTACGATCGTTAATTGATGAGTTGAAAAAGTTTGTTTGATCATTTTATTGATTGAAAACATAAATTAATATATAATTATTTTTGCTTCTCTAACGTTCTATTATGTTAGAACATGCCATATTGCTATGATATAAGACAAATTAAATTTTATTTTAGGAATATATTAAAAAATGGTAAGGCATATACCAAAAAAAATATTATAATAATAAGAATATAAGACAAATTAAATTTCATTTTATGATGTAGTTAAGAAGTTATTATTTTAAAAATATTTTTTTATTCATCTTTTTAGTTACTGATTGCCTATGCATTGTAATTAAATTCCATGATGAGTTATTTTAACAACTATGTTGAGCTTTGTCTTTATTTCTTTGGTAGAAAAAAAAATATATTTTTTGAGGACGATAAACCAATTGTTTGTCAGATTTGGAAAGATAAGATTAAAATTTCTTTGAACCAGTAGTTGACATGAGCTCGTAAGAGAGCTATGTCAGACAAAAATACCACAAATATTATGGATTGCATTAATAAATGTCAAGTTTGGATAAATAATAACGATTGGAATCAAATGATTGAAGATATTTAGTCTATCCCTGAATTTCGAAGGAGGTCGAAATCTGCAAAGAATAATCGCATAACTGAAACAGATGGTAAATTAAGCACTCATTCTAGAGGTACGGTGTTATTTGCATCATATTGAGCTAGCATGGTAAGCATTTTTTTTTATTTGTTATAATGGACTTCGAATTTTTATATTTATATTTTCTAATATTTGTTTTCGTTGATAGCAAGAAAAAACAGGTGGAAAAGAACCTCTATGGGATGATGTGTTTTCGGTATTGCATCAGAGTGCTAAACAACCTAAAACCTTAATAGATAACAAGTCTAAAAAAGTTGTTGTAAGTATTTTTTTATGTAATTTAATTATTATTTAAAATTAAAATGAATTTATTATTATATTTAATTTTATTATAGGAGAATTACAAAAAAAATGATTTCAAGATATAAAACTGATCGGAAAAATCATCATTCATTTAATGGTGCAGCTTGGTGTGTAACTATAGGAGGAGTTACAAAAGGTCGAATATATAGTGCATCTAGTAAGCCGAAATCAATGGTTAGTACGAGTGCTTAATCACATTCCTATACGATGGAGTCAACACCTCCTAACTCATCAATTCAAGCATTGAAAGAGCAAATAAAAAAAAGAGATGGTCATATTTTATCACCACAACAGGAGATGACTTCTATAAAAAAATTTCTTAGTAACATGGGATACCAAGCTTGGGCATCAAATATGAACCAAGGTATGTCGACACCTATGACTTCATCTATTCTGTCACATGTGGCTCTATAGATGACGACACCTATGTATCCCATGTCTAATCTAGTATATCGACCTAAGCCTCGACCACCATATACCAGTCTCACTTTATGATGGTCAGCATTGTTTTGGTTCGTTTCCACCACCACCCCAACCACCATCTCTATGATGAAACATATTTATTAAATTGTGACCTATCTATATTAATGTAAGTTTAACAAGATTTTGAAATTTATTATGAAATTTATTTTTATTTGATATATTATTGTTGATAAAATAATTTCTAGTATTAATTTATGTTCTTTATATGTTTTTCTGCATTTTTTGAAATATCCACAAATAATTATAAGAAATTCAATAGATGGAAAAAAATAATTTAAAAAATTCATGTTTTAAAAAATAGTTATTGGGCAAATTAGCAACGGATCAACAATAAATTTTCCATTGCTAATTAACAACGGATTATTGCTAATTTTTCGTTGCTGATTAGCAACGCAATATCCGTTGTTGATTAGCAATGATAATTAACGATGAAATATCCGTTGCTGATTTAATGTTAACAATGGATAGGTTGTTACTAAAAAAATCAGCAATTGATCATTCGTTGCTAAAAAAATTACCATATATTATTTGCATTTAATATTATTTGTTGCTAATTCCGTTGCTGATTTTTATAAACAATAAATTTTAGTTTTATCTGTAACAGACTAGATAGTTACTAATATGTCTTTTTTTTAGATAGTGTTTGATCTTTATAGATATTAACTTAAATATTTGAGTCTCAAAATCCAACATTTAATTAAACCTATTATCCAACCATCACTTTATTCCTAAACATATTTGACATCCTGAAACAGATAATGTTCTAACAGAATTTAGCCCCTCTTTGGAGATATAGAAATAGAAAATTTATTTTCAAACATCATTTGATGACATCTTGAAAAAAGTATACGGGAATCTTGATAATTTATAACAATCCATTAATAACTTCCACCCACGACAATTTCACACTTTTATACCCCCAGGTAATGCTCTCAGGAGAACATGGCTGTCAATCTAATGGCCTTTCAATTTTGTTATTAACCCGTTTTTAGTTGAAATCTTTTGCTATGCTATTACAGTAATACTCCAGGCCATGAAGCTTTTTAGGTTAAGTCGTCACGCCGATCATTTAAGCTTGTACAGGTTTTTGGGGCAGCGGGGTAGTCATAGATGGAATCAAAAGAACATCTCAAATCCACCAGAAAGGACCCAAAACATTTGTCATTTTGTTCATCCATTTGAGCTCCATGTTCAATGGTGTAAATTGAAGAGAAATCACAGTGTTTCTGCACGTCCAACAAGTTGCTTGCTTACTCGTTCTCCCCTTAATCGCCAATCTTTTACATCCCTATCCAACAAATATATATATATATATATATAGAACAAACTAATAGCATCACCGCATAGATGAAAATTATAATTAATTGAGAATAAAGTACTAATGAGAAAGAATATTCATTAATAAAGGAACAAACACGCTTGAGATTAGAGAAAAGGAAACACCTTCTGGGCTCGGTAGGATAAAAATATTCAACATGTTTTTTTTGCTGTGGAACGTTAAATTTACATCTTTCCTTATCATTTTGTCGATGTCAAATAGAATTAAGAATGGACTCTTTCACGTCCGCCGTCGTAACTTCCTTTGGATTGCTTACACTGCTGGCCGCCACCATGCTGGTGGTGGGGGTGGTTGTTGTGTGGCTGTCAGCGTTAGTCGGTGGATGGTAATACATGCGAGCAGTTTGCGGGCAATGAGAATGAAATCTTGAAGCTATTCTTATCCCAGCATCCAAAATCTCCGTATACTTTCCCATATCCAGATCTCTCTACGTATACATGTTTATTCCTACCAGTCTCTCTCTCGAAAAAATTCTTTCTTGTAAACAGGAAAGAAAGAGAGAGAGAACGGGAAAGAAAAACGAGAGAGAGAGAGACCGAAAGGAGAAGAACAACAAAGCAGACGATGTTTTGCTAGGAAACGTCCCAAACGTGAGAACCCATGAAACAGGAGAGTGGGAGGCTCGTGACAGAAGGCGTCTATATATATATATATATATATATATATATATATATATATATATATTGTTTCTTTACTGTGTTTATCAGCTGGTATTTAATGTGACATATATATATT
>Ga0307513_10012382_pt1 | contig 10536 bp, 6 predicted proteins | sample 15_EM_MG_FD_202174 | JGI IMG/M metagenome (GOLD analysis project Ga0307513, IMG submission 202174) | Populus trichocarpa ectomycorrhiza microbial communities from riparian zone in the Pacific Northwest, United States - 15_EM | ecosystem: Host-associated > Plants > Roots > Unclassified | place...
GCCCGACAACCTGCGCTGGCCCGACCATCTGGCCGCGATCGACATGGGCTCCAACAGCTTTCGCCTCGAGATCGGCCAGCTGAGCCCGGGCCGCTACAAGCGCATCGATTACCTGAAGGAGACCGTGCGCCTCGGCGCCGGCCTCGACGCGCAGGGCCAGTTGACCGAAGACGCGATGCAGCGCGGCCTCGCCTGCCTGCGCCGCTTTGCGCAGCGGCTCGACGGTTATGCCGCCGTGCAGGTGCGTGCCGTGGCCACGCAAACCTTGCGCGAAGCGCAGAACCGCAACGCTTTTCTCGCGCGTGCACAAGCGGCGCTCGGCTACCCGATCGAGGTGATCTCGGGCCGCGAAGAAGCACGCCTCATCTTTGCCGGCGTGGCGCGCCTGCAGCCGTCCGACGAGTGGCGGCTGGTGATCGACATCGGCGGCCGCTCCACCGAGATGATTCTTGGCCAAGGGCGCACGCCGCTGCGCGCCGAGTCATTCCAGGTGGGCAGCGTCAGCCTGTCGATGCGCTACTTCAGCGACGGCCGCTTCACCGACAACGCGTTTCGCGCAGCGCAGGTGGCCGCTGGTGCCGAGCTCGAAGAAGCGCTCGCACCCTTTGCGGCTCGCCATTGGCGCGAAGCGCTGGGCTCGTCAGGAACGGCTGGTGCGGTGTCTCACCTGCTGGCAGCCAACGGCGTCACCAACGGCGTCATCACCCCCGACGGTTTGCGCTGGTGCATGGACCAATGCCTGCGCGCCGGCCGCGTCGAGAAGCTGAACCTGCAGGGTTTGAAGGACGATCGCCGCGCCGTGATCGGCGGCGGCCTCGCCATCCTCTACACACTGGCCACGCACTTCGGCATCGAGCAATTGCAGCCTGCACGCGGTGCCTTGCGCCAAGGCGTGATCTTCGACCTGGACGAGCGCCTCAACGCAGCCGCCCAGAGCGGCGGCGACAGTCACGACGTGCGCGACGACTCGGTGGCCGAACTGCAGCGCCGTTTCGAAGTCGACGTGTCACAGGCGCAGAACGTGGCGGCCGTGGCCGACGCGCTGTACGCCGGCGCCGCCGCCAGCGCCGACCTCACGCTGGCTCGCGAGCTGGGCTGGGCCGCAGCAGTGCACGAGATCGGCATGATGGTGTCGCACCACGATCACCACCGCCACAGCGCCTACCTGCTGAGCAACGTCGATGCAGCCGGGTTCTCGCAATCGCAGCAGCGCCGTCTCGCCGACCTGGTACTCGCGCAACGAGGCGGCCTGCGCAAGGTCGAGCCGCAGCTCGCGCAAGACGCTTTCGCGTGGCAGGCGTTGTCGTTGCGGCTGGCCATCATCAAGTGCCATGCACGCGGCGAGGTCAACCCCAGTGCACTGCGCCTGCAGCGCAAGGGCAGCGTGGCCCATGTGTCGTTCTCGCCGGAATGGGCAGACTCGCACCCGCGCACGCTGTTTTTGCTGAACGAAGAAGTGGCCGCGTGGGAGCGCAGCGGCGTGCTGCGCCTGCAGCTCTCGAACTGAACAGGTTCGAGACTAAAGGCAGTCGGGCGACTGGACCGCCTGCACGACCACCTGGTTGCCGCTCTCGCGTTCGCGGCTGCGCAGCCACCACACCGCGCCCTTCTTGATCACCCAGGTCTGCGCCACTTCGCCCAGCAGCAAGGCCGCCACCTGGCCCAGCGTGGGCTGGTGGCCGACGACGAGCACCGGTTCGTTGGCTTCCGGCCAGCGCACCACGCTCAGCAAGGCGGTGGGCGACGCCTCGGGCGCGAGCAGTTGAACAGTCTTGAAGTGCCGGTCCAGCGCCTTGGCCGTCTGCTGCGTGCGCAGGGCCGGGCTCACCAGGATGCGCGTGGAATGCGCCAATCGCTGGTTCAACCACTCGGCCATGCGCTGCGCCTGCCGCTCGCCCTTGGTCGTCAGCGCGCGTTCGAGGTCGGACTGCCCCTCGCGTTGCACATGGGCTTCGGCATGGCGCCAGAGGATGAGGTCCATGTCAGTACCGCCCGGCCGTTCCGAAGGGGCTGACCGCCCCCTCGGGGGGCAGCGAACAACGTGAGCGTGGGGGTTTCATTTCAGCCGCTCTTTTCACGTGTAGCGCTGCATCAGCGCCTGTTGTGCGCTCGGGCCCTCGGTGCCCACGCGCCGGTAGCTGCCATCGGGGTTCAGCTGCCAGGCGTCCTGCTTGTCGTGCAGATAGGGCACCAGGCATTCGTCGATCACCCGCTGGCGCAGTGCTGCATCGCGCACCGGCCAGGCCACCTCGATGCGACTGAACATGTTGCGGCCCATCCAGTCGGCGCTCGACAGAAACAGCGCCTCTTCGGCATCCGTCAAGCCCCACCTGAAGTACAGCACGCGCGAATGTTCCAGCAGGCGGCCGACCACCGAGCGCACGCGAATGCGGTCGGTGAACCCGGCAATGCCCGGCGGCAGCATGCAGGCGCCACGCACGATCAGGTCGATGTCGGCGCCTGCCTGGCCGGCAACGATCAGCGCGTCGATCAGCGGCACGTCGGTCAGCGCATTGATCTTCGCGACGATGCGCGCCGGCTTGCCTTCGCGTGCCGCCTGCGTCACCAGCTCGATGTGCTTCAGCATCTGCTTGTGCAGCGTGAACGGCGCCTGCAGCAGCTGGCGCAGCGGGCGCGTCTTGCCGAGGCTCGCGAGCTGCTGGAACACGGCGTCGGCATCCGAGGTCAGGTCGGGATCGGCCGTGAGGTAGCCCACGTCGGTGTAGAGCCGCGCGGTCTTGGGGTTGTAGTTGCCGGTGGACAGGTGGCCGTAGCGGCGCAACCGGCCGCCTTCGCGGCGCGTCACCAACAGCAGCTTGGCGTGCGTCTTCAGGCCCACGATGCCGTAGACCACCTGCGCGCCCACCGCTTCCAGCCGCTCGGCCCAGTTGATGTTGGCCTCTTCGTCGAAGCGCGCCTTCAGCTCCACGACGGCCATCACTTCCTTGCCGCGGCGCGCGGCCTCGATCAGCAGGTCCATCAGTGGTGATTCGCTGCCGGTGCGGTAGATGGTCTGCTTGATGGCCAGCACGTCCGGGTCTTCCACCGCCTCGCGCAGGAACTGCACCACCGGCTCGAAAGATTCGTACGGGTGATGCATCAGCACATCGCCCGCGCGCAAATGCTCGAAGATCGATTCGTCACGCGACAGGCCGCGCGGCCATGGCGTTGCATGCGGCTCGAAGCGCAGTTGCGGCGCGTCGGCCGCGTCGATCAACGCGTTCAGGCGCACCAGGTTCACCGGCCCGTTGACGTTGTAGAGCGCCGCGCTGGGCAAGGCGAACTGCGTCAGCAGAAATTCCGACAGCTCCGGTGGGCAGGTGTTGACCACCTCGAGGCGAATGGCCTGGCCGAAATGCCGCGTGGTGAGCCCGGAGCGCAGGGCCTGGCGCAGGTTGACGACGTCTTCTTCATCCACGTCCAGATCGGAATCGCGCGTCAGTCGGAATTGCGAGAACGCCTCGACCTCCCGCCCCGGGAACAGCTCGTTCAAGTGGGCGCGGATCACGCTGGTCAGCAGCACGAATGCCTGCACGCCGCGGTCAGCGCCGTCCACCAGTTCGTCCGGCAGGCGCATCACGCGCGGCAGCACGCGTGGCACCTTGACGATGGCGATGATGTTCTCGCGACCGAAGGCGTCCTTGCCGCCCAGCCGCACGATGAAGTTGAGCGACTTGTTGGCCACCTGAGGAAACGGGTGCGACGGGTCCAGTCCCACCGGCACCAGCAGCGGCCTCACCTGCCGCTGGAAGAACTGGTCGACCCAGCGGCGCTGCGCTTCATTGCGGTCGGAGTGGTTGAGGATCAGGATGCCGGCGCGCTTCAAGGCGGGCATCACGTCGTCGTTGAACGCGTGGTACTGGTCGTCGATCAGCGTGTGGGCTTCGGCGGCCACCCGCTCCAGGTCGCGGTTCGACACGCCGGCGCCGGGCTTGCGCGCCGCTTCGATGTAGTCGGCAAACCGAACTTCGAAGAATTCGTCCATGTTCGACGAGACGATGCAGATGTAGCGCAGCCGCTCGAGCAGAGGCACGTCGTCTCGCCGGGCTTGTGCGAGCACACGGCGGTTGAACTCCAGGATCGAGCTTTCGCGGTTGAGAAGCGCTGGATTGCGGGGAGCCTGGGTCATGAAACCAGTTTATGAAGCTTTTGCGACGATTTTGTGACGATCGCTGCCTCTGTGTGACGGGCCGGGACGAGGTGGTCGATGAACTCGCGGCAGACCTCGCCCCAATCGAACTGCAGGGCACGCCGGCGTGCGGCACCGCGGGGGATGTCCAGCGCCTTCAGCGCCGCACTGCGCAGATCGTCGTGCAATACGCCGCCATCGTCACCGTCATGCTTTGGGGCTACCACATCCAGGGGGCCCGGCACCGGGTAAGCGGCCACCGGCGTGCCGCAGGCCATGGCTTCCAGCATCACCAGGCCGAAGGTCTCGGAACGGCCCGGGAACACGAACACGTCGGCCGCGCTGTAGATCTTGACCAGCTCCGCGCGCGGCACCACACCGCGCCAATGCACGTTCGGGTAGTCGCGTTGCAGCCGTTGCTGCAGCGGGCCAACGCCGTACACCACCTTGGAACCCGGCAGGTCGAGCTTCAAGAAAGCGTCGAGGTTCTTCTCATAGCTCAGCCGGCCCACATGCAGGAAGACCGGCCGCGGCAAGTCGAGATCAGCCCCCAGCACGGGCTGAAAGAGGCTCAGGTCGACGCCATGCGACCAGCGCCGCAGCGGCTCGAACCCGTAGCCCTGCAAGATGCCGTACATGCCTGCGCTCGGTACCATGATGCCGCTCGACTTGGCGTGGAAACGACGGAACCACGCGTAGCCCCAGCGCTCCGGAATGTGGAGTGCTCGCGCCAGAATCTCGGGAAATCGGGTGTGGAAGGCGGTGGTGAAGGCCCAGCCCCGGCGGATGCAGAACGCGCGGGCTGCCGAGCCGATTGGCCCCTCGGTGGCGATGTGCACCGCATCGGGCTGTGCGGCCTCCAGCATCTCGGCCACCTTGCGCCCAGGCCGCCACGCGAGCTCGATCTCGCGGTAGCCGGGGCAAGGAAAGCGCTTGAAGCCCGAAGGCTCGATCAGCACCACCTCGTGCCCATGGCCCAGCAGGCCCTGGTGCAGTTCGACCAGTGTGGTCACCACGCCGTTGACCTGCGGCGTCCAGGCATCGGTGACCAGGGCGATCTTCATGCGGGCACCTCGCTTATGTGGGGAACGATCGTTCGCCTGTCGCGCATGTGCGCGGCCCAGTCGAGGATCTCCAACCGGCCATCGGCATGCTCGGCCAGCGCGGTCAGGCTTTCGACCCAGTCGCCATCGTTGGCGTAGACGATGCCGTCGATCTCGCGCAGCTCGGCATGGTGGATGTGGCCGCAGACGACGCCTTGCGCGCCACGGCGGCGTGCCTCCTTGGCGACAGCCGCCTCGAAGTCACCGATGAAGTTCACCGCTCGCTTGACCTTGAGCTTGAGGTACTTCGACAAGCTCCAGTACGGCAGGCCCATGCGGGCGCGCAGTGAGTTCAGGTGTCGGTTCAGCTTGAGCGTGAACTCGTACAGCGAGTCGCCCACATGCGCCAGCCACTTGGCGCACTGGATCACGCCGTCGAAGTAGTCACCATGGGTGATCCACAGCCTGCGGCCGTCGGCAGTCTGGTGCACCCAATCTTCGACGACGTCGATGCCACCGAAGTTGTGGCCGACATAACGCCGCGCGAACTCGTCGTGGTTGCCCGGCACGAAGATCACCCGCGTGCCCTTGCGCGCCTTGCGCAACAGCTTCTGCACCACGTCGTTGTGCGCCTGTGGCCAGTACCAGCTGCGCCGCAGCTGCCAACCATCGATGATGTCGCCGACCAGGAAGAGGTGCTCGCACTCGGTGTGCTTCAGGAAGTCGAGCAGCGCGTTGGCCTGACAGCCGGGAGTACCCAGGTGCAAGTCGGAGATCCAGAGGCTGCGGTAGTGGCGCTTGCTTTCCTTCGGCGCGTCGTCATCAGCCGGCGGTGATGCGGCTTCGGTCCATGCGCGCAGGAAGGTGGCGTCTCTTTGCATGGAGCTGCATGGTCGGCTTGCGGTGTGACGGGGGTGTGGCGGGGGTGTGAAGGTTTGGTGTCGTTGTGGCGGGCTGAGTACGTTCGCGAACCACCACCCGCTCAGGCTGAGGTATCGAAGCCCGGTGCCTGCATTCGCATGCGGCTTGTGTTCACTGCGTGAGGCCGCGTCGGGATATGCCCCCGACAGGGCAGTAACTTTCTTTCGCTTCCCCGAAAGAAAGTCACCAAAGAAAGGGGGACCCGACGGAGGCGGTCGGCCTTTGGCCGACTGCTCTGCGGTGCTCGTGCTTTGGGGCCTCGCGCCGAACTCGCTGCGTTCACTTCGTTCACTGCGCTCAGACAACCGCGCGAAGTCAGATGACGAAGCGTGCTGCGCACGCGGCCCCAAACTCCTGCGCTCCTCGACGCCTCCCACGGGGCCCAAGAGCAATACGGTCGTTGCTTCGCAACTTTCCCTGTCTTCGCCTCGCTTCGCATCGCTTCGCATCGGCGCGAAGCGCTTGATGCTCGTGGCGCGATGCGCAGCGAGCCGAGGGGTCGGGTACCTTGAAACAAGTGTTCCGTGGTCCGATGTACTTCTCCAGCGACAAGTCGCGGAAGGAAGCAACCGAAGCGGTACAGCAAGGTCGAAAGCGTCTTTGCTTTGGTTACTTTCATTTGACGCGACAAATGAAAGTGACCCGCCCGCCGGGGCGGAATCCCGGCGCTGTCGCTACGCAGTAGGAAGAACACCCCCGCGGAAAGCGGCACAAAAGAAGCCCACCCGATAATCGCCAAATGCACCTGCTGATCCCCTTCGCCTCGGCCCTCTCCGAGCGCGGCACGCAAACCCTGCGCGCCCTGAAGCTCCCCAACCTGACCCAGCTCCTGTCCCGCCTCAGTCCCACAGCAACAATCGGCACCGACGAATACAGCCTCACTCCCCCCCACGAACGCGCCCTCGCCAACGCACTCAGCTGGAAAGGCGAAGACGGCGCCCTCCCCTGGGCCGCACACAACGCAGCGCAAGACGGCGTCGACACCGGCAACCGCGCCTGGGGCCAACTGACGCCGGTCCATTGGCACGTCGGCGCCGACCATGTCACCCTGCCCGACCCACACAACCTGCACCTGAGCGCGCAGGAATCACACACCTTGTTCGAAGTGGTGAAGCCCTTGTTCGAAAGCGAAGGCTGGGTGATGGCCTGGGGCGCACCGACCCGCTGGTACGCGGCGCACGATTCGCTCGACGGCCTGCCCTGCGCGTCCATCGACCGCGTGATCGGCCGCAACATCGACCTGTGGCTGCCCACCACGCCGCAGGCGCGCTTGATCCGCCGGCTGCAGAACGAAGTGCAGATGCTGCTCTACCAGCAACCGCTGAACGACGAGCGCGTGGGCCTGGGCGCGCTGCCCGTGAACTCGTTCTGGCTCAGCGGGTGTGGACGAGCGCAAGCCGAGCGTGCGATCGACGATCTGGTCCACGTGACCAGCCTGCGCGCGCCGGTCGTGAGTTCGAACTGGCCGGCTTGGGCCGAGGCCTGGCAAGCGCTCGATGCCACCGAAGTAAACCAGGCCTTGAAGCGCACGCAGCAAGGTGAACCCGTCACGCTGACACTCTGCGGAGAACGCCTGGCGCAGCGCTTCGAGCAGCAAGCACAAGGCCTGTGGTCACGCATGAGCAAACGTTTGTCGCCAGCGCCCGTGGCGCCGGTGCTGGAGGCCCTGTGAGCGAACCCCAGATCAAGCTGAGAGAAGCGCCACCCCGCACGGTGTGGGCGCTGGAGCAGGCCGGCGTGCACCCGCTGCTGGCGCGACTGTTCGCCGCACGCGGCGTGCGCGGCATCGACGAGCTCGACGATGGCCTCGTGCGCCTGCTGCCGCCCACCGGCCTGCTCGGCACGCAGGCTGCTGCACGTTTTCTGGCCGATGCCATCGCACAGGGCAAACGCCTGTGCGTGGTGGCCGACTACGACTGCGACGGTGCCACCGCCTGCGCCGTCGCGTTGCGCGGCCTCAAGCTGCTGGGCGCACGACCCGACACGCTTCACCACGTGGTGCCCGATCGCGCGGTGCATGGCTACGGCCTCACGCCGACGATCGTCGACCTGGCGATGCAGAAGAAACCCGACGTGCTGCTGACCGTCGACAACGGCATCGCCAGCATCGCCGGCGTGGCCCATGCGCGTGCGCTGGGCTTGGCCGTGGTGGTGACCGACCACCACCTGCCGGCGAAGGAAAGCGACGTGATCGTGCTGCCCGACGCCACGGTGATCGTCAACCCCAACCAGCCGGACTGCGGCTTCGCAAGCAAGCACCTCGCCGGCGTCGGCGTGATGTTCTACGTGCTGCTGGCCTTGCGAAGCGAGCTGCGAGATCGCGGTGTGTTCACCGCCGAGAACCAGCCGCGCCTGGACACGCTGCTCGACCTGGTGGCGCTGGGCACGGTGGCCGACGTGGTGAGGCTCGATGCCAACAACCGCCGCCTCGTTGCGCAAGGCCTGAAGCGCATTCGCGCCGGCAAGATGCAGCCTGGCATCGCAGCCTTGTTCGTCGCTGCCGGGCGCGATGCGCGCCGCGCGACGGGCTTCGATTTCGGCTTCGCGCTCGGCCCGCGCATCAATGCAGCGGGGCGCTTGTCCGACATGTCGCTCGGCATCGAATGCCTGATGACCGACGACCCCGTGCGCGCCGGCGAGCTGGCGCAAATGCTCGACGGCATCAACCGCGAGCGCCGCGATGTGGAGAGCGGCATGCGCGAGCAGGCCGAAGCCATGCTGGAGTCGCTCATGCCCGAGGGCGAGTCACCCACCGCATTGGCCATCTACGACCCCGACTTTCACGAAGGCGTGGTCGGCATCGTGGCCTCGCGGCTGAAAGACCGTGTGCACCGCCCGACCTTCGTGTTCGCGCTCGGCCAAGACGGATTTCTGAAAGGCTCGGGCCGCTCGATCCTCGGCTTTCATCTGCGCGACGCACTCGACCTCGTGAGCAAGCGCCACCCCGGCGTGCTGAAGAAATTCGGCGGCCACGCGATGGCGGCCGGTTGCACGCTGGCCGAAGAAGACTTCGACACCTTCGACACCGCCTTCCAGAAAGTAGCCGCCGAGTGGCTCGACGCCGCCACGCTGTCGCGCACGCTGATGAGCGATGGGCCGCTGCCAGCCGAGTACTTCAACCTCGAAACTGTGCGCTCGCTTGACGCGCAGGTCTGGGGCCAGGCCTTCGAAGCCCCGTTGTTCAGCGACGAAGTGGAAGTGATCTCCCAACGCCTGGTCGGCGAGAAACACCTGAAGCTCGCCGTGCGCCACGCCGGCACCGTGCGCGACGCCATCTGGTTCGGCCACAGCGAGCCGGTGGGCAGCAAGGTGACGATCGCGTACCAGCTGCGCGTGGACGAATACAACGGTCAGCAGCGGCTGCAGATGATCGTGGAGGCGGTGCGCTGACCGGCAATGCCAGTGACATGGGCAGGGTTGCATCCGGTTGCATGCAAGCAGCGCGAAGCTGATCTACTCTTCGAAATCACCCGAGGACATGGCCATGAGCGCTGCACCGCCCGACGACAAGACACCTGACCTCAAACGACGCCAGAGCCTGGCTCGCCTGGGCAGCCTGTGGGCTGCCGCGTCCGCGTTGCCACTCGTGGCCTGCGGTGGATCGGGCGATGGCCCGACACCCTCGCCGGTGCCGCCACCCGGGTCGGCCCCTCCTCCGGGTGGCGGCAGCAGCGGAGGCTCTCCGCCACCCGCGCCGGTGCCCCCGTCCCCGCCACCACCGGCATCCATCAAGACCACCGTGCTCAACAGCACCCTGGAGAGCCCGTGGGGCCTCGCCTTCCTGCCCGACGGCCGCATGCTCGTCACGCAGAGAGCCGGCAGCATGGTGATCTTGAGCGCCGACGGCAAGACCAAGTCGGGCGGACTCGCTGGCGTGCCGACCGTGGTGTCCACCGGCCAGGGCGGCCTGCTCGACGTGGTGCTGGACCCCGACTTCACGACGATGAACTCGGCGTCGAACTGGGTCTACTTCTCCTACTCGGAGGCCGGTGGTGGCTTGGCAGGCACCGCCGTGGGCAGGGCACGGCTCGACATAGCGAGCGGCCAACTGCTCGAGTTCACCCGCATCTTCCAGCAGCTTCCCAAGGTCGATGGTGGCAACCACTTCGGCTCGCGACTTGTTTTCCGCGGTGACAAGACCTTGTTCGTCACCCTGGGCGAGCGCGACAAGGGCGCCCCGGCGCAAGACCGCACCAGCTTGCTCGGCAAGGTGGTGCGCATCAAGCGCGACGGCAACGCGCCAGACGGCACGCTGGAACGCAACTTCGACTTTGGCGCCGGCACCCCACCCACGCTGTGGAGCTACGGCCACCGCAACCCGCAGGGAGCCGCTTTGCATCCAACCACCGGCGAGCTGTGGGAAGCCGAGCACGGCCCGCAAGGCGGCGACGAGATCAACATCGTGCGCGCCGGCAAGAACTACGGTTGGCCGGTGATCAGCTA
>Ga0307513_10012383_pt1 | contig 10533 bp, 4 predicted proteins | sample 15_EM_MG_FD_202174 | JGI IMG/M metagenome (GOLD analysis project Ga0307513, IMG submission 202174) | Populus trichocarpa ectomycorrhiza microbial communities from riparian zone in the Pacific Northwest, United States - 15_EM | ecosystem: Host-associated > Plants > Roots > Unclassified | place...
GACCGGGGCGGAAGTGGCTCGCAACCCCGAGAACCCCTTCCCGGCACCGCCTCTAACTACCCTCGGGGAGCCCGTGCGGTCCGCCGCGCGGGAACCAGCAACTCACGGTGGTTCCGCGCGCACGCACGCTTTCGATGCGCAGTGAACCGGCCATCATCTGCGCGCGATAGTGCATGATGCGCAGGCCAAGTCCCTTGGACTGGTGAATCGCGGGATTGAACCCGCTGCCGTTGTCTTCGATGCGCAGCAGACCGCGGTCGCCGTCGGAGCGCAACGCGATCTTCACGTTGCCGGCGTGCCCATGCTGGGCCGCGTTGGTCACTGCTTCCTGGGCGATCCGGTACAGGTGCAGCGCATTGACGGATTCCAGCCCGCGATCGAGCGTGTCGTCCGCCTCGCAGCGCACGTCGATGTGAAACATGGCCGACAGCCTGCGCGCCAGTTCTTCGAGCGCGAGCGACAGGCCGCCACGATCGAAAGTGACCGGCGACAAGCCGCGCGCCAGCGCACGCGTGGTGAAGATGGCGTCGTTCACCAGCAGCGCGACTTCTTCGATTGAAGGCGACAGCGCCTGCGCTTCGCGCTCGGCGCGATTCTCGAGACCGCGCAGCAGCAATGCGATACCTGTGAGTTCCTGGCCCAGGCCGTCATGCAGATCGTTGCCGATGCGCTGCTGCTCGCGGTTGCTGACGTCGAGCACTTCACGCTCGAGCTGCCGTCGCGCCGTCGCATCCTGCAGCATCGTCAGCCAGAAGCGCTCGCCGCGCAGCACCAGCGAGGTGATCGCCGCTTCGACGAACAACACGCTGTCGCCGTCATGTGCGCCGCGCACCGTGAGTTCGCTCACCAGCGGGGCGCCGGAGCGCGCGGCCGCCTCGTCGGCGGATTCGGCGATTCGCCGGTCGAGCGGCGGATCGCAGGGCAGCTGCACCAGATGTTTGCCGATGACCGCGCCGTGCTCGATCCGGAACATGCGATCGAAGGCCGGATTGGTCATGCGGATGATGCCGCCGCTATCCGACAGCACGACGCCCTCGTGCATGACTTCAATGGCCAGGGCCTGGCTGCGCAACACCTCTTCGGAGGCCTTGCGATCCGTGATGTCGTGGACCACGCCGATATACCGACTGACGTGGCCGTCCGCGGTAAACAGCGGCTGGTTCGCCAGGTGAATCCAGCGGGTCTCGCCACGCATGGTTTTCACCGCCATTTCGGTTTCTATGCGCTCGCCGCGGCGCAGCTTCTGCCGGCGTTGAATGGCGCCGGCGTGGTCCGCCGGAAAGAACGCATGGCGCCAGCCAACGCGATTCAGCTCGTCGAACGAGCTGCCGAAGAACGGCTTGAAACCCGGGCTGGCCCAGACCACCTGTATCTCGCCCTGGTCATCGACGGCAGCTTCGTAGACGAATCCAGAGGTGAGTTCGGCCACCGTGCGGTAGCGGAACTCGCTTTCGCGCAGCGCGTCCGCCGCCTGCTTGCGCTCCGTGATATCGATGGCGACGCCCACGAGCCGCGTGAACTTGCCGGTGGCCGGATCCGCGATGGGGCGATTCTTCACTTCGATCCAGCGGAGCGTCCCGTCGCAGCGGCGGATCTGCGTGGTGAATTCGACAGTTTCGCCGCGCAGGTAGCGCTCGGTGCGCGCCAGGCTTTGCTCGCGCGAGCTGTCGCCGACGAGGAAACTCTGCCAGCCACGGCGCCGGTACTCCTCTTCATTGCAGCCATAGACGCGCTCGGCGCCGAGAGTCCACTCGAGCTCGTACATGCCCTGCGCGTTCATCAGGTATTCGTAAACCGCGCCTTCCGACAGATCGGCCACGGTGCGATAGCGCGCGTAGTTGAGCGACAGGCTGCGTTCATTGGCCTTGCGGCGGCTGATGTCGCGCGAGTGCGCGATGATGCCGAGCACCGCCGGATTGGCGAGTGCGTTCACCGCCACGCTTTCCAGCCAGCACCAGCTTCCATCGCGATGGCGGAAGCGATATTCGAACCGGTTCAACTCAGGCTGGGTTTCGCTGGCGCGGAGAAAACCCCGAAACCGCTCGCGCATCGCGTCGGCATCGTCGGGGTGAAGGAACTCGTCGGCATTGCGGCCTAGCAACTCTGCGACGGAGTAGCCGAGGTAACGCACGACCGCTTCATTGGCGTAGGAAAACGTTCCGTCGGCGGTTTGCACCGTGATGATTTCGAGGGCGTGTTCGGTGAGCGCGCGAAGGCGCGCGTCGGGTCCTACTGTCAGTTCGGAGGTGACGCGGGCTTCTGCTGGCGTTTGCGCGACCATGTGCGGCGGCAATTCTATAGATAGAGCCAAAACCCGTTGTCGCGCGCGCGCAGAGACTTTTGGCGCACGGCTGTTGTGTAAGAGAGACATATCTTGTCAGAAGCGACTTACACTGGCGGCTCAGGGTTTGGTAACTGAATGATTTACCTAAGATACGTATGCAAAAAACCTTACGATCGATTCAGCAATCGTGGTGTTGTGAAAAACCAAACGCGTGCTACGCTCGCCACGCTTGCAGAAGGTTTGAAGCGTTTCGTGGCTGCTGGGCGCCTCTATAAACGGAGTGCGAGCGCTGATTCTGCCTCGGTTCACCGCCAGCCCATTTGAGACGCCATTCTTCCTGTAACCCGATGCGCGGTGCGCACCGGACACGCGGAATGGGGATCCAACAATGACTCAGTATTCGCAAGTCAGACGGGAAGTGCGGCTCGCACTCTTGATGGCTGGAACTGCGGCAATGCTCGCCACCTCGCCGGCATTCGCCCAGGAACAAGCCGAAAGCGAGCAGCCGATGGAAGAGGTTGTGGTGACCGGTTCGCGCATTCTCAGCCCGAGCCTCGAGTCACCCTCACCGGTGCAGACCATTACTTCCGAGGACATCGCCGGCACCGGCATCCTCAACGCGCAGTACCTCCTGCTCAAGAATCCAACTTTCGGCACGCCGACACTCAGTCGAACGAATTCGAATTTCCTCACCTCGGGTGCGGGTGTCGCCACGGTCGACCTGCGCAACCTCGGCATCGAGCGCACGCTGACGCTGGTGGACGGTCGCCGCTTCGTGTCGGGAAATCCGGGTTCGGCGGCTGTGGACTACAACACCATTCCCGCCCAGTTCATCGAACGCATCGATGTGCTCACCGGTGGTGCCTCGGCCGTTTACGGTTCCGACGCCGTCGCCGGTGTCGTGAATATCATCTACAAGAAAAACTTCGAGGGCGTGGCGTTTGACGGTCAATACGGCGCCAGCGCCGAGAACGACAACCAGGAAACGCAGTTCGGTATCACCTTCGGTACCAACACCGAGGACGGGCGCGGCAACATCATGGCGCACGTCGGATACAGCAAGCAGGGCGCGGTGTTCTCGCGGGATCGAGAGCGGTCGGCCATCGACCAGGCCTCGGTCGGCGCCGCGATCACGGGCGATCCGGCGGACCTGTTCACCATCCAGCGGCCGTTCTACTCCGGGTTCGCGCCACAGGGTCGGTTCTTCACCGCCAACGGTGACCCCAACGGCATCACCTATGACGCTGCCGGCAACGTCATTCCGTGGGACCAAAACGGCGAGGTGACTGCCGCCACCGGATTCAACCGTTCGGCTTTCCGCACGATCGCAGTTCCAGTTGAACGCTATCTGTTCGCGGGCCGCGGCACGTTTGAATTCACTGAAAACCACAAAGCATTTTTCGAAGGCACTTACGCCTCCTCGAAAACGACATCCGAGATCGAACCGTTTGCGCTGGCCGCCGAAGACATCTATCCGGCCTCGGGCGGACAGGTTCCGGCGGAGTTCGACGTCGGTGGCGTGTTGGTACGCAATCCGGTCGTGCCGGATGAGATTTTCGATACCGCCGAGGATGAAGACGGTGACGGACTGCGCGACTACTACTTCAACAAGCGCCTCTCCGATTTCGGTAACCGCGGCAATGACGCCAAGCGCGACACATTCCGCGTAGTCGGTGGTCTGCAAGGGTCGTTCGCGTCGGACAAGTGGCACTACGAAGGGTTCTATGCCTTCGGCCAGACCAAGGAAGCGCAGATCTCAGGCGGCCAGGTCAACGTGCTCAACTTCCGCAACGCACTCGAATCGATTGCCGACGTCGACGATGTCGACAATGACGGGGATACCGCGGAAGCGATCTGTCGCGATGCGAACGCGCGTCTCCAGGGCTGCGTGCCGGTAAATGTCTTCGGCTTCAATTCCTTTTCACCCGAGGCGGTCAACTACATCCAGGCTCCGGCCTCGCTCGCGACGTTCACTTCGCAGCGCCTTATCGGCCTGAATTTCACCGGCGAGCTGTTCGAGCTGCCGGCAGGTCCGCTGGCGATCGCGGTGGGCGGCGAGTACCGCGAGGAGTTCAGCGAGAGCGAGTTCGACCCGCTGACCCAGGCCGGTCTCAACGCCGGCAATGCGATTCCGCCGACGCGCGGCGAATTCAACGTGCGTGAAGCCTATCTCGAAGCCTCCGTGCCGTTGTTGAAGGATTTGCCCGCGATCGAGCAGCTCTCGTTGCGTGCCGCGATTCGCGCCTCCGACTACTCCACGGTCGGCAACACTTTGAGTTGGAACGGCGGCCTGGAGTGGTCGCCGATCCCGTCGCTGCGATTCCGCGCCATCCGCGCGTTGTCGACGCGCGCACCTAACATCAACGAGCTCTACTCACCGCCGAGCCAGACCTTCCCGACGGGCGTGCAGGACCCGTGCCTGGGCGTGACGGCGGTTTCGACCGATGCAGTGTCGATCGCGTGCCGCGCGGCGCCCGGCGTGAACGCCAACATTGCCGCGAATGTGAGCCCGGCGAATCCGAACGGCATTTTCGATCTCACGCAGGCGGACTTTCAGGGCATCTCGGGTTTCGACCGCGGCAATCCGAACCTGGAAGAAGAGGAGGGCAACTCCTGGACGATCGGCGTGGTGATCCAGCCGGAAAACATCGCGGTGCTCGACAAGTTCGACTTCACCATCGACTACTACCGCATCGATATCAGCAATGCCATCACGCTTCGGGACCGCAACTTCATCCTGAGTCAGTGCTACGGCGGTGGTGATCAGTCGCTTTGCCAGTTCGTGGCCCGTCGGCCGAATGCGGTCGGTGCCACCAGTGCCGGATCCATCGAGTTCCTCGATGCCGACACGACCAATTCCGGCGGCGAGTTTGCGGAAGGCGTCGACCTGACGGTTGCGTATTCGCAGCCAATCGGCGCCGGCAATCTGAGCGGGCGCCTGTCGTACACGCATCTGATGGATCACTATCAGATTCCGCTGGACGGTGGCGACAAGGACTTCCTGGGCGGTGAAGTCGGCGATTCGAAAGATCGCGCCTACCTCACGCTGGGATACTCGCACGGCAAGTTTGGCGGCACGTTGCAGACCACGTACATCGGAGCCGCGGACCTGGATGACCAGTTCCTCGCCGCCTTCGATCTGAATCGTGGTGCAGTCGGCATCGGCGCCGTGACCTACGTCGACCTGCAGCTCACCTGGTCGCCCTTCGACGCATACCAGGTGTACCTCGGAGCGAACAACGTGTTCGACAAGGAACCGCCGTTGCTGATCACCGGCCTGCCGGGCGATGTCACGGGCGCAGAAACCGACTCGGGCACCTACGACGCCATCGGTCGTCGGTGGTACGCCGGCGTTCGTGTGAAATTCTGAACGTTCAGCAAATGGCTTTCGAAAGCCGGGGCGACCTCGCAAGGGTCGCCCTCTTTTTTTGGCGCATGCGGTAACGTTCGCCCATGGCGCGCGGTCTTCTCATCAACTTCCTCGCGCCGGCGATGATGGCGACGCTGCGTGTGCAGGCGGCGGAACCGCCGGTCCGGGATCCAGTGATCGCATTGCCGGGCATCGAGCTGCCACTCGTGGCGGAAATCAAACCCGAGGACTTCGTGTACGTAGCCTCGACGAGCGCGGACCGCATCGGGCGCGTCATGGCTCCCGTGTACGTGAACGGCACGGGCCCTTTTGCTTTCGTGGTCGATACGGGCGCGTCGAGCAGCGTGATTTCCCCGCGACTCGCGACGCTTCTCAAGCTCGTCCCAAACCCGCAACGCTCCAAACTACTGCGTGGCATCACCGGATCGGAGGTGGTTTCGACGGTGGCGGTGCAGAAGATCACGGCGGGCGAGATCACTCTGCCGCAACGCGAGCTGCCGGTGGTCGAGGCGCGCGTCTTCGCCGACGCCGACGGCATTTTCGGCGCCGACGCATTCGCGCAGGGCTGTCTGTACGTGAACTTCGCGAAATCGCAGGTTTCGATCCTGCGCACTTCGTGTCCGCGCGTCGACGACAAATGGGAAGTCGTTCGCGCACGTCTGCGCTTCGGTGGACTGGCGGTGGTGAAAGCGCGCATCGGTGGCGTGCCGGTGAGCGCCATCATCGACACGGGCGCGGAGCGCTCTCTTGGAAATCCGGCGCTGCTGGCGGCGTCTGGATTACAGGCAGCGGTCGCCGACCCCGCCACGCGCAGACAGATCTACGCCGCGACGGCGCAGGAAGTATTCGGCAACCTGGTCGCCACGTCGGCGGTTCGCATAGGGCACTCCGAAATCACCAACCTGCGGGTCGTGTTCGGCGATTTCGAAGTGTTTCGCATGTGGGGCGTGGATAAAGAACCCGCGATCGTGCTTGGCATGGACGTGCTCGGTACCGCGACCGCGATGATGATCGACTACCGGCGCGAAGAGTTGCGCCTGCTGCCACCCGGCATGGAGAACACCGTGCGATCGCGCAAGCCGATTTCCCCCACCCGCCTGCCGCAGTAGTCGCGCGGTTCCATCGCCTAACTACTTTCGGCTGAACGGCCGATTTTGCGCATTGGTTCGCCGGAGACCCCGGCAGCCGGGCGCGCTCACCGACGGGACGGGTGTCCAGGGGGTCTTTTGCCCCCTTTTGCGCAATCCTGGTGCGCCGCCGGCTGTCCCGAAATCCCCCCAAAACCGCTTCGCCGCCCGAGCGAAAACGCGATTTCATTCTTTTCCGGATGCTGGCGCATGGGCTATTTTTGTGCAGAGTTTCCTAGATGCGTGGTGGGTACGCGACATAGGATGCCGACGCGATATTTTAAATACGCCAACTTGAGTGTAACTAGATGAATTTAATGAGCTCTTGGCTCAGAAAAGATAGCCGTTAGCGCAAACATGGCAGTGTTGTTCCAAACCACACTCGTGTTAGGCTCGCCGCCATTGCAGGAGGTTGATGCGTTTCTTGGGCGCCGATGCGTATGTCCCCCCGGTCTTGAAGGGGACTGCGTGAGCCATTCCATGCTCGTGGTTGGCGCGGCCAGCACGTACTCCTCTCTTGTAACCCGATGCGCGGTGCGCACCGGGAACGCAACACATTTTGGGGACGACAACAATGAAACTGAAATCAGGTTACGCACGTAATCGCACAATCAGTGACGCGGTTCGGCGTGCACTGTTTGCTGCGGCCGTCGCTGCCACTGCTTTGCCCGCTTCGCAGGTCTTTGCACAGACGACGCCGGAGCCGAAGGATGAACCGCTCGAAGAAGTCATCGTTACGGGTTCAATTCTCCGTCGCACCGACGCGGAAACACCCTCGCCAGTAACCGTTATCAGCGCCGAAGATCTGCAAGATCGCGGCATCAACACCATTTCGGAAGCAGTTCAGCGTCTGTCGGCCAACAACGCCGGCACCATCACAGCGGGCTGGAACACGGGTTTCAATTTCGCGAGCGGCGCCACCGCTCCGGCGCTCCGCGGCCTGACGGTCCAAGACACGCTTTCAGTCGTCGATGGCTTGCGCATGGCTCCCTATCCCCTGGCGGATGACGGGCAGCGCAACTTCGTCGACCTCAACACAATCCCGAGCGGCGTCATCGAGCGCATCGAAATTCTGCGTGACGGTGCGTCCTCGACGTACGGCGCCGACGCCATTGCCGGCGTGGTCAACGTCATCACCAAGAAAGAAATCCAGGGTCTGCACATCAACGGTGCGGGCGCCATGTCACAGGACGGTGGCGGCGACGAAAACCGTATCGACCTCACCTGGGGTTTCGGCAGCCTCGAGAGCCAGGGTTTCAACTTCTATATCAGCGGCGAGTACCAGAAGTCGGACCCGCTGTTTGCTCGCGAGCGCGGGTATCCGTTCAACACCGGCGACCTGCAGCAGAAGTGCGGCGCGTCCGGTAGCTGCATGTCCAATCACAATTGGAACGGCGTAACTGCCGAGGATGGCAGCTTCAACGGCCTGTTCTCCATCCCGGGCGTTTCGCTGGTCCGGCCTGTCACTGTCGCTGGCGCCAACACGGGTACGGGACGCTTCGGCTATCTCAATACGCAAGCGGGTTGCCGCGAGTGGCCAACGGCCACCATCACCGCTGCGCAGTCGACCACGTCGCCTCTCTCGGTCTGCGAGGTCAATTTCCAGGGCGCCTACCAGATGCTCATGCCGGAGATCGAGCGGTCTGGCCTCTCGCTGCGCTTCACGGCCAACGTGGGTGAGAACGCTCAGTTCTACACCATGGCCAATTTCTACAAGACCGACACGTTCGCGTCGTTCACGCCGCTGGGCTTCAACGGCCTGCCGACGCCGCCGCGACCGGCAACACTCGCTTCCTACAACGTCATCCTCCCGGTATACGTCTGCTCGTCAGGCGTGGGAACGCCGAATGCCGTCGGAACAGGTTGCACCGCGGCCAACGGTACGTTGAACCCGGACAACCCGTACGCCGCGCTTGGCCAGACAGCACACATCCTTCTGCGTTCACCGTACGGCCGCAACGTCGAAACGAATTCGCGTGCGATCCGCGCGGTGGTCGGCATCGACGGCAGCTTCGCGGAAGACTGGCGCTATTCGGCCAACCTCACGACTTCCGAAATCGGACTGCAGCGCACCGAGGGCAACTACCTGATCCCGCAGCGGATCATGGACGTTGCCGCGCGTGGCACGTTCAACTTCTCGGATCCCCGCGCAACGCCGCAGGATGTCTGGGACTACATTTCTCCGTCTGCCAGCCGGTACTCCCCGTCGCGGCTCTGGCAGGTCCAGGGCACGATCGCCAAGGATCTGTGGGATCTGCCCGGCGGCGCGATGCAGGCTGCGGTCGGCGCTTCGTATCGTAAGGAATCGATTACCGCGCCAAGCGGAAACCCGGCTAATGACTCAGCTCCTTACACCCGCTACTACTCGATCAATGCCGTGGGCGCTGCCGGTGCCCGCGATGTGAAGTCAGGCTTCTTCGAACTCAGCGCACCTGTGTTCAAGCAGCTCGAATTGGCAGCGTCGGGGCGGTTTGACGACTACTCCACCGGGCAGTCGAACTTCTCGCCGAAGGTCGGATTCAAGTTCACGCCCATCGAGCAGATCGCCCTTCGTGGCACCTACTCCAAGGGCTTCCGCATTCCGAGCTTCAATGAAGCCTTCGGCCTGCCGACCACGGGCTACGTGACTCGCCAGGTGAACTGCACGACGTTTGCGGCGTACTGCGCTGCGCACGGCGGAAACGCCTATGCGACGGGACAGTACTCTGTGGGCCTGACGCAGACTGGCAACACGGAGCTCGACCCGGAAAAGTCGACGTCCTTCACTGCCGGCCTCGTGATCGAGCCGATGACCAACCTCAGCTTCACGCTCGACTACTGGCAGATCGAGGTGAAGAACCTGATCACCGGCGTCACCGACACGTCGGCCGCTGAGAATGCGTACTACGCGAACAACGGCGTCGTGAATCTTCCGGGCCTCAATGTGGTCGCGGGCGTTCCTGACCCCGCGTTCCCGAATGCGCTGCCGGCGCTGGGCTTCATCGAGTCGTCCTTCGTCAACCAGGACAAGCAGGAAGTCAGCGGCATCGACTTCGGCGCCAACTTCACCATGCCGATCGGCGACTCACTCTCCTGGAAGAGCGTGATCGATCTTTCGTACCTCCAGAAGTTCGAGTTGACGACCGATGCGGGCGACGTGTTGCGCTATGACGGCACACTGAGCCCCTGCAACATCACGTCCTGCTCGGGCTCGCCGAAATGGCGCGGCTCGTGGCAGAACACGTTCGAGTTCGGCAAGACGGCGGTGTCCCTCACGGGCTACTACACCAGCGGCTACGACACGGCCTCGATCGACTTCGGCGGCGTCGAGGGTGATTGCCAGGGCAATGCGGATATTGCCTCGTCAACTCAGGCTTACGTCGACGGATCACCGGTGCTCTGCAATGCCAAGGCAACGTTGAACGCTGACTTCACGGTCCGTCACAAGTTCAGCGACAAGTACACCGTGTACCTGGATGTCCTGAACGTGTTCGACATCAAACCGGAGTTCGAACCGTCGGCGGCTTACAGCCTCTTCTGGTTCAACCCGGCGTGGGCAGGCCCGAATGCCATGGGCCGTTACTTCCGTATCGGTGCCCGGGTCGACCTCTAAGACAGTTGATTGCAAGAAACTTGGGCGGCTCCTTCGGGAGCCGCCCTTTTTTTTTGCCTGCGCGCGCGACGGCGCTACTTCACGCGCTTCACGCGGGTCGCGATGCCAGCCTTCGTGACGAGCAGAAACGAGCCGAACGACGCGCGCCGCACTGTCACGG
>Ga0307513_10012384_pt1 | contig 10532 bp, 12 predicted proteins | sample 15_EM_MG_FD_202174 | JGI IMG/M metagenome (GOLD analysis project Ga0307513, IMG submission 202174) | Populus trichocarpa ectomycorrhiza microbial communities from riparian zone in the Pacific Northwest, United States - 15_EM | ecosystem: Host-associated > Plants > Roots > Unclassified | place...
AAGAGCCGGGGCCGATGAGGTACCCCTTCCCTCAGAATCAAGGTCAAGAATCTTCTTGAACATGTGCAGAAGCATTGTATCGATTGAAAGTATCGTCGTGTTCCAAAGATCAGGATTGGACTGGGCTAGATGAGCGATGGATCTAAGTACCTGGGAGCAGCGGGAAAGCTCAACCCATGCCAGTCGGCAACTTATGCCATGAGGTTTCTGTCAACCCAAGAACCTTTTCCAAAAAAGAAAAAAATAGTCACACACCTGTCATATGACATCATGTCAGTCAAATAATGAGCATCCTGATTCCTCTTGAGGGTTTGGATCAGACGAGGGCAGCGGCAACGAACGCGCATCGCGAATTACGAGCTGGAGGCTGGTAAATACATAATGTCCACTAGGGATAGTTCCTAGTATTTTAATCTACAACTTGAGGGATTGTGTTTGTACATATGGACGCGTTGTGTGCTTGTAATTGCCAGAAACCTTTATTATCTCATCCTTGGGGAATTCGCAAGGGGTATGCAAAATCCTGAAAAACTATACCAGGTCCTTTTTGGATGTAAAATGGGTCTGGGATTCCAAATCTTCTTTCAGATTTTTGATAGGATGACTGGTTGAGGAGTAATACCCATTTTAGTGTTTCGTGGGGGAAAAATATGACCCCCATTTTTTCAAATTCTTTTGCACATAACAGGTCATTGCGCAAAAAAAATTGCTCAAGTTTTTGACCCCCCCCCCCCCTAATTTCCTGTTATGGTAACTCTATAACCGCTGGACGGATTTCTAAAATCTCTTCAGTTTTGAGCTTTTTGAGCCAAATTACATCTAAAAAGGACCTAGTATAGTTTTCCAGGATTTTGCACACCCCTTGGGAATTCGACGATTCAATCTGAATAAATATCGACAGCGTAATCCACAATCAACGACGCCTGCCGGTGCCTCTCACAGTGTACCAGAATCACATCCAGTCGCGTCCACCTCCAAGTTACCGCCGCTTGCGGGCCAACAGGTTGTGCAACATCGGCAATCGGTGCCGCTTCCTCCGTTCTAGCAGCAACCATCTGGCAAAAATCGCAACTGAGCCACCTCGGACTCGCTCTTCCTCTTTGCACCGCGCTTCTACATCGCACCCCAAACAATTTGACGAGTCATACACGCAGAAAGCGTGTACTCTCACGTTGCAACACCAGGTTCGTGTTTTTGTCAATGCCTACAAATATATTCAATTGACCCTCCAAGTGGCCCTATTGGAAGCTGGCAGATAACAGCGCATACACTCAGGCCCAAGCTCAGCGTCGAGGTTCAACAACAGCAACACCACTATCGGCACTTACGCGAGCTAGGATGGGAACGCTATCTACCACAACGTCAACACCAGCAACAGCTTCAACAGGAGAAACCTTGCCGACGTTCTTGTAGCTCTGGTGATGCCTTGATGGCACACACCCACACGCTCACCTCTGCGTCCCTGGACTCATCTTCAAATACACTTGCATCATGATTCATCCTCATCATCGAACATCGCATCCTCAACCTCCTCGACTCTCACGACACCATCTGCAGTTATATCTCTTCTTATCTGAACTTTGACGCGAAGCCAAGCATGAACCCTAGTCTGATACACCCACTTACGGCTCTCCGCGTTGGTGGCGAAAAAGGTATTCGAGGCGATGGACCGGGTTGGCATTGTTTCTGCTTGGGTAAACGGCAAAGGAAAGGAGCATGCCACGAACACTTCTGGCTCCTCTGTTGCGCATACACCCTTAACTGCACCTCACCAACCCGATTTACCCGAATCCTCCAATGAACAACCCAACGATACGCACATGATGCTTCATGTACAAGTGATCAAGGAGATGAAGCAGGGTGTTCATTCCCTTACTCCTCAGTGCGTATATCATCTTATATTCCTTTTCTTGAAATGCAATCCATTTAACCTAACACAATATCATCAGGTCCTGGCGATCGCATGCTCCAATCCCAATCCCAAGCTCAACGTGAATCCCCTTGAGCTTGGGCGGCGGAATCGTTGACACAGCAGCAGCAACCTACGATAATTGACTTGACGACGAGTCTGTCCAGGGATGGGACGGAGGGTGTGGGTGAAAGTGGGATGATCGTGGATATTGACGAGCATGTGGCGCACCAGCAGAAGCAACTGGTGGATGAAAATGAAAATGAAAGGTCAATAGAAGAAGGGTTAGACTAACTCGGAGAGGATGATCAGGCTATGGATTTCGTCGTGGATAAATCGGGCGTGGGTGGGTGTGGTGCGGATGCAGATCGATGGTATGTTCTTGTTCTTATTTTTTTTGCCTTTTTTTTCTCACTTGAGCCTATACCAAGATGAACCCGGCCAAAGGCGAAGATGATATAGAAAAATGGGAGCGTTCATAGTATTAGTAAGGAAGCGCCCATGGATGAAAGAGAGGGTGCAGTGCGGGCTTGCCTATAGGTTGAAGCGACTTCGCTGTGGTTGGAATAGACCGAACAAAAGGTCGTGGTCGGAAAGAAGAAACCTGAAAACATTTTGCGTGGGTGCGATTGCAACTTATACGACTGGAGGAAGATCAAGTAGCTGACTGGAAGTTATAACTCGTTTCCACCTAATCCAGCCCAGTTCGCGGTGAAGGCTGTTTCCGATAGGCTTGTATGGGTGGAAGAACTCCTGTTGAATTAATTATGGCTTTGTTCTAGTCAGAGAAGACAGGCATCAACGACAGACCACCTCATCCACTGAACAAAGAGGAACCAAATGTTGGTTCAATTTGAATAAGTTGAAATTGAGCTTCTATTGTCCACAGCGGCATGTGTGCTGGTTCACCCCCGCCTTCTAAAGAGGCTCGAAATATCCTGGGGCGCAGTGGCAGAGCTTTTAGTTTCCCGTTTGTTCGTCTGTGTTGGGACAAGTTGCCGGGCCGCTGATGTCCGTTAAGTTTGATTACCACCACCAGCACACCCACCTCACCATCGAAGGACCTCCGGTTGTCGAATAAATCGCAGACATCGAACAAGGACGAACATGAGTTCCATGTTTGCATCCCAAAACCTGATCACAGGGGGGGCATTCACGAACCATAATGATACGCATTACCATGGCTTTCGAGGTGCGTATTCTTCGCTGAAAAAGGTCCTCTATGACACTCAAGGATTCGTAGAATCGGTAGAAAGCTCAAACATCCTTCACCACGCAACCGCTACAGCCGCGTGTCACAACTCGGACGAACGGTTCGACCCCCCCAAAATGTCATCCGAACACACGCTTGGCCGTTCTTACCAAAATCATGGGGTGGATTAAACGAGAAGAAGATCTCGATGCATTCATTATGTGGATGTATGGTCCCGCCGGAGCTGGGAAGTCTACCATCGCACAAACAATCGCCGAGATGTGCGACGAAGAGATGTTGTTACTCGCAAGCTTTTTTTTTCTCAAGGAACGATCCATCGCGCAGCACTGTTAAACCACTTATCGCCACTATCGCCTACCAAATCATTTTGAACTTGCCTGACGCTCGCGATGCCACTCATCTTCTCCAAATCTCTCGCGGTTCAGGTCAAATCCCTGATCGTAGTACCTTTTCAACAGCTCGCAGAGGCCGGCTTTTTCAACGAATCAACCTCTCGTCGTCTCGTGGTCATCGACGGTCTAGACGAATGTTCCGACTATAAAGTTCAGCAAAACATTGTGGAGATTCTAGCTAGTGCCCAGCGACAACACCAGCTCCCGCTCATTTTTTAAATTTCTAGCCGTCCTGAACAACATATCACCCTCGCATTTAGCACTGGGGTATTGCCTAGTGTGACTACAAGCGTCGCTCTGGATGAAACCTACTTTCCCGACGAAGACATCCGAATATTTTTGATGGACAAGTTCCAATAAATCAAATCCACGCATCGGCTCCGTGGTTGTATCCCTCCTCAGTGGCCTCTTCCTGTTGCCTTGGATCAACTCATCGAAAAGTCATCGGGACAGTTCATCTACGCATCTACTGTAATAGGTTATGTTTCTTCGATTCGGCACAAACCCACGGATCGTTTGGATATCGTCCTTGGCATTCGTCCTCCACAGAAGGACCTACCATTTGCGGAGCTGGATGCGTTGTACATGCACATGTTAGCTGGCGTGGAGGACGTTGAACCTGTTCTCAAAATTCTTAGCTTCCTATTCTTTGGTGCCACTTTTTATCCCGGAAGCCTAGATGATCTTGAGCAATTTCTGACTTTGCAACCGGGCGACGTCGAATTGTACCTTGGGGATTTGAGTTCCCTCGTCAGCATTGGACCTGATCAAAGAATTAAAGTTCTACATGCTTCTTTACAGGACTTCCTCGTGGACCCTACACCTTCAAAAGAATTCTGGATCAACCCTCGGGCTCGACACACAGCGTTTGCTCGCCGTTGTCTTCAGTCACTTCAACTCAAGGGTAAGAAAATTTGTTCCTCCTGATATATTCCCATTTTAATTTCTACAAAGAAAATGTCCGCATCTTGTGGTTCGGTCTTTACAACACCACAAAAATCACACCTGAGCTACATGATGACTTGATTAGTTTTTCATTCGACAAACTTCAGATTGTTTTTAAAAATTATAGCACACTTATTCCCGATCGCCATGAAGACACCTTACTAACCTTTATTCCTCACCTTTTAGCGGATTCGAAACGGCTGGTATGGCATCGTTTCCACTTACGCATGAAGATTTGCTTATTTATATTCTACGACACAGCCATTACCTGAATTAGATCACATACTTATGCCGGACTTTTCAAGTTCACTTCGACAGAATGCTTTGTAATGTCCTGGAGAAATATCATCACTTTCCAGGATTTGCTTTGCTTCTGGGAAGCCCCCTAGGCCTTTGGTTCTTCATGATGAACGGAGATAAATCTTTTTTTTTGATCCTCCCTGGGATAACAGCTTCTCCAGGGGAACCATATTATTGTTCGACGCGACCAATTTCAGCACAACCCCTTAGCTCATTTCAACACTTATCTCGCCTCTCGCGATCGCCTTTTCCCCCTTTCCTCCCCCCTATGGATTACCGAGGCTGGAGAAGTGCCTACTAGGTCCTTCTTCACCTCTCGTTTGGCTTTGTTTTTCGACAATTCGGTCGGAGGCCAATCTATGAGAGCGGGGGGTGCCACATCACTAGCTGAACATGGAGTACCGCCCTCCATCATCCAGCCGCTCGGTCGTTGGTCCTCTCAAGCACTCCTTGTCTATATCAGGCGGAGCCCTGCCCTGATTCAAGCCATGCTGTACTCGGATCGCCACACACAGCGTGTTTCTCGCCAACACAGAAGCCTTTCCCCTTCCGTTTCCAGGCGTTCATCCTCCGTTCGCTGTTCTCGTGAGCAATCTTTGAATATTTAATCTTCTTCTCCTTTCTATAATTGCGTTTCCCACTTTTTCTCGCTCCTTGTATCCTGTCTACGCTCATCCTTTTTTAAAATAAAATAAAAAATCTTTCCCTTTAGCTGTACCTCTCGTAAAAGTACTTAGATTATCGGCTAGTCTCAGCGCGGCCGTTATCTACTTTTTTTGTGTGTCTGCTTCCCTAATAGAATTAGGACTTTGGCCGGTCACAGCACCGCCGTTGTCCCTTGTCGCTAAACCCCCTGCCCATTAAGTCTGAGCCATCATTGGTCGAGTTTAAAGCAGGGCTTTACGCAAGTTCAATGAACGGCAACACGCGGACTTCGAGCATACACGGGCAATAACACTCATCACAAGTCACAGCGCTTAGACAAAATATAGTTATTAATAAACCTCCCGACGATCTGCCCCCCAGCGGCAATCTCATTAAGTCTTACTCACTCCCTTGTGAGATTCCCCAGACTGTTCTTAAAGGTTTTGTCTAGGTCCTGGCATCTCAGACGATTTTTTATCTCGCCCCCGCTCGCAAGTCCTAGCCTGCTCGTTCTTATTTCATCACCCACCCACCCACAACCTATTTTGCGTAAGAACTCATTCTGAAAAGAAGAAATCTCTTATCGCCTAGGTGCCTACAGCCTATTCCACCGTCTTTACCTACCATGCCGCCCAAGAGCTTTTTATCTTCTGCTCAATCCGTTACCAACGACGACGCAGATCGTTTACCCGAGCAATTCGACATCTTGTCCATATCCCACTCGGTTTCTGATTTGTCTCCACCCGAGCTGGTCGATCCCGCGTTACTTGACCACGACTCAGAATCAGAGGATGGACCTCAGCCTTCCCCCAGCTCTAACGAGATCACCCCAATCGGGATCACGGTGTCCTCCTCCACACATCCCTCCAAGAAAGACCTTTGCCTTAAGGAAATCAGGAAAGTGGCGGCAACTCACGGATTCACGATGACCGTTTTCTCCCCGGTTTCATCTAGACCACATAGCCCGTTGCCCGCTTGCGACTCTCGTTCCACTTCGCCTGCCCTTCCCGGGTGCCCCCACGATGAGCCTCTTCATGTCCGTTGCCACGACAGCAAAGGCAGTTACTGCGTTGTTCGCAGATCCGGTAACGCTCCCATAGCGATGAAATAAGAACGAGCAGGCTAGGACTTGCGAGCGGGGGCGAGATAAAAAATCGTCTGAGATGCCAGGACCTAGACAAAACCTTTAATTGGTCGTGTCGAACAATAATATGGTTCCCCTTGAAATAACGGTCGGCTTTGTGGTGAGGTAAATGGAATCCGTACGAGTCATGGCAGACATGGACGGTATCTCTACGCATGACCTTCTTCCAGTCACGAATTGACTTATCATTCGGTAAAGTGAGCTCGCCCAAGCATAATAGGGCGAAGAACCCAGTAAGCAACATAGCCACGAATAGGATGTCGTTATGAAGTGTGGACTTCGAGTAATAATTGATAACCCTGCCTAGGTCCTCGAGGGTTAATGCGCATTTGCGATTGATGGGAGAGCTTTTCATGCGCTTGCAACCGCGTAGTGTTCGTTTTACAAGTGGGGAAGAACGGGCAGTGCGAATGTCGGGGAAGTACGATTCGAGTTGATGACAGATACCAGAGAGATAGGAATCCACGGATCTGGGTTCTATGTAGCTAGAAGCCCAGACAGTGTACAGAGAGAGCATGTCGTCGGTGGGTTCGACGGGGAGTTCATGGAGGAGAATGAAGTTCAAGTAAGAATTAAGGGCAGAACCATAGTTCTGTCTGGTGGAGAGGTCGATTGCCTCGCCTAGCGCAAGAGCGCGTTCATGGCGAAGACGCTCGAGGGACCAATGCTCGCACTTACGCTGCCTTGGCCTAACAGTCGGCGCCGGAATCATTTTTCAGCTGCCCCCAGCGTCCATCGAGGGGGTTGAAAGGGTGAGACCTTGAGATCAGGGACAACGTCGAGAGCTCAGCCAAACTGGCATCTTGACAGAGCGTCCGCGACAACGTTGAGATCACCGGGGATGTAAAGAACTCGGAGGTCGAGGTCATTGGCGATCAAAATGTCCGCGGAGCGTCGAAGGATATGGTTATAGGTGGGTAGACAGGCAAGGGAATTAAAAATCTGGATGGTGTTCAAGTTGTCGGTGTAGATGACGATTCTGGAATTAGGCTCAACCCTCATAGAGATGTCCTGAAGGGCACAGAGCATGCATAAAGCCTTGAAGTAAAAAATGGCAGAGGTGGGGGGATTCTCGGGTGTGGGAGCACAAAAGCCTAGCAAGGAAGAAACAAACCAATAGCCTAGACCTTCAGGACAGGCGTCACAGTAGGCTGTGAAATCAGCCGAAAGGGGATCCCAATTCGAGGCCCAAAGCATCCGAATACCGTTGGCGGACTCGATATGACGAGCTGCCCAGGAGAGGTCGTCCCTAACTGAGTTGTTAACCCAAATACGACGAGTCGGGTCGTGAATTCCAGAGATTTTGTGATAAAAATTATTGAGGCACGGGCAGAGAAGGGGGAAGACGTTAAGAGCCCAATTAACCCATCCTCCCATCTGCTGCCAGTGCTTCAGACGGTAGTTGGATTTGCGGCCCACAGGTTTAATAGCCCAAGCGTACAGCACGTCACAGAGATCACGCCGGCATTCCGCAGAGAGCGTGAGAGTCATGGCGTTTGGGTCGACGTTAATGCCTATAACGGGGATAACGGGCCCAAAGATCTGCTTTTTAAGCTTGTGGGGAATAGAGAGCTCGTCCCACAGTTGGAGGAGAATCGTTTGGTGACAGGGGAATGAAGTGGCATAGGGTTCATAAGGCAGGAGGTCGTCCTCATAGTCAAAACCAGAGGAATCGTCGATGTACGTGGCCAGGTTCATGATTCCTCGTTTGTGCCTCGCGATCCAAGCAACAAGGCTATTGAATGAGATAAAAATAGCGGCTGAACTAGAGTTACTGAAAGGATTATTCCTATCAACATAGCGTAGACCATTGACAGTGTTAATCTGTTTGATCTGCCAGTGAGGGTGGAGAGGCATAAGGCGGTACGCTTCAGCGATGTCCGACTTCCAGACGACAGTCTTCCGATGGTGGACATTAGAGAAATGGTGGGATATCAACATTTCCCCTAAGTGAGTCATATTGTCTAAGGGGTAACCAGTAACCAAGTCATGGTTGACCATGCTATTGAGAGAGAATGGGCCAGCGCTATGATCTGTCACCATGCAGAGATCTGAGGAATTGGGTTTGGGAACCGCATGCGCTGGCATACAGTACATGCCGGGTAAAAGGTCGGTGCCAAAAGAGGTGGAGAACCGTTCTTTTTCGACCTCAATGTCGCGTTGGGCTCTTAAAAATGCAGCTTTATTCTCGTCGAGGGGGGTAGGTCTAGCACCATCATAGATGGAGGGATAACCTTCATGCTGTGTATCGGCCCAAGGCCAAAAACTGTGTCGTAAGCCGGCGCAAACGGATTTGATGAAAGGTGGGTTCGGATGATCTGAAAGAAGAGATTCGAAACGATCCACGTTGACTGGAGTGACGATTCGAAAGAGGTGTGAGTTGTCAGCAATCGTTTTCTGAATGATCAGATCGTTGAGTTCTGGAAGGGGGGGAGAGGGAAGAGGAATAGCGGTTTCTGACCAGTCCACTACTGTGGGGTGAAAAGGCATAGTCGAATCCCATAGGTTGTAACAAAGATACCTAGGCCTAGCGCCTAAAATATCCTGATATGATTTATTTGGGGCATTGTTCTTTCCTGTGTCCAGCTCTCTTGCATTTCTTGCAGATATGGCGGTAGCGGCAATCGTCGGAGGAGGAGGGGCAACCATTAATGCCGTTAAACCTGTTGCAGATGTCGACCTTGCTACCGCCAGCACGGGATTGACCTGACTTGCGTGTGGCGGTACTGGGGATAACAGCGTCGGGCATGAGGATGGATGAATAGAAATGCATGTGGAGCTGTTGATCGGTGAGCAAAGTACATTGGCCTCCCTGAATGACGTTGTGGATGGCGATGTCGTAGAGTATGACTCGGGAGTGAGAACTAGAGAGTTTTGCTCTGAACTCGCCGGAGATGAATTTCCCGTAACTAATGAGTTCTCACGAGCGGTGAGGAAAGGCGAATTCGACGGCTTCGGATGCAAGTTGCCACACAGAGGACCACTCAGCAGCTGTGGTAATATGCCGTTTCGCGTCAGCCACTCCAAAGCTGATTTTTGCGTTGCCAATGCAAGTCTCTCCCTCTTCATTAACTGTAGTGTGGTGGATAGAGGAGAGGAAATGGTCGAGATCGAGGACCTCTCCCCAGAGTATCCGGTCCCATTGAGAGTTGAGAATTCCAGTGGGAGCATTTCGGGACATGCGGATGATAGCTCTAGCCCCAGAGACATCCCGGAGGTAAACTCTGATTCGTTTGCAAGTCTCGGAGAAGCTGGATTCACTGGGATCGGTAGAGACTGGGTTGGCCCAACTGGGTGGCAGCTCAGCTTCGGTGAACTTTCGTTTCTTAGAAGGAGAGTCGTCGGGATCATTGGATTCGACTGAACCTTCTCGAGACCGTTTACCTTTTGCCGAAATTTGGTCGAGCATGTCGAAGACGGAGTCGTCAATAGCTTCATTCTCTTTGCATCCGGTAATGAAAGGTCGAGCCGATTTACCAAGTTGGATTGAACTGAGCTCGGAGAGATATAAGTCGATCGCCTTTTCCTTTTCGGGGTCTGTGACTGAAGGATTGTTGTCGATGATAGAGCTAATTTTGGCGATAGCTCAAGATCTAGAGAGTTTAGAGTCTCGGAATTGCGAGATGACAGCAGTGAGTTCAGTTCGGCTGGACTGAAATTCATCCTCTTCAACAGGCTGGCCTGGTCAAGGGGTATGCAAAAAAAAATCCTGGTACACGAGGTCCTTTTATTTGGATAAGGTCTTGCAGACCCTCCCCCCCCTCCCCACTTACTAAAAAAGGAAATAGATTATGCCAAATAAGGAAATAAATAATGTGACCAAACTCAGGCCAAGCCGTCCAATCCTCAAAAACATTACAACACTATTATCTAAGTAGTTAAATGAGTCTCTAGTGTGGACAAGTGCAGAGGCACTCAATTGACAAGAGTGACGAGAGTATGTGAGCAGGAGCAGCAGGTTGTCAAATGTTATACATAACCAAA
>Ga0307513_10012385_pt1 | contig 10532 bp, 7 predicted proteins | sample 15_EM_MG_FD_202174 | JGI IMG/M metagenome (GOLD analysis project Ga0307513, IMG submission 202174) | Populus trichocarpa ectomycorrhiza microbial communities from riparian zone in the Pacific Northwest, United States - 15_EM | ecosystem: Host-associated > Plants > Roots > Unclassified | place...
CGGACTCTTGCCTTCCTGAAGGGTGGACAGCTCTGGACCATGAAGGCCGACGGCAGCGCCAAGCGGCAGCTCACCACTCGGGGCGCCTCGGGGGCTTCCTGGTCGCCCGATGGCAAGTCGATTGTCTTCGCCTCGCTTTCCTGCACCGGTGGGCCCGGCGTTTACCGGATTTCGGCGACCGCTGCGGCCGGCAGCACGCCTGAGGTGCTGTTTCCCAGCGGTTGCCGGGGCGAGGCGCTGCCCGATGCGAGTGCGGCCGCCACTCCCCCGGCCGGGTCGCTGAACGATCGGCTGCGCACCGATGACGCCGTCGCCTGGTCGCCCGATGGGACCCGGGTTGCCTTTCGGGGCGGTGAGTGCGAGGACGTTTACGACTCCTGCCTGACCATCGGGACCGTGGCTACCGGCGCCGAGCAGACCGTTGCCGCGTACGGGGGTGGCAGCCTGCAGAATTCCGGTTTCGCCGTGGTGCCGAGTTGGCGGGCCGACGGGGCGAAGCTGTCCTGGACCGCCTACCAGCGGGGCGAGACCGCCGCCGAGGACCAGCCGGTGCACCTGGTCGAGTACGACACCGCCACCGGGGCCAAGCGTGATGTCGGCGGTGTCCTGGACCGCGAGATGGCTTATCTCGACGCGACCCACGGCGTGGCCACGGGGCAGTACCGCAACGGCTCCTGGGTTTTGCTTGTCGACCTGGCCACCGGCGCCCGGACGCCGTTCCACTCCGGCTCGCAGCCCAGTGTCCAGCCGGTCCTGCGCTGATCCGGTCACGCCGAGCGGAACGGCTAATCCGGTCACGCCGAGGAGGACGGCTAATCCGGTCACGCCGAAAGAACGGCTAGGTCGGTCGGACCGAGAAGCGCGGCTCGGCCAGCCGGACCGAGAAGAGTGGCGGCGCCCGGTGCGCCGCTATTCTTGTCGGTCTGATGTCTGAGCCTGTCACCGGCGCCCGGCCGATCCGGACCTTTCACCCACGGCGCGGGCGGATGAGCGCCCGGCACTCCGACGCCCATGCCGCGCTCTGGCCCGCGTACGGGCTGACGGTGCTCGACGGCGATCGGACTCCGCTCGATCTCCCGGGGCTGTTCGGGCGGGACGCGCCCACGGTGCTCGAGATCGGGTTCGGGATGGGCGACGCCACGGCCGCGATGGCCGGCGCCGATCCGGGGCGGGACTATCTCGGCGTCGAGGTGCACACGCCCGGGATCGGAAACCTGCTGGCCCTGGTCGGGGAGCGTGGACTGACCAACGTCCGGGTCGCGCACGGCGACGCCATGGAGTTGGTGCACCGGCTGGCGGCCGGCAGCCTCGACGCCGTGCACGTGTTCTTTCCCGATCCGTGGCCCAAGGCCCGGCACCACAAGCGGCGGCTGATCCAGCCCGCGAACGTGGCCCTGCTGCGCGAGCGGCTGCGGCCCGGCGGCGTGCTGCACTGCGCCACCGACTGGCCCGGCTACGCCGAGGTGATGCGGGAGGCGCTCGACGGGGATCCGGGGCTCGCTGTTGCCGACGGGACGCATCCGGACCGGCCCGTGACCAAGTTCGAGCGGCGTGGGGCGAGCGCCGGGCGGCCGATCGTTGATCTGATATATCGGAAAATGTACTGAGATTGCCGGTTTTTATCGCTTTGGCGCCCTTACGCTGAAAAGTGGAGGTTGCCGCTGCGGCACGACGACCCCGGCCGTGGCGCCGGGCGGGCTGGCGGGACGACGGCGGGGCCGGGCCGCACCGACGGCCGCGACCTGCACCGGGGGCTCCTGACCAGCGGGGCCGCCGACCAGCTCGCCGCGCTTGCCGCCCGCGCCGCGCAGGCCCCGTCCGGCTTGATCCACTTCGTCGAGGGCGATCGGCTGCGGCTCTACGGCGCGTGGGGGTTGCAGCTCGACTGGGCCGACGTCGCCGACGTGCCGATCAAGGACAGCCTGGCCGGTGTCGTCGTCGCCACCGACCGGGCCCTGCTGATCGAGGACCTCGGCACCGATCCCCGGGTTCCGGCCGGCTCCGTGATCCACCCGCCGGGCGGGCACGGCGCCTACCTCGGCCAGCCGGTCCGCGACGAGCACGGCGCGATCCTCGGCATCTGCTGCGTCTTCGACTCCCAGCCGCGCGGCTGGGCGCCCGACCAGGTCGCCGCCGTCGCCGAGGCCGCCGAGGTCGGCACCCTGCTGATCACCGAGCGGCTGGCCCGGCACGAGGTGGACCGGCAGCGCCGGTTCCTGGACGCCGTGGTGGAGAGCCTGCACGACGGCGTCACCGCGTGCGATGCCGACGGCACGATCGTGCTCGTGAACGCGCGGATGCAGCGGCTCTGGGGCAACGACGGGGTCCCGCCCGGCGGCGGCGAGGACACCGTCATCGAAGGGCTGACCGGCGCCGGCGGCCGGCCGCTCAAGCGGGACGACCTCGCGCTGTTCCGGGCGCTACGCGGCGAGCACCTGCGCGACCAGGAGCTGACGCTGCGCGGGCGGCACCGGCGTACCCGGCACTACCTGGTCGACGCGCAGCCGATCATCGGGCCGGACGGGGCCATCGCCGGCGCGGTGCAGGCCGTCGGCGACGTGACCCGGCGGCGGCGCGCCGAGCGGTTCCGGACCTGCGAGCTGGCCGTCACCAAGGCGCTCGCCGGCGCGTCCACGGTGGCGGCGGCCGGGCCGCGGGTGCTGGAGGCCATCGTGGCCACCCTGGACTGGGTGCACGCCGAGTTGTGGCTGGTCGACGACGCGGCCGGGGCACTGCGATCGGCCGCGCAGTGGAGCGCCCCCGGCTGGGAGGGCGACCTCGCGGTGCCGGCCGACCTGCCGTACGGGCAGGGGCTGGCCGGCCGCTCCTGGCAGGTCGGCAAGCCGCTGTGGATCCGCGACGTCGGGCAGCCGCAGAGTCTCATCTCCCGGGCGAGCGCCGCGACGTCCCGCCTGCACACCGCGCTCGCCATCCCGGTGCGGCACGGCGTCGAGCCGGTGGGGGTGCTCACGGTCTTCGCCGACACCGTCGAGGATCCCGAGGACGAGATCGTCGCGCTGCTCGCCGGGATCGCCGCGCACATCGGGCAGTTCGTGGAACGCCGGATCGTCGAGGACCTGCAGCGGCAGCTGGCCCGGAGCAAGAACGAGTATCTGGCGCTGGTCGGGCACGAGCTGCGTACGCCGCTGACCTCGATCAGCGCGTACACCGAACTGCTCCGCGAGATGGAACCGGCCGAGCTGGCCGGCGACGGGCCGGCGATGCTCGAGGTGATCGAGCGCAACACCGCGCAGCTGCGGCACATCATCGAGGAACTGCTCGAACTGTCCGCCCTGGACACCGGCCACGCCGCGGTGCAGCTGTCGCCGGTGGACCTGGCCGGGGTCGTGCGCGACTCGGTGGAGTCCGTCCGCAAGGCGATCGACGGATCACCGATCGAGCTGGCCGCCGAGCTCCCGGACAAGCTGGTGCTGCCCGGCGACCGCCGGCGGTTGCGCCAGATCGTGGACAACCTGCTCGGCAACGCGGTGAAGTACAGCCCGGACGGCGGCCGGGTCTCGGTCACGCTGCGGCCGGTGAGCGGGGCGGCCGAGCTGGCGGTGTCGGACACCGGCATCGGCGTGTCGTCCGACGAACGCGAGAAGCTGTTCACCGGGCTCTACCGCACCAGCCGCGCCCGGGACCGGGCCATTCCGGGCACCGGGCTGGGGCTGACCCTGAGCCGGGCCGTCGTGCAGCGGCATCACGGCACGATCGAGCTGGTCGACCACGAGGGGCCGGGCACCACGGTCAAGGTGCGGCTGCCGCTCGACCCGCGCTGAAAGCACGCTCGTATTGCTTCCAGTGCCGGGCTCCGTCAGGCTGACCTCCGTGACGGTCGCTCAGCTCGCCGCGCTGGCCGCCCTCGGGGCCTTTCACGGGCTCAACCCGGCGATGGGCTGGCTGTTCGCGGTCGCGCGCGGCATGCAGGAGGGCAGCCGGCGGATGCTGTTCGCGTCCCTGCCGCCGATCGCGGCCGGGCATCTGGCCTCGGTGGCGATCGTCGCGGCGGTCGTCTCGGCCACCCAGTCGCTGGTGGCGGCGAGCGTGGTCGGCGTGGTCGGCGGCGCGGTGCTGGTGGTCTTCGGCCTGTGGCGACTGCTCTCCGAGCGGCACTTTCGCTGGGCGGGCATGCGGCTCTCCGGGCCGCAGCTGGCCGGCTGGTCGTTCCTGATGTCCTCGGCGCACGGCGCGGGCCTGATGCTGCTCCCGGTGCTGGCCCTGAACGCGCCGACGAGCGGCGGGCACGGGATGCCCATGCCCGCCGGCCCGCCGGGTGTCCAGGGCACCCCGCTCGCGGCCCTGACCGGGCTGGCCGCGGCGGGCGTGCACACGGTGGCGATGTTCGCGGTGATGGCGACGTGCGCGGTGCTGGTTTACGAGTACGTCGGCCTGAAGGTCCTGCGCCGGGCCTGGTTCAACACGGACAAGCTCTGGGCGGCCGTGATGGTGGGCGCCGGCGCGCTGACCATCGCCCTGACGGCCTGACCAGCGCCACCCCGGCGAACAGCGAGCGAGACCGCCCGCCGCCGCCGGGGTTTCCGCCGGCTCAGCCGCGAGGCCAGACCGTCCCGGCCGCGCCGCCGCCGCGGCGGACCGGTTCGGCCGAGGCGATCAGGCCGCCGTACGGGCGGAACTCGATCGCCGTCGCCGCGCCCAGCTCCGGGACGTCCGCCACGAAGGAGTGCCCGAGTTCGCCGAGCCCCGGCCCGAACTGCGTGTGGTAGGCGGGCTCGGCTTGGATCCCGGTGCTGTTGCGCTGCGAGGCGCGCGGTGCCGCCATCGCCTCGGGCAGCGTCATCCCGAGGTCGATCCGGTTGACCAGCACCTGCAGCACGGTCGTGATGATGGTGGCGCCGCCGGGCGAGCCGAGCGCCAGGAACGGCTTGCCGCCGGCGAGCACGATCGTCGGCGACATCGAGCTGCGCGGGCGCTTGTTCGGGCCCGGCAGGTTGGGGTCGGGGGCGCTGCCCTGGGTCGGCGTGAAGTTGAAGTCGGTCATCTCGTTGTTGAGCAGGAAGCCGCGGCCGGGCACGACGATCGCGCTGCCGCCGGTCTGCTCGATGGTCAGCGTGTACTCGACGACGTTGCCCCACTTGTCGGCGACGGTGAGGTTGGTCGTGCTCTGGCCGTTCTCGACCGGGCCGCCGACCGCGGCCGGGGTGCAGCCGGTCGCGTTGATGTCGCCCGGCGGCACCGGCTTGATCAGCGCGTGTGCCGGGTCGATCTGGCAGGCCCGCTGCGCGGCCCAGGAATCGGAGATCAACTTATCCAGGACCGGCTGCGGGGTGTACGCCCCCACGTAGCGGTTGCGATCGGCGAAGGACAACGCGGTCGCCTCGAGATAGCGGTGCTCGGCCTGGATCAGCGGCAGCGTGGACAGGTCGGCGGTCTCCAGGATGTTCAGCGCCTCGCCGACGGCGATGCCGCCGCTGGACGGCGTCGACATGCCGTAGACCGTCCGGCCGCGATATTCCGACTTGGTCGGTGCGGGGTGGTTCACCTGGTAATTCGCGATGTCGGCGGCGGTCAGCGTGCCGGGCCTGATCGAATACGGCCAGCTGCCGACCGGGTTGGCGGAGACCGGCGGGTGCTGCACGGTCGTGGCGATCTCGGCCCCGAGCGGCCCACCGTAGAAGACGCCGGTCCCGCGCCGGGCGATCAGCCGGTAGGTGTCCGCGAGATCGGGGTTGCGCTGGATCGAGCCGACCGCGGGCGGCGCGCCGCCGGGCAGGTAGAGGGCCTTGGTGGCGTCGAACTGGCCGAACGCCGCTAGGTTGGCGGCGACCTGCGAGTTGAACGTGGCGTCCACCGGAAAGCCCTCGTCGGCGACCTTGGCGGCCGGCTGCAACAGCGCGCCGAGCGACCGGCTGCCCCACTGTGCGAGCGCGGACTGCCAGGTCGCAAGCGTCCCGGGCGCGCCCACCGAGAGGCCGCTGACCCGGGCCTCCTGGAAGTCGTACGGCAGCCCGGTCGTGGGATTCACGAAGTACGCCGGGGTCATGTCGGCCGGGCCGGACTCGCGCCCGTCGATCGTGTGCACCTTGCCGGACTTCGCGTCGTAGTAGACGAAGAACCCGCCGCCGCCGATGCCGGCCGAGAACGGCTCGGTGACGCCGAGGGTCGCGGCGGCCGCCACCGCGGCGTCCACGGCGTTGCCGCCCCGGCGCAGCACGTCCAACCCCACGGCCGTGGCGGTCGGGTCGACGGTGGACACTGCCCCGCCGTACCCGAAAGAGGTTGGTCCTAGGGTTGCGGCCTGCGCCGGGGTGGACACGAATGTGAGAGCGAGCGTAGCCACGCCGGCTGACGCCAGAATACTTCGGAGCCGCATCGATCCTCCGTAGACAGAGTTGATGGTCTATCTCTGCCTACCCGTGATCACGCACCGGCACAACCGCGACGCGCTATGTGATCGGCTGGAAGTTACTCCAGGAGCGACAGCGCCTGGCTCGGGCAGATGAGCACCGCCGTGCGCGCCTGCTCCAGCAGGGCGCCCTGCGGGCTGTCGTCGAGGACGATGACCGTGCCGTCGTCCTCGCTCTGGTCGAACAGCTTGGGCTCGGTGAGAACGCACTGACCAGCGCCGACGCACTTGCCGGTGTCCGCGATGAGTTTCATGCCCGGCTCACCTACCACGTCACCGGAAGCCCGTAGAGACCGTAGATCGACGCGTCGTCCTTGAACGGCAGGTCGTCGACGTCGGCGGCGAGCTCGAGGGTGGGCAGCCTGCCGAACAGCGTGTCGAAGACGATCTGCAACTCGGTCCGGGCCAGATTTTGCCCGAGGCACTGGTGCGGGCCGAAGCCGAACGCCACGTGATGCCGGGCGCCGCGCTCGATGTCGAAGGCGTCGGGGTCGTCGAACGCGTCCGGGTCGCGGTTGGCCGCATAGCCCAGCGCGAGCACTCCCTCGCCGGCGCGGATCCGCACGCCGCCGATCTCGATGTCCTCGACGCACAGCCGGGCGGTCGCCGTGTCGACGATCGTGAAGTAGCGCAGCATTTCCTCGACGGCGTCCAGCGTCGAGCTAGCGCCGGACCGCAGCGCGGCCAACTGCTCCGGGTTGCGCAGCAGGACGAGCGTGCCGAGCGAGATCATGTTCGCCGTTGTCTCGTGCCCGGCCAGCAACAGCAGGAAGCCGAGGCTCACCATGGCGCCGTGCCGATAGCTGCCCTCCGCCCGGAGTTTGGCGATCTGTCGGCCGAGCAGATCGTCCGGCGGGTCGGCCTCTTTGCGCGTGATCAGGTCGTCCATGTAGTCGCGGATGCTCTCGAACGCCGCCCGCCGGGCCGCCGGGTCGATCAGCCGATTGATCATCTTTGTGGTGTGCGCCTGGAAGAACTCGTGATCGGCATAGGGCACGCCCAGCATCTCGCAGATCACCAGGGACGGCACCGGCAACGACAACGCCTGCACGAGATCGGCGGGCCGCGGCCCCGCGATCATCCGGTCGATCGACTCGTCGACGATCTGCTGGATCCTGGGGCGCAGCGCCTCGATCCGGCGGACCGTGAACTCACCGACCACCGCCCGCCGCGCCTGGGTGTGCTCCGGGGCGTCCAACGAGATCAGCGGGCGTTCGTCGTCCTTGGCGATCATCCGCCGGCCGGCGACCGTCGCCGGGAAATCCGGATGCTGCCGGTCGGCACTGAACCGCGGATCGCCGAGCACCTGGCGGACGTGCTCATGCTTGGTGACGACCCACGCCTGCCCGCCCTCGGGCAGCCGGACTTTGGTGATCGGCTCCTCCTCGCGGATCTGCCGATATTCGGCTGGCGGCTCGAACGGACACGTGCGGGCCACCGGGAACTCCAGCGCGGGCTGGTCGACTGTGGTCACGGTGCACTCCTTTGTGTACGGAGGCTTACCTTCCGTCGCCAAAGTACTCAAGTGGAAGGTATTCGTCCAGTCACAATCCAATGATCAACATCGATCGGCAGCCGGGCTGCGGCCGTGCGACAATCGGTCGACCCGGCGTCGACCTGGGAGAAGGTGAGGGCGAAGCATGACCGCAGACGCGCAGACACCGCTGCGAGCCGACGCCCGCCGCAACCGCGACCAGATCATCGCCGCCGCGCGGACCATCTTCGCCGAGCACGGCCCCGAGATCGCGATGGAGGAGATCGCCCGCACCGCCGGCGTCGGCGTCGGCACGCTCTACCGGCGGTTCCCGGACCGCGATTCGCTCATCCGGGCGGTCGCCGTGGACAGCTTCCAGCGGGTGCTGGACGACGCCAGGGCCGCCGCCCGCGACGAGCCGACGGCCTGGCAGGCGCTGGTCCGGCTGCTCTACCAGTCGGCCGAGCTGCAGCTGTCTGTCCAGCTGGCGATGCAGTCGCAGCGCGCGCTCGCGACCCTCAAGCAGCATCCCGTTGTGCTCGCCCTCCGCGACGAGCTGCTCGCCGAGGTCGACCGGATGGTGCGCGGGGCGCAAGAGGAGGGCAACCTGCGCCCCGACGTCGACACCGGCGACATCGCGCAGTTGCTCGCCGTTCGGCTGCGTGCGCCGCGGATGAAGACCCCGGAGATCGCCCGGATGGCGGCCGACCGGAGTATCGCGATCATGATCGACGGCCTGCGGGCCAAGCCCGGCACCCCGCTGCCGTGGCGTCCACTGACGACAGAGGACCTGGTCGGCTGATAACCGCAGCCGGTCTAGGTGTGCGCGGCCCAGGTCTCGAACATCGTCGCGTACTGGCCGCCCGCCGCGATCAGCTCGGCGTGCGAGCCCGACTCCACGATGCCGCCACGGTCGACCACGATGATCCGGTCCGCCCGCATCGCCGTGGAGAGCCGGTGCGCGACCAGGATCGCCGAACGCCCCTCGAGCAGGGTGTCCAGGGCCGCCTCGACGCGCAGCTCCGAGTGCAGATCCAGGCTCGAGGTGGCCTCGTCGAGCACCACCACCCGCGGCTCGGCCAGGAACGCCCGGGCCAGCGCGAGCAGCTGCCGCTCCCCCGACGACACCGACTGCCCGCGCTCGTGCAGCGGCGTGTCCAGGCCTTCCGGCGCCCGCTCGACCAGATCGCGCAGCCCGACCGCGTCGACGGCCGCCCACACCTGCGCGTCCGACGCGGTCGGCCGGGCGAACGCGATGTTGTCTCGCAGCGTCCCGGCGAACAGGAACGGCTCCTGCGGCACCACGCCGATCTGGGTGCGCAGCGAGGCGAGCGTGACGTCGCGCAGGTCGTGCCCGTCGATCAGGATCCGGCCGCCGGTCGGGTCGTAGAACCGGGTGACCAGCTTGGCCAGTGTGGACTTGCCGGCGCCGGTCGGGCCGACGCAGGCCACCGTCTCGCCCGGCGCGATGGTCAGCGAGACGTGCTCGAGCACCGGCCGGTCGCTCAGGTAGCCGAAGGTCAGGTCGTCGAAGACGATGGAGCCCCGCACCGGCGGCAGCACGATCGCCTCCGGCGACTCGGCGACCGAGGGCCGGGTGCCCAGCAGCCCGCCGATCTTGCGGACCGCCGCCCGGGCCTGCTGGTATTGCGTGTAGAGCTGGACCAGCTGCTGCACCGGCTGGAAGAAGGCGTTGATGTAGAGCACGAACGCGGTCAGCTCGCCGACCGTGAGCGTGCCGCGGAGCACCATCCGGCCGCCGATCAGCAGCATCACCGCCATCGCGATCAGCCCGATCACCGAGGTGCCGGGGCCGTAGATCGCGTTGATCCGGCCGGTCCAGTCGTTCGCGTCGCGATAGTCGCCGACCACCTCGCGGTGGTTGACCACGTTGCGGTCCTGCCGGTTGTGCGCGGTGACGACCCGGACGCCGTTCAGGCTCTCGGCGAGGTCGGCGAACATCGCGGCGATGGTGTCCCGCTGCCGGTTGTAGCCCTTGTCGGCGGCGTGCCGGAACCACAGCGACGCGATCGCCAGCGGCGGCACGACCAGCACCAGGGTGATGATCGCCAGCTCGACGTTGTAGTGGAACAGCACAGCGGTGACCACGACCATGGTCAGCCCCTGGATCAGGAACTGGGCGAAGCCGTCCTGCAGCAGGTTTTGCAGGGACTCCACATCGGAGGTCATCCGGGTCATCGTGACGCCGGCCTTTTCCGAGGTGTAGTAGTCCAGCGACATGCGTTGCAAGTGGGCGAAGATGCGCACCCGCAGGTCGCGGGTGGACGAGGCGGCGAGCCGGCCGGTCTGGCGCATCCGGATCGCGGTGGCCAGCCCGGTCAGCAGCACCGCCGCGGCGAACACGATGGTGGCGATCACCAGCACCCGCAGGTTGTGCTTGGTGATGCCGTGGTCGATGCCGACCTGCACGAGATAGGGCCCCGCCTGCAGCAGCAGGGTCTCGACCAGGATCGCCAGCCCGGCGGCGACGAGCAGGCCCGGCCGCCGGATCAGCAACCGGCTCAGCGAGACCCGGCCGCCGGTGTCGTCCCGTGGGTCGAACGAAACCTGCGGGTCGCCGTGGTCGCCCTCGCGGGCCTCCAGCTTGGCGACGCCCTCGGCCAGGTCGCTCGGGATGCCGGCGAACGGCAGCCCGTTGCCCGGCCGGCCGGCCGCGCCGAACGCCGGGCG
>Ga0307513_10012386_pt1 | contig 10531 bp, 14 predicted proteins | sample 15_EM_MG_FD_202174 | JGI IMG/M metagenome (GOLD analysis project Ga0307513, IMG submission 202174) | Populus trichocarpa ectomycorrhiza microbial communities from riparian zone in the Pacific Northwest, United States - 15_EM | ecosystem: Host-associated > Plants > Roots > Unclassified | place...
TGGATGGGAGTTCATGCAGGGAATGTCAGCAATAGAAATCAAGCAGAGCAGCTGCACATGACTCACATACTGGATGGGAGTTCATGCAGGGAATGTCAGCAGTGGAAATGAAGCAAAGGAGCTGCACATGACTTACTCCCTGGATGGGAGATCATGCAGGTAATGTCAGCAATGGAAATCAAGCAAAGCAGCTGCACATGACTTACTCGCTGGATGGGAGTTCATGCAGGTAATGTCAGCAATGGAAATCAAGCAGAGCAGCTGCATATGACTCACTCGCTGGATGGGAGTTCATGCAGGTAATATCAGCAATAGAAATCAAGCAGAGGAGCTGCACATCACTCACAACCTGGATAGGAGTTCATGCAGGGAATGTCAGCAATGGAAATCAAGCAGAGGAGCTGCACATCACTCACAACCTGGATAGGAGTTCATGCAGGGAATGTCAGCAATGGAAATCAAGCAGAGCAGCTGCACATGACTCACTTCCTGGATGGAAGTTCATGCAGGGAATGTCAGCAATGGAAATCAAACAGATGAGTGGCACATGACTCACTTCCTGGATGGGAGTTCATACAGGTAATGTCAGCAATGGAAAGCAAGCAGATGAGTGGCACATGACTCACTTCCTGGATGGGAGTTCATGCAGAGAATATCAGCAATAGAAATCAAGCAGGAGAGCTGCACATGACTCACAAGCTGGATATCATTTCATCCAGGCAATGTTAGCAGTAAAATCCAACAACTCACTTTCTAGATGGGATTTAATGCAGGCCACTTCAGTGCTGAAAATCAACTCCATAATTTGCTTAATACCTCCTGCAGGCAATATTAGACATTGCCCTTCTATCAATTAAATCCTTACATCTTTTCCCTTGAAAATCACCTATCAGCAAATTGTCCAAAGCTCTCACTATCACACCTACATACTAAATATCTATGTTAATATTGCTTCTTATGATACAGTCATGGTACTTACATTCTAAAATCTGTTATTACACTATTCAATTGCTAACACAGAAGGAGATTCTCACATGACTCTTCTCAACTTCAGTCTGGCTTCAGAAAGTGCATTGAACATAATTACATACCATTAAATAGCAGTGTCCAAACCAGGATGCAGCCCAGTACACCAACATCCTCTTTATTTGCCTTAGTGAAAACATATCCAAAATTCATAGAAAATGGTACCATATTGTCTGACCCAAAGATATAACTTAAGTGGAGGATCAGTGGCAGTAACAGTGGACAAGTGGGAAACCTACCTATTCACTGCACATTTGATACAAACTTCCAAGTTATTCTGTTGGACAGTGACAAACAGCATCTTCAGTGCAAGGTCATCAATTGATGCTGCTGTCTGTTTGATTAGTTCCCCAACCTGCTCCTGGTGGTTACCTTCATCCCTGTGGATAGCTGGATGTGGCATAAGTCCCAATATCAACTGCTGAATGACAAATGACCTACCCTCAAAGTGCACATAAGCACAAGGGTGGAATTTGTAGCTGCTGAGTGGTTGCTTGAATTTCTTCTCTAAGGTATCCAAGGCATTTATAATATTCTCTTTTTTGTCTTTTTTCCTGTCAAAGACTTGTGTGATGAGATCATCAAATTTCATGAAGATCGCCACAACCGGAACTGTATTTGTCAGTTTCCGACAACTATTTAGACATTCCAAATAAACTTACCATTCCAGGCACGATCCTCATTAAAGAACTCTACTTCCAATGGTAGCAAAGGGCGTGATACATCCGGATCGAAGCAGAACCTGAGCACATTGTCACCTGAATCACATCAGGGAACACAATAAAACATACCAGATGACATGGATTTGATCATCAACTTCCTTGGACTTTGAGCGCTCTTGAATGAAAGTCATCACAGCCTCGAGTTCCTCCTTGCCCCCAGACTCGAATCCAGGAGAGTCATGAAAGATGAACCCTGGGTTGCTCTTGAAAGTGAATGAACGACGAACATCATGGATCCCCCGCTACAGTGTCGAAATCAGTTATCTAGTCCAAGGTAGGTGTAGAAATCACCGAGTCGGCACCTTGGAGGTCGGTTCGAGCTGTTGATGAAGAAACGATGAGAGAGGGATATCACGATAAGCCGATAGCTCACCAGGTTTTTGCCTTCGTCGTAAATGGATGGTTCCTCAGTCGTGTTGCACACCCGCTTTAGCAGCGTCGTTTTTCCAGCATTCGCCCTCCCGATAACAAGAATACGAAAGCGGGTGTATGTGGCTCGGAGTTTCGCAGCTTCTTCTGGGTCAATTGTTACAGCAGCAGGTGTGGGAGCTACTGGAGGCGCGGTAACGACTGGCGGAGCAGCAACAGTTGAAGGCGAATTCGAGCGGCTTTGAGGCGTACTCCGGGATCCAAGTCTCAGAGCCTTCTTCAGTCGACTGCGAATGCCTTTGGACTCTTTGGCAATCTGTTGACGATCATCAGCCATCTTGATGAGGGTAGGAGACAACAAGAGCTTTGGTTAGCGACGCACGACAATGTTTACCGATCATATCGGTGGCTTGTTATCTGCCATGTGTCTGTCCGGCATCTTCCATCCCAAACTGGTTACCTCCTCACCATCTTTGCCCATATGGTATCGTGCGTAATATTTGTGAGGACGTAATTAAGATACATTTGTCGACTAATATTTTTAGTTTAGTTGGCATAAGGCGCTAACATGTTATTGCCAGTGTTGTCCGCCAGCCCCGTTTGGCGTGCACTGCCACTCTGGCTCTTCCACAACTGTGCCATTGATGATGATGATGATGACGACGTGGGTGGTTGGTGTTATGTACCCTGGACTAACCGTCCGCCCGCGCACAACCATACACCGTCGTCTCTCCCCCGTCACCTCACCATACCGCGAACGACGAGCCTGATATTCTCGACGCCCCATGTTCACCATCAACCCAATCGCCATTCCATTATTCCTGCATTCCCCCACCCTCTTTCACAACGTATAGTCTCTTCATTTTCATCTACATCTCCTGAAAACTCCACTGGTTTGCCATGTCGTACCCTTCCAGTGGTATCATTCCCCCATTTCCCAGTTCTTTACCATCGCCTTCATCCTCAACCACAACCCTCGTCCAAAAGCCACCTCAGATCGGACATGCAAGTCGCCCATTCTTATCCGCTCCTTCCGCCAAATTGGAACCCTGCGTTTCCACTATAACCCAACCATCGGATACTTCCCACTCATCCACCACCTCATCCGAGTTGACATCCTCATTCGACGGCATTCACCTCCATCTCGCCGATTGAACCCCTACCGCCTTTATCAACGATCGAAGACCTCCGCGGTGAACTACTTGCGGGACGAACGAAGAGTGAAGGGTTGAAGAACGCGTTTGGCACGCGTAGTCGATCCCGGAGTTGAGTAAGGGAGGGTGTTGGCGAGCTGGTACCTTTACCTGATGCTCCTACAGTACGGGAGTTGGATTGGGTTTGAATGTGGACAAAGCGAATGATTTCGGGAAAGCGGACGAATCCACATCCAAGGATTTATTCAAAGGCATCCTCCCACCCATAAGTATTGTCAGAGTCGGGCTCGTCGGCGGGCGAGGTGATGAGGAGACGGAGTTGGACATGTCTAAGCCTCAACCTCGCTGCCATCCTCTCGCGCACCCCGTCCGAGTCTCTTCAATTCCCTCTATCCAACCTTCTCCGGTTCTTCCCAGTCGTTCTTCAAATCAACGTCCCCAGCCGTCCAAACACCTGCCCACACGTTCGGTGGGTATCGTGCGGAAGTACACCAGCGGCGCTTCCCCGAATGACATTAGCCAATTCCCCACGAATGATCTCGCCGGTTCCAAGTGACGAGATAGTGAGGACTCTTTGTTCTATAATTCCATACCCGCCTGATCGTCGGAACTCGCATACAAGGAGCGTTACAGTGAGTTTTTTCAGATTGTTTCTGGAATCGATTTTGGTTGATTGAATTGTTCTCATTGAATAGATATATGGTGGTCCGATATGGGCTATCCCTCAACTCGAATCTCTTATCAGGTATAGCGACGCCTCTGGACGGGGGCGCAGCGTATATTGGGTGTTTTTTCAAATGGTATGCGTATTCTTTTTATGGGCTGACCACATCCCCAAATTCTATTGACCCTCGTCTTTCCTTTTGTTCTCTGTTCCTTACTTTTCACCACCGCTGACACATCCGTTCCTTTCCCCTAGCATTCATGGCTAAACCCAATCGGCTTGGGACGTAGCAATTGGTACGCAGTTCTCTCCTTTTTTCCCCTTGATTTTCCATTCGTTAGGTCCTGCTTTCCGTTTATGTAAACCCTTGTTCGGCGCTGGGTTCATGGATTTATCTGTGTAGTTGGTGACAATTACCCATTTTTTGTTCCTTTGTTTTTCTTATTTCACTCGAACCATTTCTGTCTTAACTTTATGCATGTACTTACCACTCTTCATCCCCCAGCTCACAGGGAAGACAAAAACGTCCATCTCCACGGAATCGCCGTCTATCTACCCTCCCACGTCGCCGATGGTGAAGTACTGGCCGCTAGGACTTCTGTTTCCGGTTCCGGTCGTCAATACCCGCGATACCCGCTCTCAAGCACCCTCCGACGCCTTTCGATAACCCCTTCCGATGACTCGGATGGCGACCAGCTTGCTGATATAGAAGAAAACAACAAGGGGTCAGGCGAGCAGGCGAGGTTGTGAAGGCCGTCTGGGGCCAAGGTCATCAGCGTCGGTCTGGGCGAGGTCGGCGGTGCCCATCGACAGGATCCTTCTCAAACTCGTACCGTCGAATATCTACGGTTCCGAGCAATTCTTGAAATCGGGAGCTGGGAAGGAAACGCAGGAGATTTACGAGGGGCTACACTCAGCGAGAAGGGAAGCGGGATGTGTTTCTATTTCAGGTATGTCGCCCCCCTCGAACGTATCCTGTAATGAGATGTATCATCTTGCAGTTTGAATTCCCTCCCCGAATCATGTCTCACTCGGACCTAGTCGTAATCGCATTGTGTCCAAAGTTCCTGAGACCAGTAAACTTCTACCTATACCTCTGGTTCGACCAAAAAATATCTATCATTTCTCACCATTTTCTACCCACTCTGGCATTCGACGAACACCTAGGGAACATCCCGATCGTACTCCAATCCTGCTTTGGACACCGGCGTTCGTTGGGCGACTCGGACAGGAACGGCCTTCTTTATCCTTTTCCGATTCCAGAAAGTCCAGGGCGGCTAAATTTAGAATCCCTTGCTCTTATCACTTGCGCATCAACGATGTCGAATCCTCACTTAAAGAAGCACTGAGAAGGAGTCTAGACTTTGAAGGAGTCGAGCATCTATCTCAGCCTGGTTATGCCCGCTCCGCTCGGAGGAAGCTCAAAGCAAGCGCAAGGAACTATGCGTGCGCTGGAGGACGCTCTTGGAGAAGAGCGACAAGTGGAAGGCTGCTGTTGACGACGTTGTGGAAGAGTCGAAGAAAGTCGCGACTGACATATATTATGAAATATTTTTGGGGTCCCCTGCTTAACGACGGCCTGCATACCCGTCTGCCCCTCCTGACCTGCTTCGACGACACCTTGTTCAGTATCGCTGCATGGGCTTCCCAGACTCGATTAAGGTCCTCGTCGTTCTAGATACCCATAATCTGGTTCTGGCAGGGTCTATTTGCCCAGAATCATGTCGAAGATGAGAGATATTCCTATTCCGAGGTTAGTACTTCTCGATTGTCTTGTTTTGTAATATACCCACTCACAAATAAAACAGAACCGAGTACAAGGATGACGAGATCAAACTCGTCCTCGAGAATCTCGACGTCTCTTCCTTTAATATCCTTCCCTCTCATGTCTACATTGCAACATCACTGATGTGGATATTCAAACCTCGGCCTCTCCTTCCACGCCTTCTCGCACCAGTATCGGAGCATTGACCCATATCCGTATCCAAGCCTTCAGCTTGCTCTCAAGGACGTTTCGTTCTGGTACAAGGATAAAGCCGCTACCGCCATCCAGCCCAGCGAACTTACAAGGCTCCTTGGCCTCGAGTTCCCCGAAAAAGGAATCAAGGTCGACCTGAAAGTACGCCTCAGAGTCCCTGCTCTAGTCACTGGCGCGAACGCGCTAGGCCAAGAAGCATTTCAACGTCACGGAACGTGCTGAAGTTTCGATTTCTGACGATGTCCGTATTGCTGTCTGCGACACCGACCACGCCGTGCTCGTAGCCGTTTTCCCGCCGATGATGGTGACGCGTTTACGTGAAGCTTTGAAGAAGACACTCACGGAGCAGCTCCGGGCGGTTGTCGACCGCCCGCGTCCGGTTTCTCCATCGCTAACTTCGGCAGCCTCGTATATATTTATCTTACGAGACTTCGATCGCCCAATATACCTCTCTTTTTCGTGTTGGAAGTGTTCCATCTGTCCAAAAAATAGTCATCGTCAACCACACACCAGGACAATACCCTTCACCAACGAAATTATGGCGCAATTTCTTCCAGTACCTCCGCTCCGCGACCTCACATTCGCTTTCCATGATCGAGGCCAAGATCGCAGGACTAACTGCATCCCAAGTGTCCTTCGAAGATCTTCCTGGGCTTCAGACATTTATCTTGTTTAATTTCACGACAAACCTTTTTCATTCGCTCTCAGCTGCCAATCTGTTAACGATGTTCGCTTGTTGGTCTAACATTACTTGTTTACAAATATCAGGCGTGGATCAAGTCATCATTGGCTCCTCTTCGCTAGTGGAAATCGCCATCCAACTCCACTATCTTGAAGATCTCGAAATACAGATAAACTGCACGACATTCCCGACCATTACTGATGTTCCTGTCCTTCAACATGATCTCAAAACCCTCGCGCTCTCGCCGCTGCACCTGGAAGATCATATCGCTCTTGCACGTTGCACCGACAGGATCTTCCCCAAGCTCGTGGTGTTGAATACCTCTGGTTCCCCGCCAGTTTTGAAATCAGGAGTTGGGAAGGAAACACAGGAGATTTACGAGGGGCTGCAGTCTACGAGAAAGGATGAAAGGAAGCGGGATAACGTTTCCACGTCCCACTGAGGGCGGCACGTAACCTGTACTTATATTTGCCACGTTGCAGATTGAATCCACCCCCGAATCACATCTCACTCTGACCTACGCGCAATCGCATGTGTTGGAATTTCCATTCTACCTCTACCTCTTATCTGGCCAACAAAACGAAACACAAAACCTGTTGTAGCATCTCAATGTTTCAACCCAGAGCTGCCTTTTGATTATTATTTCTCGCCATTTTGTCTATACTCTCTCGCATTCTCCAAATACCTAAGCAGCAAGCCAAGATCGCCGCTGCTTGTCCGATCATAATCTTGCCTTGGACACTGGTGTTCGCTGGGCGACTCGGACAGATGATCTAACCACGTTTGTCCTTTCCAGATTCCCGGATTATCATAGATTTATTATTTGTTGTTCCCATGACTTGTCTATCGATTGACGACGCCGAATCGTTATTTACATAGGGACGTACAGAAGGACTGAGAAGGAGTGGGATCGTCAACTCTGAAAATTGGGTGCGACTTGGGTGCGACAACATGCAAACCAAGCATCTGTCATTCTGCGGCGTGCACTCGGACCTCCACTCGGACCTCCAATCCAGCTTTACTGGCGGCAGCAGTGGTCATTGTCGCTTTGGATGGACTAAACGTGTTGATTCGGATACCGGGTCTTCAGGAAAAACGAGTATCATTTCGCAGTTCGCGATGAGGGTGGAGCCGCAGCTGTTAGGTACTGGCTCTGACCCGATAGCAGGTGGGTGAGGAAATGGGTGTCGCTGACACTGGGTTGTACGAGAGTCGAGTATGGATGGCGATGTTGAGGAAGACGCTGGAGTAGGCCGAGGTGCCCCGAGCTGGTCGCTGGCTCTGGGAAGCACGTAGAAGTGGTAGTGATGGGTCTAACGACGTACAGGATCTGTCTACAGTAGGTCACGTGGTCGTGGTAGGTTCACCCTATCACAACGCGAAAAACATGGTTAAAGAGGTGGAAGCTCGAACCAAGGAGGGTCAAAGGTGGATGGCAGGTTTCAGGCAAGGCATGGAGAGGACGAGCGAGCTTGAGAAGGGGAGATCGTCGATCATAGAAGGGGGAGCAAAATATTCCATCACGTGTTTGTCATGCTTCGTTCCAGTTCTCATTACATAAACGACACCCATTCGACTTGAGCATCGTCTCTTAGGAGAGCGCTCTAGAGCTTTCCAATGTATATCAAAACATTAACGATTCAAGTCATGTACGTTCCTTCGCCCTTTGCTCTTGGATTTGCTTACATTCATGGTGCCTTTTAGACCGCCACTAAACGCAGGTCGAGCCATTTTCACCGAAACATAATGTCGTAGTCGGGCGGAATGGATCCAGGAAGAGTAATTTATTTGTTGGTGCGCTTTTTTATCGAGCCCAATTGAGATTGGTATGATGAACACCTTTCACCAGCCATTCGGTTTGTGCCCTCCGATGCATATACATCCATGTCAAAAGACGAAAAACAATCCCTCCTCCAGAAGGCGTATCCACAACCAATATATTTTCCGCTTTTGGTGCGTCGCTCAAGTTCTCTTGATTTCATTTACCACTTGAGCTCACATCCAAAACCCACTTCTAGTTGAAATCGCGTTCGACAATTCTGACAGCCGATTTCCCACCGGGCACGACGAAGTCATCTTGCGCCGCACGATCGGGCAGAAGAAGGATGAGTACAGTTTGGACAAGAAGAGCGCGAGCAAGGCGGATGTCATGAATTTGTTGGAGAGTGCAGGATTTAGCAAATCGAATTTTTATTATATCGTGCCACAGGGTTGGGTGAGTGGGTTTTGTCTCACCAAAAAGAGAGTCATTGAAATTGATTTGCTATAGATCACCTCGCTCACGAACGCCAAGGATCACGAGCACCTTGCGTTGTTGAAAGAAGTCGCTGGGACGAAAGTGTACGAACAAAGACGCGCAGAATCATTGCGCATTATGGCCGATAGCGATGCGAAGCGAGGAAAGATCAATGAATTGCTGGAGTACATCGAGTCCCGCCTCGAAGAGCTTGAGGAGGAGAAGGAGGAGCTGAAAGAGTTCCAAGAGAAGGACAAACAGCGCAGGTTTATGGAATACGCAATGCATCAACGCGAGTTGGAGGAGGTGGGCGAGGCACTGAATGAGATTGAAAATGAGAGAAGATTGGAGGTGCATGGTGCGAATGAAAGAAGGGAGAAGTACAGCGAGAGGGAAAAGGAGATTCAAGTGCGCCGTGTTCCTTCGTTTTAATTTTTTCCTTCCTTTGTTCATGTCGCTTTCACAGGATTTGGAGAAGATGATGTCGGAGGCAAGGCATTCGTTCGAGACCGTAGCCGAATCCCGACGCGACGCACAAGCAGAGTTGACAGACCTGTTCCGCTCGCGGACCGAGTTGGAATGTATCGTGGAGGATTTGCGTGCCGCCAATCAGAACGCAGGGGGCAGGCGAGAGGATTACGAGGCCGCACCTGAACAAATCGAACAAAAGATTGCCGAGAAGGAAGCGTCCTTGGAGGAGCTCATCCTAGAGTGGGAGGGGCAGAAAGTTCGGGAGTCGACAGAGAAGCGGAGGTTGGATGAGGCTACCGGGAAGCTCAATTTTCTCTTTGGGAAACAGGGACAGCCGAGCAAGTCCCGCACCAAGGCGAAGAGAGATGCGTTTTTGAGGCATGAGATTACTGTACCTCTGTCTCTGCATACAAGGCCAGCCAGGAATCGGCGCTCGACGCGACGCATCCGGAGCTGATGACATCGTGGCAGTCGTTGGAAGAAATTGACAGGTTGACCGGAGGCGTGCAGGAGAAAATCGAGGATGGAAGGAAGAAAGTCAAGGATATCACGGAGAATATCACTGCGTTGAAGGAGAAGCACACCGAGTTGCCGGAGAAGAGGAAGGAGATGTGGCGGGAGGATGCAAAGTTGGACAGTCTCGTGAATCGTGCAGCGGACGAGCTGAAGACCGCTGAAAGGATATTGGCTGGTATGATGGACAAGGCATTTTGTTTTCTCTTCTTTCTGTTTTCTGTGCTTACTTTGTACCATAGGATACTGGCCAGGGGCTCAAAGCCGTAGATAACTTCACTGGAGTCTATGGTCCTTTGTATCGTCTCTTCGAAGTGATCGATTCCAAGTTCAACACGGCGGTCGAACTCACAGCTGGCAACAGGTGAGCACACACACTAGTCTCTTCAAACCTTTCCTCCATCTCACTCGATATAGCCTTTGTCGTCGACACCGACGAAACCGCCTCCAAAGTCCTCGACGTCATGCTGAAGAAAAAGACTGGGCGTGTTACATTCATGCCTCTCAACCGTCTCAAACCCAAGAACCTGCCTGCGCCCAACTCGCAGGATGCTGAGGCTCTCCTCGACAAGCTACGCTTCGACCGCACGCTGGAGAAGGCGTTCCAGCAAGTGTTTGGCAAGACGTGGGTGTGTCGCGACCTCACCATCGCTGCGGCGTATGTCAAGAGCCACGGTATCAACACCATCACCCTCGATGGTGACAAAGTCGATCGG
>Ga0307513_10012388_pt1 | contig 10531 bp, 6 predicted proteins | sample 15_EM_MG_FD_202174 | JGI IMG/M metagenome (GOLD analysis project Ga0307513, IMG submission 202174) | Populus trichocarpa ectomycorrhiza microbial communities from riparian zone in the Pacific Northwest, United States - 15_EM | ecosystem: Host-associated > Plants > Roots > Unclassified | place...
GTATCGATCATAAGGATGAACAATTAAAAATCACCAACCCTTTTTCAATTCCAAATACACATCAATAGTGAATAACATGTTTAGTACGCCATACTATTACAAGAAATTAAAAATCTAATTAATTGTATGAGAACTGATCCTGCAATTCCAGATACTGCATCAGTTAGTCAACCGGCTATCACAGACTGTGCAAGGAGGAGGAGTTGACTCAATTCGATTATTGTTAGAACACAGAGAAAGCAGTAAGCAGAAAAAACGTAACAATCTCTAGATGCATGATCTGGAAAGTGACTAAACAATGGAGTTGTCAAGTTCAAGCATGATTTCAATCATTCATATCAAGCATTTACAGTTCATGAGACAGATTGAAAATGAAGTCTCGGAATGCCAATCTTGTGTTCAATCTGACTCCACAAAGAACAGAACACAGAGATTGTTTGGCTTTAGATATCATCATCCTTGAAGCATTGACCGTTACATGTGTTATTCAATCTGGGACCATTGACGGTTGCATGCGTGCAAGAGAGCAATTGAGACAACTCTTACTTTATAGATCATAATCAAAGATAAAGATTCTGCTTCAGAGGTACACATCATGTATTAAATTTGTGCCTCCAATAATGTTCAAAGTCCCTAGACCAAAAAAAAATCCCACATGCCGAAGTGTGTACGATATTGCAGATGTTATTTTCAAGTGTTTACAGCCTCAGAACATTTAGTCATGGCTCTATACCTAACCCTAGCCCATATATGGCTTTCCTAGTGCAAAAGACATGGAAAACCAACAACATATATATCGCGGAAGCACCATCCTGCAAGTCTACCGAATTTCATCAAGAAACAAAGAGAGATACATGGAGATAACTTGGTGTTATAAACTAAGGAGGACAGTCATTCAACGATAATTATTACTGAAAGACTGACGGGGCGTGCCCTAATAGTCTTGGACTGTTAAGTTTTGAACTCCATATTATCTTCTCCTACTTCTGTGATAATGACCTTTCTTTAGCTATATATCTATTATATATGGTATCAATGCACATGGGATGTTATTGCGATATATAGCTGGAAGATTTCCACATACCACAGAGGTTTAAGTACAAAATCAACACAGATTTTGATGGCTTAAAGTTAAATTTACAGCTTCCATTGAAAGAGTTGGAGAATATTAACGTAAGCTTAAGTTCTCTTCATTCAGTGCAGCTTCTTAAATGGCTAGTTTGATGGGTTCTTTCTTGTTCACTTTAAGATCCGTTTGTTTTACAGAAATATTTCTCAAGGAAAATATTTTATTTTGAAAAAAATCTGTCTAAAAAAATATATTATAAAGTTATGGCACTTCTTATAATAGAGGCAAAATGATAGTATATTGAAAAATATTTTTCATTAATTAATTTTTGTATAGGTAGAGGAAGACATCATCACCGAACCACATAAAATCTTTACCTTTTTATTATTTATTAATATTACTATATTAAAAAACTATACGAACCAAATATTATTGGTATAAGGAGTTAAATGAGTTTTCACAATGGTTCATATCCAGTACATGCTAGGAGCATATAATAACCACATCGGACAGGGTCAAGCAAGCAATAAAACTCAGCGCAATAGGAGATGTTTGATATTGTGTTAATTATGATTTAAAATGTTTTTTTTAATATATTAAAATTAATTTTTTTATTTTTTAAAATTATTTTTTACATTAGCATAAAAACAATCTAAAAAAATCATTTTTAATAAAAATAAATTTTTAATTTTTAAAAAACATGAATTCAAACATTGCCTTAAGTTATATATCTACACAAATATTGTTTTAATTTTTAGTCTTTTCAAAAGGAGAGGCAATCAAAAATCTATCTCGACTTCAATGTGCCCACAACACCTACGTATGAATAGAAATCTCAATATATATATATATATATATATAATCTGAAGTTTAATATATTTCGATAAAATAAAACTACAATCTATGGAATTATTGTAAGCTAAAGTCTAAGAGCTCGAACCAAAGCATTGATTAAGAAGGAGATGAAAATCTTTAGCTACCAATATTGTATTATGTCATCTTGGATTCACAAAATGAACATCTTTAATTTGTTAATAAATCAATTTTATTACTAATTATCTTACTTCTCTACTTCACTCCAAATTAACTATCAAACGTTTATTACAAAAAAAAAAAAAAAAAACCTATTAATACCTTAGCTTTTTTTTCGAAAGTTGGTGGGGAGGGTAATTGACACCCCTCGACTCCACGTGACTTATTGGAGGGTACTTTATCATGACACAGTTTTTATGAGAAGGACGGTGCACTAGCTAGACTAGTGCTCGATCGGCTAGCTAGGAAGGGAATCAACAATTAGGATCCAAAGTCACCAAACTACCACCACTTCTTTCTGATCACTATATCCTACTTTGTGTACTGCAAAATTGATGCAAATCGTAAGCACATGCTCTCATTTATTACAATTGTATTTAGTTATTGTTTCTAGATAAAAATAATAGTATTTAAAAGATAGAGACTAAAACAATAATCAAGCAATAACTAATCTGCAAAAAAAAAAAAAAAACAAGAAAATTATAATTTGTAAGTGTCATGCTATTTCTCTAAAATCCAATAATTATCATTGTCTATTAATTGTAATATTATATTATTGTGGATGGGAAACACCCTGCTGGGTTGGGGGAGAGACTTGTTGCACAACCATTTATAAATCGCTAAATTATTGGTGCAATATTGGTGGTTATAACTCACATTCTCAAAAGAATTCGTGATTATACATAGACTTTTAGACCAAATATATATCATTACATGATCAAAACATCTTCGTTGTTGCTAAGGATAATACTTTCGCGATCCGACAATTAATTAGATTTTGCAAGAACAATCGTCTGTAGAGAGCAATATCGAGAAGACCTAGTCCAATTATTATGATACGGCCCCCCACCTCTCTTTCAATGCAATTTTAGAAGGTCCTGACACGACGACAATACTTGTCTAAATTCATTGGGCTTAATCATCCTATCATGGTTTTCATAATGATCACCATGACCAACAACACCAAGGGTGTAAGGTTATTATATTGCACACAAATCTTTCGGCTTGGAGCTTTGTGTGGCTTAAATCAACTATCTCCCATGATTAATTATTACATAGTCCATCATCTTTTGTAAGATTATTACAACCCATTTAAATGACAATTTAATTTGATTACCTTAAGAATATTTCGAGAATATCAATCATTCAATTGAAAATCCCCCACTCAGCTTGGTTCTCGCCTGTTTTAGACCCTTAACGAGCCAAATGAAAGCCCGTTCTTCTTGTTAAACAACAAATTATTAAGATGGCTGAACTAGACTTTTCATATTTGACAATATATTTTTATATTTTATATTTTCTGGTTTAAATCATTAATATTCCTCATTAATTTAATCATCAATTTTCGTTCTAATCTCACTAAAGAGAGGAGCATAGGGTATAAATAATTTGTTGAGACAGAAGAAAAAGAAATTAAAGAACTGGTGATTGAAATTACTAGGAATTAGAAAAGGATGTGAAATTGAAACTGTAAATTTAAAAAGATATTCACGCTTCAAGTCTAATTTGTAAGCTAAAATATTCATATAATTCAATGACTATTTAATTGATAAATTAAATCAATATAAGATAATTATAACATAGGATCATGCGGTTTGAAAGTCGAATGTATGAATATTCTTTATTCTTTACATAAAGAATTGACGAGCCTTCTTAGAGTTAACATCTATTTTCTAGTTTTTGAATATAATAACGAATAAACTATATACTAGGATTATTTATACACACCATGCATTGAATAATAATATAAAATCACTCATCGAATTTCATACAATAATTAAAAATTTTAAGTTGGTATAATTCAGAACCCAAGCTCGCATTATGTTTAACGGAATTAATAAAGCCAGGCATGTATTTCAGATCTAAAAAGATTTTGTTTTATCATAATAATTTCTTTAACACCATAATAGGCTAGCATAATGGAATCCGAACCAATCAACATCACGGGGATACAAGAACATGGCATGCATATGTCAACACTTAATTTGATTTCCATCTTTTCTTTTCCTTTCCTTTTCAGCCATTAATATCTAATTTTTTATTGGTGAAGTTGAGATTGGCCCATGAAATCTTTTCTGGGCTGATACTTGACTGTGGCCCCGATCTTAAACACACCTTTAATTAATGAATTCACGTGGCTGTGCAACCTCCCCAGGAACTAGTCTATGCTTGATATCTGCTGTAACCTATGCTATCTGCTAGGCTATGAATCTACAAGGGGAACCCATTTTTATTTCAGGAACCCAACCAGCTAAACGTGATCCATTCACCCACGCTTTGCTCGCCAGATTATCCTCTGCCATAGGGATTCAGCGATGTCCTATCTCTTTCATTTCTGTCCCTTATCCCAAACATATATAATTTGATTGACAATTTCGGTCATTGTTTTGTTTGAGTGAAGATGTGCCATTTTGGTTTTGGTGAAAACAATGTACAAATTCTAAAGAAAACATAATTTTGGTATTTAATATGGTTGGTGTTATTGATAGGACAATAATTTGCATGCTGGTTTCTATTGCTAGCTAGGACAATCAATAATTTGTACGTAGATACCTCAAGATTTTTTCCATTCTTAAGTGTTTTCATGTTTTGGATTAGAGGAAGTATCATTGTTTTTTTGCTACAAGTTGTTCACTACTCCCAATCCTTGTAGTCCTCTCCTGCAAAAATAATACAATAAAAATAAAACAGCACCGACAACATAAAATTTTACTAAATCAGGTTGCTATACAAAAATTCTAATTCAAGATTTTATTATTAAAAGTCTCTCTTAAATTAGTCTCCATTTGCAAACTAAAAAAAATTAACATAAACAAACTGAGAAATCTAAAAATAAAGAAAATAATAATAATAGAAGTCTTCAACAAACTAAAAAAATCTAGAAATAAAGAAAAAGAATAGCAAAACTAGCCTGAACAACATATCTTGGGTCTAATTTGGAGATCTTCTAGACATCAACTGGTTACAACTAACCAACCCTCTTATAGAATTAGGTATTTAAAATCTTCTAAGAAAATCTGAACACATTTAATAGTTGAATTGAAAGTTATGAATCTTTTCATCAAGATAACCACTCTGTATGAACTAGATCTCCTTTTCATTTTAGTCTTTTACCATTGGTTCATAAATATCTTTGCAAGGTTGTCCATATAGTTCACTTGTCTATTAACCACAACCATATGGATTAATTTCATTCTATATTAATGCTTGATCAAATACGAAGTAATAAGGCATATTTTCTTTTCAATGTATTTTTTGAAAGATAAAAATAGAGTAACGGTGAACACGGGTAAAACATATTGTATTGGAGTTGGTTTTCAATCCCCTACTTACTGAAAATACATGTATATTTATAGAGTTGTAGTTACAAAAGGATCCAACTAATCTGGTTGTCCAAAGATGTTTAAAAAACTATCTTAATAAACTAAAAGATTTGTACAATTCAAAATTTAAAGTATTTATAATTCTTACTATGAACTGTCATAATTTTTCATGTTAACACTGTCATACTTTGTCATGCTAACACCCCCTGCAAATTGATAGGCAATAAGCAGACCATGAATTTGGATTCAATAACTTAAACCATGAAGCTGTATGTTAAAGAACCATTTCAATTTAAAAGTTTAAATTGTTAGGTGAGGTCCCAAGATATAATTTATATTATTCTTTAACACATCCTCTCTAGTGAAAACATTTTGAGCTTAAAACTTGCACAAGTCCACACTACCTTGTGCTTAATTTTTATCACATATATATGGATGGTGAGATTCGAACCCATGACCACTTGGTCAACAAGGCTCTGATACTATGTCAACAAGGCTCTGATACTATGTCAAATAATAATCTCAACCTAAAAGTTTAAGTTGTTAGGTGAAGTTTCAAGATATAATTTATATTATTATCTAGCACTGTATACCCTTTAGCAAACATGCCTACAATCTAATCTTCGGTGGAAATATGATATACTTGAACATCTTTGTTTACAATCTTTTCTCTTATAAAGTGATAATCTATTTTAATATGCTTTGTCCTAGCATAGAAGATTGGAATAGAGGTCAAGAAAATAGCTCCTATAATGTTACACCAAATCACTAGATATTGAATAAGAACAATTCATAATTTTTGAAATAACATATGCATCCATTAGAGCTCAGTAATTAAGCAATAAGATCTCAATCATCCATAGGTTTGTGCCAGCTACAACTAGTTGATCAACAAGACACGTAGTTTCATCAATGTAAACAGTACAAGTTTTATTACCGTGAGAAAGAGTTTGATTTTTTTCTCTTAAGTAATGCAACCCATGATTATGGAGCTGATGAAAAACGGGTCTAAAAAGAATCTCATGCTTGTTTGGCATTTTGAATTCCATAAAAGAGAAGCAACTATTTTTTTTGAAATAGAAGCAAATATCCAACTTTTAACACAATTGTCCTTTCAGAACCATATTGTATATGCTAGATTAGGTATATCCTAAATAGTTTCTTTAGTAGCCTTAATTGTGTCATCAATATAGCCAACAAGAATATCATGGCCAACAAGATCATGGCTATTAAGAAAAGTCATGGGCTGCATACTCCATGCCATAAAGTTAGGACCAATGAGTTTCTCAGTAATAGCTTAAGAAAAGATTAGGCGTTAGTCGTATAAAGCTTTTATACCATGGAAGATAAAAATAGAGTAATGATATACACGAGTAAAACAGGTTGTATAATTGGAGTAGGTTTTCAATGCTTTACTCATTGAAAATACATGTATATTTATAGAGTTGTAGTTACAAAAAGATACAGTTAATCCAGTTGTACAAGGATGTTTAACACACTATCTTAATAAACTAAAATATTTGTACGGTTTAAAATTTGAAGTATTCGGAATTCTATTATAAATTGTCATTATTTGTCATGCTAACACTTTCACTCTGTCATGCTAACTATTTTAAGGTAAAGTTTTCTTATATTCTTACAACTACAAATGTTTGAGAAAATAGAAAAGTGGGTGTTGGAGAATCGAGTCAAAACGAGCACTTACTGAAGACAAGTAAGTTGTAACATCCTAACAGGAAAAATAATCGAAAGATCAGGTGAGTAAACCTGGAAAGTTTTGTAATAAATAGATTACAAAAAATAGAAAAATCATATTTATTAGATATGAGAAACCCACTCAGAGGAAAATTCCTGGATTGAGGGTAGTAATAATAGAACTCTAGAACAATTTCATCAAATAAAAAAATGGCCCTCTGTTAATATATTTCCCTTGTGACTTAATCCTCTTCATCACAAATCCCATCCACTCCTACTCCAATGATATTCATGACTTCAGATTAGGTGATGGTTTCTAAGATTAAACCTAGCTAGAGGTTTTAATAAAAGAAAAGAGTGTTTTTTTCTTTTTAATCAATAACATACACCAGACAGCAGATTAAATAACATAGCCATGGAGGAGGATTGGACACCTAGTAGATAGGGGGAAAAAAAATAATTTGTGGAACTGTCATCATTGAAATGTTGCCCCATTGCCTTTACCTTCATCATTTTGCTCTCAATATCTTACCAGGGAAGCAATCAAAATGTCGAGAAAAAGGCTAAAAGGCTACCAGGACTAGCTACGAGTCTTAACTGAATGCCCACGAATTCCTCATTATGCATGTTTCAAAGGTAAATCACTGAGATGCTGACAAAATTAGACAGTCGATCAGGTACCACAGAAACAAAGATGGTAACAAGGACAGGACAAATTGGACATGACATGAGTGGAATGTAAGCAGGATTGGGAACATGATAAGTTAGGGTAAATTTTTTTTTTCTAACCCTCTTCCAGGTTTTCGAATGTATAATTCTGGGTGACCTCATACCCTATCCACTCCTTCGGACAATAGTTGGTAACAAAATGACTAAGACTGTCATTGTAATGTCATTGTAAGAGGACCCCTAGCAAGAACACTTGTCAATGTCCTGTTCCCTTGCCATAAACACTTGTCAATATTTAATTCCCCCGTCAACATTAACCCTCTGAAAGAAAAAAGAAAAAGGAAAGAACAAGTGCATATACATGGTAACTTTGTGAAGTGGTATGCCCAATTCTTTGCATTGTAAGAATTCAAAACCAAATATGAGTATTCTGCAATCAAACTTTGGTTGAACACAGAGATAATATATTCAAAGCATTTCAACAAAAGAAGCTAAAGACATGCTTTGTCAAATGTTTGCCAAACAATATCATAGTTGGCCTAATTTTGGAGACAATGCGGTGGTGTCATCTTGTTGTTGGCTCTCTCTCTTTAATTTTGAGCCAATCGAAGAAGCCAAAACATTAATATATATGCTCTCTGATATTATTCTGACATGTTTGGCCTAACTTGGTCTCTCTTTTCCACTTGTTGGTCTTCTATTAGAAAGCATGAGATCAATATTCAATCATCTCTATTAATTTTGGTGTTAAAATCCCTTTCTTTATTGTATTATTTTATTTGCTAATATCGTGGGTGCAAAATCTCCAGACCAAATTAATCATATGTATCACGAATATTTTAGCATTTTTCCTCCTATATGGTTAGCAACAAAATCCATGCCACGATCACAAAATTGATAACTACCTTGGGCTCTATTTGGAGAAGAAGCAATGGATTAATTAATGTTGTGCCTCATCATCACATCATGGAAATAATTAGAGACACAAAACCTAGTTGAATTCATACTTTTTGTTAATCTAGGACAAATTGCTTTGGTGCTAAGTACACTCTAGCCTATGGATTACATAAATGGATGAGAAATATTTGTCTTGTTGATGATTATCTGTTCTTACCTTGTTTTGCAATATTAACAAAGCAGATGATGACACAGCAATTCCATTGAGCATTAGCTACTTTCTCTACCTATTTCTAACAGTGAATTAATTAACAGCCCCACTTGCATGATGCTAATTAATTAGTGTAGATCTTGACAGCTTAAACAATTAGGAAGACGTTTTCTCGTCATCAATGATGCACTAGAGTACTGAGTAGGGCTAGGCTTTTTAAGAAGATCAAAGTAGTGGGAAATGAATAAGCTTAAAAAAGGAAGAGGAGGAGGCACTACATTATTAAATGAGAAATTCTGTGGTCATCCAAAGACTCCCTCAGTTTATTTATTCACAGCATCCAGCATCTTTGATGAAAAATGACTTCAAAAATTCCAGATTCAAGCCAACACTTGAACTTGTTTTTTACATTGTTGTGAAGAACTTGGAGGAATTATTGATTAATATCATAATACGAACATATAGAATAGAAGAGGGAGAAAAAAAAACTTTATCTACAAACTATTTAGACCCAAGATGTATAATTAACCCCGAATTCTGAAAACATGATTGGAAAAAAATAGAGAGTAAATTAGAGAACTGAATTTGGTGGCACTTATTATTGTACGTACTCACTAACTTATTCGGTGGCATTATTTCCTACTCCTAAATAGAAATGTCTCACCTTTTACGATAATTCTGTAGACAGATAGCCAATGGTTTTGGAGCAAGTACAGTAGTATACGGAGAAAATAAAAGATCAAAAGGATGGTTACAAACAACTATTTATCCTAACTGGTTTCCATGCACATGTTATTGTACGTACTCCATTGAATTATTTCCACTTCTATACAAACTTATTTTGACTTTTATGATGTCAGGCTCTTGGATACGAAGCCATCCCTTGCATTAAAATACACCAAAAAAAAAAAAAAAAAAAAACACTCACACACACCCAGTGAGAAGACAAAAACAAGCACAACACAACAACACAAAGCTTCCGAACCACAACTAAAATCGAAAAGACCACACATGAGATGCTCAACAACAGAAGATCTAATAAAAAAACAAAAATCTGGGTTTTGATTCCCCATTATGTCTCCCACGAGAAGAGAGAAAAATGACAACAACTAGTGTTTTTTTTTTTCCATTTTAATAATGTAGATGAACATGTGTCCACCGGAAAACTTACCGTTAGATGCTTTATTAGTGTTTGAACATTGCATGTATCTAACAAAAAAGACAAAGGCAGTAAGTAAGGATGTAGATGAAATGTTTTTTATCTTTATTGTTTTTGTTTTGAAAGGATAAGAATTTATTTTAAAATTATTCTAAAAATAAATCTATTTATTTTCTCTATTTTTTTCTTTTCAGTCTATTATTATCTATTAACCATACACAGGAATTGGTTTTACCGTAGTAAAATGGAGTGCGGGACAGCATTTTGATGTGTCATAATGCTTCGATCTTGGACACAAATCACCAGCACTAGATATATAGACTAGCTAGCCTTTTAGCTTAATTAAAAGTCAATTAAAATTACTTTCCAGTACGTCAACAAATACAAATCAGGGAAGTTTATCGCTGAAAAATTGAAAAGTGAGAAATGGGGAAGTTGAAGAAGCCCTGAAAACAATCTGAAGTTTTAATCTTAGG
>Ga0307513_10012389_pt1 | contig 10531 bp, 13 predicted proteins | sample 15_EM_MG_FD_202174 | JGI IMG/M metagenome (GOLD analysis project Ga0307513, IMG submission 202174) | Populus trichocarpa ectomycorrhiza microbial communities from riparian zone in the Pacific Northwest, United States - 15_EM | ecosystem: Host-associated > Plants > Roots > Unclassified | place...
CCGGAAGCGTCGGCATCAACCTCACTGTGGCGAATAACGTCTTTCTGATGGACCCGTGAGTAACTGCACATCGAGTACTGGCTTAAGCTGACCTCAGTGATTCGCAGTTGGTGGCAGGCAGGTCTTTAGGGGAACGTTAGATAGACGCATTGATCACGATCATCAGGAATCCATCGAGAATCAAGCGATCGATCGCACGAACCGTATTGGACAGAAGAAACCTGTCTCTGTCTTCCGGATGATCGCTGAGGGAACGGTCGAGGAGAAAGTGCTTGAGATACAAGCCCGTAAATCGGAACTCATCAACCAGGTAAATGCCTCGAGTCTGCTTCGCGTTGGCCATTCATCCTCTCCTTTAGGCTTTCTCTGGTACCAAGAGAGTTGAAACTCAGAAACAGAAGAAAGATGCGCGGCTTGCCGAACTCGTCGAGCTGTTTGCCGTTAAAGAGGCACTGACAGCCTAGAAACTGGCCATATCTAGCCCATCATCTAGTAATCTCTTGTTCCCGCGCATTCTGATATTCGTCTTCAATTTCTTATTTCTTATAACCTCAAGTGAAAGTGGCTTGTTAAGTTTGAGGGCTGGACAGCGAGAGATTCGGTACGTGCAAGAGATGCGCGACAAGACCACCAAACAGTCTATGAGCCTGCCAATGTCTACGAACAATTAGACGGGTAAGTGACGAAGTAACACTTGGCTCACCTCCAGCAGTATGGGAACAATGTCGTCCACCTCTTCTGGGGCAACGTCGTTGAGTGCAGCACTTATTAGTCGTCGATAGTCCGCCATCCTTGCCCCAGTCCCAGATTCCGCCTGCGCCTTTGCGTACTCTTCTAATAGCACCGCTTGCTGTCGATGTTGGGTTTGTAATTCTGCTCGAAGCTCCTTGCAAGCTGCTGAAATATCGTTTTGTGACTTGGGAAGGCCTGTATAGAGCTCCACCAGGTCCGAGATGTCTTCCTCTTTTGATTTACCTTTCAATGCCGTGGATGAGAGCTTCGCAATCGTCTGTGGTGTGGCTATATTACTGGCCCACACCTTCTTTTCCCTCTCCTCTTCGTATGTCACCCATTTGTCTAACCCAGTTCGACATCGCCTCTCCAATCGTAACCTCGATTCCTCCTCCAGTTGACGCAAGAGAGCTTTCCGTGCATCTAAATCTTCAGCACGCTTTTTTAAGGCCTTTAACTCCTTCTCTCCTTCGTCGATCTCGTGCTCGAAACTCAAGAGCATCGCGTTGACTTGCATGTACTCTCGGTCCTTGGCTTTCGACTCGGTCTCATACGATCGTACGAGGTCGTCAAACTTGGCCATCAGGTTTCGGAACGTCCGCTGGCTTGTCTGTTCCAGAGCCATACTCCAGCGCAATCCGTTCAACCCGCCTGCGTCCTCGTCAGGGAACTGATACGCAGATTCGAGAAGCGCCCTAGCCGTGAGGGTAGGTGAAGATCGGAATCGTTCATCCTCGAGAATGTAGTCCTCTGCCGTCTTGCCCTCTCGATTCCGTAATTTCGGGCTGGCACCGTGATCGAGCAGGACTTTGACAAGACGTTTACTTCGGCATCGGGCCGCTATAGTCAGAGTAGTCTCTCCATCCCTGTCGGCAAAGTTAAGGATCTCCGCCACCTCGTCTCCGTATTCCGACAAGCGTGCCAAGATGGTTTCCATGTAGTATCGCGCGGCGTGGGTCTTACCTTTGGTCATGGCAAGGTCAACAATATGGTGGAAGACTGTCCGATTGTAGCTGTCGACGTTTAATGTAGTGCGGTGCAGAAGCTCGTAGAGTTCGGCAAACTTTCGCACGTCGTAATTGTTGGCAAACATGACGGAACGCATGAGAGCTGTCTGATTTGACTTGTTGGTCAGGAAGGGATCGGCACCGGCTGACAGCAGGAGCTTGACGACGCGTATTCGGCCCATCGCCGCCGCCCAGTGTAACGCTGTATGGCCGTCTTCGTCTATGCGGATGTCCGGGTTAAACTCGGGGGGCGGATTGATGAGAAAAGGGGGGATTGCGCCAACTTCCGTGATGAAATACTCGAGAATCGCGTCGCTGTAGTCGAGGTCCCCTGGGGAGCTCGCTCGTTTCCGCTTCCGTGAGATGCGGCGCGACACATCGCCGTCTACACCGTCCATCGATGCTACAGGAGAAGAAACGATAGGGGAGGGTGTTTCTGAGCTGGCGGAGCTTAGGGATGGCGACGACGTGAGAAAACCGGATGCTGGGGATTCTTCCTCGGACGGTGAGCGCTTTCGATGACTCCTGGTACGTGCACCCGTGCTGTGTACTCCAGGACTGCGACCTCTGGTGCGAATGGGGACCCCCAGCATCGCGGTGCCCGAATTGACGCTGTGCTTCGGCGCTGGGGGTGGGCTGTCTGCTTCGGAAGGCTTGTAGTCGATAATCGGTCGTAGCTGAGATTCTACATCGTACTGTTTTGCGATGGTGACGGCGGATTCAGGGGGTACCCAGGTCCCTAAAGATAGGACGGCGATCTCAGCCCGCTATCCTGGTGTAACAACACCACATTACGTACCCTGGTACTTGCCATAACCTCCTTGGACTTTCTCGTGGAGACCCTTCTGAACTTCACGTTCGAGCACGCGGGTTCGTTGGGGTTTGTCAAACCCGGCGACTTTGAGGATTTGGGTCGCGTTGAGCCAACCGTCTGCGCGTCTTCTCATTACAGAAATGCTATCGACGATCCTGCAGCCGAGGGTGAGTCAAGTGTACGCCAGGAACGAGCGACGAGAGGCCTAACATTTCGTAGACGGGGACACCGCTGTAAGTGGCCTACACAGGGATCACCTCAGACAATTGTAAGCCGTGCATTTCGTGGCCCGCTCACCTTGAATATCTGCACGGGGGCCATCGCGGGAGCGCAAGAAGGGAGTGCAGGAGGACACGTTGTTTGGCGGCACAAATAAATCAGGACAAGGAATTCACGGGCAGCTTGCGCGCAGTCGTCACGTCTGGTGCACGTCACTGTGTTACGTATATTACACGCGGAAAGTAGTATTGTTAGATATTATTGCACCATCACAATTGGTGCTTGCTAGGGTTACAAAGGGTCCCAAGGAACAAACCAAAACAGAACGGAAATTGCCCAAATTACAAGAAACAAATGAAACTCGGTAGACGCGTTTATGGCTCGAGGCGTGCGATGGGAACGAGAGACCATAGGTAGCTTGTTATACGGTGTCGGATCCAGGGACCGGTGTCGAACACAGTAATCATTCGGGATTGTTGGGAGGATTGGGTGAAGCTGCAGGCGCACTCTTGCTCGATTTAGGGTCGCTGGCGTCGGGATGTCGGCACGCGATCTGGGAGGAAAGGGAACAAGGGAGTATAATAGAGCACATGAGCAAAAGCAAGCAGAGCACTTACAATCTTCATGCGTGGTACGGTGATCTGCTCATTTCCCTCCATTTTGAAAGTGGCAGATCGCATCTGGAAGGACCAGACATCGTCTAGGAACCTGTATGTGTGGAGATGGCCCTGGGACAAGTGAGATGTGCACTTCAGGAACTGGTTCCACTAGTTCAGGACAGCGTAGTGGCGCACTGGCGAAACGAGGCGAGGTGCAATTGGTGGAGGCGGCGCGCGCAGGGAGCAGGGAGGAGAGGGGTGTGGGGAGAGGGAAGCAACGAAGTACCTTGAGAGTGGACTTTGCTTTTACACCGCGCAGGACGTCCGCGACGGTCCGGTCGTACTAATAATATTGGAAACCTAAGGCCGGGAAGCAGGCAAAGGAGGGGCAGACATACATGTTCCATGATGCGGACAGCGAGCTGAGGGGTGATGTCGTTGCTCGCGATGAGGCCGTCGAGGCAATCGGCGAGGGCCATGCCGATGCTGTTCGACATAGACGTCGGGAGTCGTCGGGCGGGTCAATGGGAGGAAGGACGTACGATGAACCCCTGTAGAGCTCGTATGCAGCAGCAGCAGCGACGGCCATTTGAAGGATCGACCCAACTGAGGGCGACGAGTATTTGGGCGGTTGTTTCGTTCACACGACGGTTGTGACTTAGCTCCCGCCCCTTCGTGCTCGCCGTTCAGATTTCGCTGAATTTCCAGCTGTTCGACCTTGTTAACTCCTTCTTCTCTTTCTCTCCTCATTTCCGCCCTTGTTGTTCTAACAGACGACTGGAAAAATCCCCCCCTTATCTCCCCCGCAACGTCCGTCTTCTCCCCGTTGTCCATGGCTGAATTTCCCGCCTCGGCTTACCAAGACGCCGATGTCAAGGTCTGCTCTACTTCCCCTCTCCTTATCGTCCTTGAGCTCACCCGCCATCGCTAGGGAGCGATCGGCAATAAGCGTCCCAGCCCAACGAATCGCACTGCCGCCCAAAATTTGGGCGACTACAACCTCACCGCGCTCGCTGCTGCCCAGAGCATGTACCCTACGGCTCTCCAGATCCCAACAAACCCCCAGTACAACCCCTCGGGCAACTCTCCCTCTGGCCCCAGCCCCATCTCCGGCCTCCCAAACAGTCCATACAGCTACTCGCCCCTAGCTGCTATGAATATGATGGGGATGATGCATCTCGCAAACTACGGCTTCAACAATGCTGCCCTCAGTCATGCCGTTGGTGGCCAGCCTAGCCTTCCTGCCCTCAACATCCCTGCTGCGCAGGCTTACTCACCAATGGGCCTCGCAGGGAATGCAGGAAATGGTCGTACTGTCTACGTGGGCAACCTCCCCCCTGACGCTCTCATCGACGAACTCCTCAGTCTCGTCAAGTTTGGTCCAATTGAATCCGTTCGCATTCTCGGGGAGAAATCCTGTGCCTTCATTTCCTTCCTCGATGGTGCCACCGCTGCTGCATTCCACGCCGATGCCAGCCTCAAAAAAATATCCTTGCACGGCGTCGAACTCAAGATTGGCTGGGGAAAACCTAGCCCTGTCCCCGCGCCCGTCCTTCTCGCGATCCAGCAGAGTAATGCCACCCGTAACGTCTATCTCGGTGGCTTGGACGAAAACGTTACCGAGGCCCAGCTGCGTGATGATCTGAACCGCTTCGGCCTCATCGACCAGATCAAGATCGTCAGGGACAAGGGCATCGGCTTCGTCCATTTCCTCTCTATCGCCACTGCCACAAAGGTTGTCAATACCCTTCCCACGGAACCGGCTTGGGCCGGTAAACGTGTCAATTATGGTAAGGACCGTTGCGCTTTCGTGCCGAAGACGACACCTGCTGCTCAAGCCGCCGTCCAGGTTGCCGCCAACACGCTCTCGCATGCCTCCCCAGGACTTTTCGGGCCTTTCTCGCCCTACGATAGCCCTAACTCCCCAGCCTCAGCTATGGCCTTCATGGCTGCTGCTGCGGGTGGCATGAGCCCTGGCGCTGGCGGCCTCAACCGCACTGTCTACCTTGGGAATATCCATCCTGAAACGACCACCGAGGACCTGTGCAATGCCATTCGCGGAGGTGTTCTGCAGAGCATCCGCTATATGCAGGACAAGCACATTGCTGTGAGTGGGCGCTTACCATCCCCAAAATTGATAACCAACCACCCGGACTGAATCGGCGCTTGCAGTTCATCACATTCATTGACCCGGCCGCGGCATTTACCTTCTACCAAGTGGCCTCTTACCAAGGTCTCACCCTGAACAACCGTCGTCTCAAAGTCGGCTGGGGAAAGAACTCTGGCCCGCTGTCCCCGGCACTGGCTCTTGCTGTCCACTCGGGCGCGACTAGGAACGTTTACATCGGTGGTATTGAAGACTTCGATTTGTTCAACGAAGAGCGTTTGAAGCGCGACTTTGGCGAGTATGGCGACATTGAGCTCGTCAACTACCTAAAAGAAAAGTCTGTGTAAATGCTACTTTTAGCGCCACTCTGTTCTTACAATGTGCTTTAGGAATTGTGCCTTTGTCAACTTTACGAACATCTCGAACGCCATCAAAGCCATCGACGGCATCAAGAACAAACCCGAGTACGCTAACCTGCGCATTGCACACGGCAAGGATCGTTGCGCCAATCCTCCTCGTTCTTCCAATGGCAGCGCTGGTCCTCGAAAGTCTGCCGGACCATCTGTCTCGGTCACCAGCCCCACCATCGACGGCGAAGAGACTGACGACAAGGAAGTTGCTGCCCTCGCTGCTCAAGCTGAAGAAGAACTCTTGAAGGAGGAGGAAACCCTCAGGACTTGAACGGCGGAGCCTTCACGAACACGCATGCTTTATTTGCGTCCCGCTCTCGAATATTTTTGCTCTCTCCCCTTCATGAGGATTTGATTTATGACGCGGATTCTTCGTTCGTCAACAAGGTCACAAAAAAAAACCCCCCAAACAACCAAATGTGAATTCCCTTTTATTCTTTGTCTTCTTTCGAAAATGTTTGTTTCTCTCTCCCCTTCTCCCTAAGCAATATGCATCCCCTTCCCCTCCCCCATGCGCCCCGTCACCCACGACCTCGCGGTCCGTTATACTCTTCTATTCACTCGACTTGTGGCGTCATGGGTAAAGCGCACCTCCTCTCCCCGTGTTTCAACTTTTGAAATTAGGATTGTTTCTTGTTAGGAGTATGGAGCGGATCACGGGCATAGGCACGACCCTCGCACTTTGTGTAATGCCGGGCCTTGGGCAGAACTACTCCTCTTTGGGCCGTTTTGGTTGGCACTAGTTTAGCCATTTCTTCCTGTCCGTGTACTTTGTCTCTAATCTTTCTCCTGACCAAAAAGTTCAATCGTTCTCCCCCACGTCGCCCTGTCAGTCCCTGCATGGCTATCGCATCGGGATCTCATTCACCAGAGGAGGCACGCGGGATCTAAATGTGTTCGAGATAGGCTACTCGCTCTATTACAACATTATATCTGCCAAAGTCTTCCCAGGTTCTTCTAAATTCACTTGTCCAGATGCTCACGCCACAATGCCATGTGGTACTGCACTCTCATACTCACTTCCTTGACTAAGCTGATTGCTCATCAGGTGGTTGTTCAGGGATGAGGATGGACAGCAGAGAAGGCCAGAGCTTGGATCTTATAGAGCTCCCGATATTCTCCTTCCACCTGCATCAGCTGCTCATGCGTCCCACTCTGGACCAGACGTCCACTCCGAAGACACCTGCGCAGCCACACATACGTCAGCACATGCGCATGTCAAGAGTGGGGAAGCGGGGGAAGAAGTGGGGTGCGAATTTAGCGGGAGCACGGGAGCATGAGAGTGTCAATGTCCGCTTACAGGATCAGATCCGCGTGCTTTACCAAATGGCCGAACCGGTGCGTGATGAAAATCCGTGTCCGGCCTTCGAGGTCACGCAGGCGGGAAAGGATGCCTGATGCAAAAAAAGATTCGTCAGGCGTCAGGCAAACGACCCTTAATCAAACCTTTCCCAGCTCTCGACCGCGCGAAGACGTGGAATTTACTCACTGTATTCCGCGCGGGGATCAAGCGCCGCGGAGGGTTCGTCGACACAGATCAGGCTCGCCTCGGGGGCCCGCATAAAGGTCCGTGCCAACGCGAGTCTCTGCCACTGGCCGCCGCTCAAGTCGACGGGTTTCTCCCATGAACGGTAGAGTTTCAGTAGAGGTGACGTAGCGTCTAGATCGGACCTTGTTTTCGAACGCAGGGGCTTGAGGTCCGTATCGTAACCGGGGAGTTGTTTAGCCTCGAGCTCGGCGACCACGGAGGCGGCTTCCCCTTGCTCAGCTGCTCGTCGTATTCTGGCCATGTCGTCCATCCGCTCTGGGAGACTCATACTAATATTTTCTCCTACTGTGAAGGACGAAAAATGCTGGTAATCTTGGCGCAGGATTGCCTGTGCTTCTCTCAACCCCTGCAGCTTGTACTCCTGTATGGGCCGGTCGTTGATGAGAATGGTGCCACTCGTGCAATCCCACATTCGAGCTAAAAGAGAGACAGTAGTCGTTTTGCCACTGCCATTCTCACCTAAATTCCATCGGTTTAAGCACAGCCATTGAGAACTACAGTCGACTCACCCACAAAGAGGACAGTTTGTCCTGGATTTATAATGAAGGAAACATTGTCGAGTGCAAGCTTCTCCGAATTGGGATATTTCATGGACACGTTTCTGCGGGTCGATAAGCACCAAGTTCCAGAGCACCTGCACCTAAATATTACCTGAACTCGATCTTCATTCCTTTGATTTTTTCTCCTTCTTCGAACTCGCGCGTCCCGTCCACGACTGTGCTCTGCCGCTCCAAGTAGTCGAAATAATCACGTATGGCCTCTGCGTTCTGTACAAACCCCTTGCGTGCTTCAAAAATCCTCCATACGGTGTGGCGAAGCTGCGAGGATGTCGTTTGCAAAAGGGTCATGGCAGTCAGGGAGAACGAAGAAGGGTTGCGCAAAATGGTGAAGAATTGGAAATGGGAGGGTGAATCGTGTAAGATGTTTTGTAGAAGGGTGCGCAGTCCGCCGTAAGCTGTCACGTGGTAGATAGAGGCATAGACCCCTGCGGAGATCGACATGTCCCCCAAGGTTTCGCGAGCTTTATGATACTCTATGGAAAGATTTAGCAATGAAATTTTTACGGTAGTACTGGTGGACGCGCCGCTGCCGAAATAATTCATCAACCCCCCAGCTATTACTTCTGTTTGGAACTCCTTGGTCTTGAGAATGTTGTCTATCGTTCGCAGTCGCAGGCACCCGGGATGGAATATGTAAGCGTACCATACACCTAAATCAGGCAAGTCAGGTTTATTTGTCTATGCTGAGGTGGTTCCTTACCAGTATTGAATGACGTTGCTCTTCGGAACAGTACTTGAGAGGAGAGCGGACCAATGAGGCAGCTGATTGTGAGCAGAAGCCCATACTGATGCGTCCGGAGGAAATTGAACAAGAATCCACTCTTTCCAAGAACTTCAACCTGGGTCCCAGAAAAGTATCAGCTCTTCCTCTTCCTATCTGTGAGGTACTGGAGGGAACACACAAGTAAGAAGAACCCGCCCCAGCAGGCAGTCAACTTCCTGAACATTTGATCCCCGGGGAGGACTGCGGATGTCTTCTGCCACTGCGCGAAGACCTCGGGACGCTGGAGGGTCTCCACATCCAAATCAAGACTTGCAGCAAGGAGTTTTTCACCACATAATGCCTGCACGCGTGCTTTGAGGGCGTTTTCGGCCGGGTGTCTGCATGGTTCTCAAGTTCTGAACGGGGGAAGGCCTCGACGAAATGGGTTGGAACATACATTATGCCTTGCAAAAAGGCCCAACTGAAGATATGCTGGGCGAACTTTAACGCCAACGCGAACTTGATGTCTGCCACACGTGCTTGGTGGTCCCCTATTGCCACAACTGCCTGAACCTTCAGGGAACGGGTCAGTCGTCAAGAGGGCAAGTCGATAAGTTTCACAAACCGAATCGAGTAGTATCTGACTGGAATACAGGTCAATCACAGACCCGAGAGCGTAGTATATTTGCGCCACAAAATAGAGTGCCAAGTGGATTGGGGCGATAGCGATGACCTGCGTGGTGAGGGTCCAGACGCAACGGATGAGGTGAACGTGTGCTTTTACGACGTGGGACACCTGGGCCAGCCGGGACCAGTGGAAGGAGGGCCCATTTGACTTCTCATATACGACGCGCCAGATCCCTATATCGCGAAACGCGATGTGGGGATTCTGGGGACGCTCCGTGTGGGGCATCTGGAGGTGCGTGCGGGGAAGGAAGACAGAAGAGGAAAGACACAGGAATTGCAAGCTGGCGCCTATTGGAAGAGCGGTGACCTAATCGGGTGGGTGACATGGGGGATACGTACTGTATGCATAATGTGGCTGTGGCGGGTGTATACCAATGCATTGGGTGGGCAGAGGGAAGGGCGTGTGGTTCTCATGCTCACTCGTATTCCTATTCTGATTGAGTACTGGGCATGGAGTAGGCTGGCTGGCTGTCTGCAGCAGCAGCAGACTGAGAACAACGCAGGAGGGTCTGCTTCTTTTTTCGCCCGAAGCGGATGCGGACCGTGCGGGGCAAACCGGAGGGGTCGCAGGGCCGTGCCGCGCGAGCGTGCCGTGGTACACCGGGTCCCAGGGGGGGTTCCAGGGGTTGTCCCAGGGAATGGGTATCACAAGTGGGACTGGGTGTAATTGTTGATAGGGGGTTGTAGTAATAATTTTACAAGAGATAATGAGAGGGATAACAAAAGATAACCAAAGATAACAAATAAATTAGTAAAGGGATTAACATCTGAGCGAGTTAAACAAGTGAATCTTGTTTGTAAGTGGGCCACGAGCCCACGCGCACTTCCTTCCAATTTCCTTACTTACCGCCGTCGATCGCCTCACTGACACGACCACCCAGCCATCCGTCCATCAAAACCCCTCCCTGCCCACCTCTCGCTTGCTCTCCCCCGCATTCCCCCCCTCGCTCCGATGACCTCTATCCCCGCCCAGCAACAACTCACAGACGTAAAGGGTCCTATCGCCCGTCCGTACAAATGCCCCTACGAATCCTGTGGCAAGGCCTTCTCCCGTCTGGAGCATCGAGTGCGTCGACCCCTCCCTTTGCTCCCCTGTGCCCCCCTTTGCCCCCCTCTATTTCAGCCTCAGCCCCGCGCCGCGCGC
>Ga0307513_10012390_pt1 | contig 10531 bp, 9 predicted proteins | sample 15_EM_MG_FD_202174 | JGI IMG/M metagenome (GOLD analysis project Ga0307513, IMG submission 202174) | Populus trichocarpa ectomycorrhiza microbial communities from riparian zone in the Pacific Northwest, United States - 15_EM | ecosystem: Host-associated > Plants > Roots > Unclassified | place...
GACGAGATCGCGAAGCACGCGCAAGCGATCTACCAGCAGGCGGTGGTGCTCAAGCTGATGCCGATGAACAACGCGACCCAGATCACCGACGCCGAACGCGCGCTGCTCGGGCGCTGGTTCACGGCCGGCGCGCCGACGAAGTGAGCAGGGCGGCCGGCGCGCCGGCCGTTCGCGACGACAGGAAGACGAAGGCCCGTGCCGCGCGCAGCGCCAGGACCGAAACCCGTCAACGAGGAGAAGCATTGATGACTGATACGACGGTCCACCCGGTGGACGAACGCCTCCCGACCCCGCGCCTGATGGCGCTCGGCCTTCAGCATGTGCTGGTGATGTATGCCGGCGCCATCGCGGTGCCGCTGATCGTCGGGCGCGCGCTGAAGCTCGACCCGCAGCAGGTCGCGCTGCTGATCTCGGCCGACCTGTTCGTCTGCGGCATCGTCACGCTGATCCAGTCGTTCGGGCTGACGCAGTGGTTCGGCATCAAGATGCCGGTGATGATGGGCGTGACCTTCGCGGCGGTCGGCCCGATGGTGGCGATGGCCGAGAAGGTGCCCGGCACCGACGGTGCGCGCGCGATCTTCGGCGCGATCATCGCGGCCGGCGTGATCGGCGTGTTCCTCGCGCCGCTGGCGAGCCGCATGCTGCGCTTCTTCCCGCCCGTGGTCACCGGATCGATCATCGCGGTGATCGGCGTCAGCCTGATGCGTGTGGGCATCGGCTGGGCGATGGGTGGCCCGCCGTTCCTCGCGAAGGTCGCCGACCCGGCGTTCGCGCAGGCGGTCGCGGCGGCCAAGGCCGCGAGCGCCGCGCTGCCCGCCGGCCCGGCGCCGATGATCGCGAACCCGAACTACGCCGCGCTCGACAACCTGGCCATCGCGTTGTTCGTGCTCGCCTGCATCATGCTGATCGCCAAGTACGGGCGCGGCTTCGTCGCCAACATCTCGGTGCTGCTGGGCATCGTGATCGGTGGCGTGGTCGCCGCGGCGCTCGGCAAGATGAGCTTCGCCAAGGTGGGCGGCGCGGGCTGGTTCGATCTGATCCTGCCGTTCTCGTTCGGCGCGCCGACCTTCGAGCCGGTGCTGATCCTGACGATGGTGCTGGTGATGATCGTGACCTTCATCGAGTCGACCGGCATGTTCCTCGCGCTGTCCGACATCACCGGCCGGCCGCTGACGACGAAGAGCCTGACCGCCGGGCTGCGCACCGATGGCCTCGGCACGATTCTGGGCGGCATCTTCAACACCTTCCCGTACACCAGCTTCTCGCAGAACATCGGTCTGGTCGGCGTGACCGGCGTGCGCAGCCGCTTCGTCTGCGTCGCCGGCGGCGTCATCCTGATCGTGCTCGGGCTGATCCCGAAGATGGGCGCGCTGGTCGAGGCGCTGCCGCAGTTCGTGCTCGGCGGCGCCGGGCTGGTGATGTTCGGCATGGTCGCGGCCACTGGCATCCGCATCCTGTCGGGCGTGGACTACAAGACCAGCAAGAACAACCTGTTCATCGTCGCGGTGGCCATCGGCGCGGGCATGATCCCGCTGGTCGCGCCGGCGTGGGCGCAGCACATGCCGCACGAGCTGGCGCCGCTGCTCGAGTCGGGCATCCTGCTGACCACGATCACCGCGGTGCTGCTGAACCTGTTCTTCAACGGCGCCAAGGGCAGCGCCGACGAAGCACGCCAGGCCGCGATGCAGGCCGAAGGCGGGCACTGAGGCGGCCGCCATGCCCACGCTGCTGATCCGCCATGCGCGCCTGCTCGTCACGATGGACGCGCAGCGGCGCGAGATCGCCGACGGCGCGGTGTTCGTGCGCGACAACGTGATCGAGGCCGTCGGGGCGACCGCCGAGTTGCCGGCCGGCGCCGACGAGGTGATCGACGCGCGCGATCAGATCGTCATCCCCGGCCTGGTCAACACCCACCACCATATGTACCAGACGCTGACGCGCGCCTGCGTGCAGGACCACGAGCTGTTCGGCTGGCTGCGCGGGCTCTACCCGATCTGGGCGAACCTGACGCCGGAAATGGTCAAGGTCTCGACGCAGACCGCGATGGCCGAACTGCTGCTGTCGGGCTGCACCACTAGCAGCGACCACCTCTATATCTATCCGAACGGTGTGCGCCTCGACGACAGCATCGAGGGTGCCGCGCAGATCGGCATGCGCTTTCACGCCGCGCGTGGCTCGATGAGCGTCGGCGAGAGCCAGGGCGGCCTGCCGCCGGACCGCGTGGTCGAGAGCGAGAGCGCGATCCTGAAGGAGACGCAGCGCCTGATCGAGCGCTGGCACAAGCCGGGGCGCTTCGCCATGCAGCGCATCGTCGTCGCGCCGTGCTCGCCGTTCTCGGTCAGCCGCGAGCTGATGCGCGACTCGGCCCTGCTCGCACGCGAGCACGGCGTCTCGCTGCACACGCACCTGGCCGAGAACGATTTCGATGTCGCCTACACGCGCGAGACCTTCGGCTGCACGCCGGCCGAGTACGCCGAGCAACTCGGCTGGGTCGGCCCGGACGTCTGGTGCGCCCATTGCGTCAAGCTCGACGATTCGGGCATCGCGCTGTTCGCGCGCAGCGGCACCGGTGTGGCGCCCTGCCCGTGCTCGAACATGCGGCTCGCCTCGGGCATCGCGCCGATCCGCGCCATGCGCGACGCCGGCGTCGGCGTGGGCATCGGCGTCGACGGCGCGGCCTCGAACGACGCCGGCCATATGCTGGGGGAGGTGCGCATGGCGATGCTGCTGCAGCGGGTCGCGCACGGCGCGGTGAAGGGTCCGTCGGCGATGAGCGCGCGCGAGGCGCTCGAGATCGCCACGCTCGGCGGCGCGAAGGTGCTGGGGCGCGACGACATCGGCGCGCTCGCGCCCGGCATGGCGGCCGACATCGTCACCGTGCCGCTGGACGAGATCGGCATGGCCGGCGCGCAGCACGACCCGCTCGCCGCGCTGCTGTTCTGCCACGTGCCGCGGGTGCGCCACAGCATCGTCGACGGCCGCGTCGTCGTGCGCGACGGGCAACTCGCCACGCTCGAGCTGCCGCTGCTGATCGAGCGCCACAATGCATTGGCCGCGCAGCTCGCGCACGCGGCGTACTCGACTCACTGACCATCCCCTTCGATGACCCGAACCGAACGCGACGTCCGCATCGACCTCGCCGGCGCCTACCGGCTCGCGGCGCAGCGCGGCTGGGACGACACGGTCTACACCCACATCTCGGCCGCGGTGCCGGGCGAGCCGGGCAACTACCTGATCAACCCGTTCGGGGCGCGCTTCGACGAGATCACCGCGACCGGCCTGGTCAAGGTCAACACCCGCGGCGAGGTGGTCGACGGCACGAGCCGGCGTGTCAACCCGAGCGGCTTTGCGATCCACGGCGCGCTGCATGCGGCGCGGCCCGAGCTCGAATGCGTGCTGCACCTGCACAGCACCGCCGGCGTGGCGCTGGCGATGCTGCCGGACGGGTTGCAGCCGACCTCGCAGTGGGCGATGCGGCTGTTCGGGCGCCTCGGGCGCCACGCCTACGAGGGGCTGGCGCTCGGCGCGGCCGAGCAGGCCCGGCTCGTCGCGAACCTCGGCACGCTCGACGGCCTGATCCTCGAAAACCACGGCCCGCTGACGGTCGGCCGCACGGTCGCCGAGGCGTGGATGCTGATGTACATCCTCGACCGTGCCGCGCAGGCGCAACTCGCGGCGATGGCCGCCACCGGCGGGCGCGTGCGCGTCGTCAGCGACGAGCTCGCGGCGCTCACGTACCGGCAGTGGCTCGGCGACGGCAGCGAGCGCGATGGCGACATCGAGTGGCCGGCGCTGCTGCGCGGACTCGACGCGATCGACCCCGGCTATCGCGACTGAATTTCAACTCACGAGGAGACCACCCCATGCCCACGATCCGTGTCGAGATGTTCGAAGGCCGCAGCCCGGAGCAGAAGCGCGCGCTGGTCGCCGCGCTGACCGATGCCTGCGTGCGCACGATCGGCGCCTCGCCCGACAGCGTCGACATCCTGCTGTTCGAGATCGCGAAGCAGGACTGGGCCACCGGCGGCGTCTTGTGGGCCGACAAGGGCAGCACGCCGAAACCGGCCGGGTCCTGAGCCACACTCACTTGTGCCGCCGCGGTTGCGCTTTCATCCGCGTGGAGCGGCCTCGCCAAACCGGGCGTGCTCGTCGTCTACAACAGGTTGGGCATCACTTGAACACCCTCCGCATACTCGTTGTCATCGCGCTGTCCACGCCTCTGCTCGCACAAGCAGTTGAAGTTCTGAGTCGAGACGACATCGTTCGCGTCTTCCACACCTATGAAGCGCTGAACGCCGACTTCGTTTACTCAGCTTCAGCCGGGAGCGGCAAGAACGGAAAGCCATACGTCGAACTCAGGCGCGAAGCGGAAGCGTATGCGGAAGGTCCCTTCGCACAGGCACTTCGCAGGGCCAAGGGCTTGCTCTGCGCATGCCACGAGTCTTCCCGTACGGCAGCGAACCGAGCTTGCCCGTCGATCTCCGGAACTAAGGGCGGTTCTCAAGTGAGCGGAAACGGTGATGCCTAACCCTTCCTTCAAGCGGACGTGCCTACGGCACGCCGCTTAAGTCAAACGTTAGGTCGCTGATGAAAGCTCCGTTCATCGTCTTGTCAGGACTTCCAGCAAGCGGCAAGTCCACGGTGGGTCGAGCAATTGCAGGGACGCTTTGCCTTCCCATGCTCGATAAGGACGAAATCCTTGAGGCTCTCTTCGAGAGCCGCGGCATCGGCAATGCCGACTGGCGCCGACGACTGAGTCGCGAAGCAGATCAAGAGCTGATTGAACGAGCCACCAAATTGCCTGCTGCGGTCATCGCGTCATGGTGGCGCCACCCAGGCTCGTCGGTAGCCTCAGGAACACCAAGCGAATGGCTGCTTTCGCTGCAAGGCGAGGTTGTTGAAATTTACTGCGTCTGTAGCCCAAGCGTCGCCGCATCTCGCTTCATTGGGCGCACTCGCCATGCCGGGCACATCGACGGCAGGCACACCTTTGAAGCGCTGCTTGCGAGCTTTCAAGTTCAAGCGTCGCTTGGCCCGTTGCGAGTCGGCCGCACCATCGAAGCGAATACCGAAGATGACCCGAACCTTGCAAGACTCATAGGTCAGCTCGGCTGCGATCCGAGCGAAAATCGGTGCCATGCACAGCCAGCGGCCTAACCCTTCCTGCAAGCGGACTGGCCTTCGGCCAGCCGCTTGAAGTCAAACGCTAGGCCGCACGAAACCGCATCGCGGCCAGCTCATCGAAGACCCCACTTCTCATCTGTCGGAGGAAAAGCGCAATGGCAACGGTACGTGAAGGCAACAGGTCAGTCATGGTCGTCGTAGACGTGCAAGTTGGCGTGATGAAGGAAGCCTGGGAGGCGCAGCGCGTCATCAAGAACGTCTCACGCGCCGTCGAACATGCACGATCCCAAGCAGTGCCAGTGATCTGGGTCCAGCATTCAAACCAAGAACTTCCCAAGGGTTCAGTTCAGTGGCAGTGGGTCCCGGAGCTTGTGCCAGCCGAAGGTGAAGCGTTGATACACAAGAAGTACAACTCTTCGTTCGAGCAGACGTCCCTCGACTCCGAACTCGCCAGTCTTGGCGCCACGCACATCGTGCTCGCCGGCGCGGCAACGAACTGGTGTATTCGGGCCACTGCGTACGGGGCATTGGATCGCGGATACGACCTTACACTTGTGGAGGACGCGCACACGACCGAGTCAATGCAACTTGACAGTGGGCTGATGATCGAGGCCGAGACTGTGATCCAAGAGCTCAATATCGCCATGAAGTGGCTCGAATATCCCGGCCTTAAGAACGGCGCTGCAAGTGCAAACGATATCGAGTTCGCAGTGCCTGGCAGCATCGGCACTTGCAGCGCCTCAAGTGCGGCCTAACCCTTCCTTCAATCGGGCCCGCCTACGGCGGTCCGCTTAAGTCAAACGTTAGGCGCCATGAGAACCCTCAACGCCGATATCTGCACCCTTGAACCACAGATCGAGGCGCACGCCTCAGAGATGTTTGCTGTCCTCTGTGATCCGGCAATCTACGAGTTCGAAGGTGAACCACCGCCATCGGCGGAAGCACTGGCAGCCGGCTATCGGCGCAAGGAGTCACGCTGTTCGCCAGACGGATCCCAAGTCTGGCTGAACTGGGTTGTTCGGGTGCCGGGCGGAGCGTTGACGGGCTACGTTCAGGCCACGGTGATGAGGGGCAGCTACTCGTACATCGGCTATGAGTTCTCAAGCCAGTACTGGCGCCGCGGAATCGCGTCAGCGGCACTCAGAGCAGTCTTCTTAGAACTCTCGCGCGAGTATCAGGTTCATCAGCTCGTGGCGGTGCTCAAGAAGTCGAACTATCGCTCGCTGGGACTCTTGCGCAAATTGGGCTTCACGGAAGCACCTGCCGAACAGTGGGCCAAGTTCGAACCAGAGCCAGACGAGTTGGTAATGTTGGCATCTTGCGTCGGAGCGGAGGCGCCTAACCCTTCCTGCAAGCGGACCGGCCTACGGCGGTCCGCTTGAGTCAAACGTTGGGCCCCATGAGCATCCGCTTGCGCCATGCCAAAGCAGATGACGTCTTGGCCATCTCGGAGCTCGTTCAGGCCGGTTTCATCGAGCACATCGCTCCCGACTGGGAGTCATCAGCCCAACGAAGCTTCCTCGAAGAAACCGGAGCCGACCAGCTGGCATCGAGAATCTCCGAAGCGGCTCTTTGTTTGGTGTGCGAACGGGGCGTCCAAGTGGTCGGGGTAATCTTCTTGCCTCGCCCGACGCTTGTGCAGTTGTTCTTCGTCGCTCCGGGTCACCTGCGTCAGGGCATAGGGCGGGCTCTATGGAGTGCTGTGCGCACGCTCCTTGAAGAGCGGCATCCAGAGGTCAAAACAGTTGAGCTCAACTCCTCGCCATACGCAGTCGCTGCTTACAAGGCGTTGGGCTTCTTCCCCATCTCGCAGCCGTTCAGGCGCAAAGGCGCCATCGCCACGCGCATGGCTTGCTGGCTACCGGGCGAAGCTCTCGAGCAAGCGCAGCACGTGGCCTAACCCCTCCCTGGGCCGGCAGGCCGGCTCAAAACTGCAGGAAGGTCACGCCCGCGCCGACGCTGGTCTGGCGGAAGTTGTAGTCGGTCAGCGTCTCGCCATAGCCGCGGAAGGCCTGCACGAACCAGCGCAGGCCGTTCGGCTGGTCGCGGAAGATCGGGGTCGTCCACTCGAACTGGAGCGCACCGTACTTCACGTCCCTCAGCGTGCTGCGATACAGCAACGAGGCGGTCTGCAGGCCTTGCGCCCAGTTCGCCCGGAACTCCCAGCGGCCGCGGTAGGCGACGAGGTCGGGGTTGTTGTCGCTGGCCAGCGGCTCGTTCAGGCGCTGGTTGAAACGCGCCGTCAGCGACCAGTCGCCGCGCTCGAAGCCGGCGCCGAGGTAGACACGGTTCCAGCTGCGCGACAGCGGGTCAGACTGGCCGTTCGACTGGTGCGCGATGCCGAGTTGGCTGTAGCGCCAGCGCCAGCCGAGCGGCAGCTCGCGCAGCTCCTTCGACGTCGGGATCATGTAGATCGCTTCCGGTTGGTAGTCGGTGTTGCGGAAGGGCTTGGAGTCGGCGCCGTTATAGATCTGCCACAGCACCTGCTGAGTGAACGCGACCCACAGGTCGGCGCCGGGCAGCAGCAGGTCCTGCGCGAGCTTGGTGCGCAGCGAGAGCTGGAACTTGGCCTCCTCGCGCCGGTAGTCGGGCAGCAGCACCGCGGCCTGCGTCGGCGAGGTCGGCGCGCGGTTGATGCGGCTCGTCACATGCAGCGGCAGCACGTAGTTCGGCTGGTAGCCGACGAAGTTGAAGATGCCGCGCTTGTCGGCCGCGTCCAGCTCCCAGTACTTCGACAGCAGGCTGGTGCCGGACGCCGGGTCGGCGCCGTTGGGCAGCGCCGCGTCCGTCGCGGCCAGCCGCGAGGTGCTCGGCGGGCTCGCGCCGGGCGCCGGCGGCGGTGCCGGTTCCGCCGGCGCGCGGCCGGCGAGCGCGTCGTAGCACGCCAGGCGGTCGGCCGCGGCGCCGATCGCGGCGCAGTGTTCGAGCGTGGCGGCGGGCTGCGCGGTCGCCAGCGCCGGCAGGCAGGCGCCCAGCAGCAGCGTCAGCCGCGGGACGCGGCGACGTTGCTCGGATCGGTCAAGGGCCATGGGGGAATCGGAAAGCAACGCACGGGCCCGATATTAGGGGCTGGTCGTCGCTCCTCACGACGGGCTCGCCTCAGCGTGTTGCAGCCGCCTCGCGCCGCCACCACTCGGGCGTGAACTGCTCCTGCAGAAAACCGATAAAGCTGCTGACCTTGGACGGCAGCAGCTTCGGCGACGGGAACACCGCGTGCATTTCCTGCGTCGGCAGCGCGAAGTCGGTCAGCAGCGGCGTGACCTGGCCGGCGCGCACCGCCTCGTGCGCGACGTACCAGGGCAGGATCGCCAGGCCCAGGCCGTCGCACGCGGCCTCGAGCAGCACCGACAGGTTGTTGGTGCGCAGTGGCCCGTGCACCGGCACCGATTCCTCGCGCCCGCCGGCGTCGAGCCCGGCGCCGCCGGTGAACTGCCAGCGCTCGTCGCCCTGCACGCTGCTGTAGATCAGGCAGGCGTGGCGCGCGACCTCGGCCGGCGAGCGCGGCGCGGCATGCGCCTTCAGGTATGCGGGCGAGGCGACCAGCACCCACGGGTTCTGGCCGAGGTAGCGCGCGCCCAGCGACGAGTCCGCGAGGCGCCCCATGCGGATCGCGACGTCGATGCCCTGCTCGACCAGGTTCACGTAGCGGTCGTCGAAACTCAGGTCGATCGTGATCTCGGGATGCTCGCGCATGAACGCCAGCACCAGCGGCGTCAGCACGCGGCGGCCGAAGGCGACCGAGGTGCTGATGCGCAGCTGCCCGCCGACGCGCGACTGCAGCAGCGAGGCGAGGTTGTCGGCCTCCTCGAGCTCGCGCTGGATCGCCTTGCACTTCTGGTAGTACAGCGCGCCGATCTCGGTCGCGCTGACGCCGCGCGTGTTGCGGTTCAGCAGCCGCGCGCCGAGGCGCGCCTCGACCGCGGCGACGTGCTTGGTCGCGGTCGGCTGGGTCACGCCCAGATCGACCGAGGCCTTCGAGAAGCTGCCGGTCTCGACGATGCGGATGAAGAGCTGTACGCCGGTGATGCGGTCCATGCGGAGGTCACTCGTGGTTCATGGTGTCGCCGCCGACTCGCGGGCGCGCGCCGGGCGTGGCGCGGCGGCCTTGCCGGGCGCGGCGAGAAAGCGTGCGCTGGCGCCGACTTCGGCGACCAGAAAGTCGAGCACCGCGCGCACGCGCGCCGGCAACCGGCCGGCCTTGCCGAGGTAGACGGCGTGGATCGGTTCCAGGTCGTGCGGGTTGAAGGCTTCGAGCACCGGCACCAGCCGACCGGCGATCAGGTCGTCGTGGATGTGATACAGCGACAGCCGCGCCAGACCGAGGCCGGCGAGCGCGAGCTGGCGCAGCGTCTCACCGTCGGCGGCGCGCACGCGGCCGGTGACCGGCACGTCGACGAGCTTGCCGCCAACGCGCAGCGGCCAGTCGGGCACGCTGCGGCGGTAGGTCCAGCCGAGGCGGTTGTGCGCGTCCAGGTCTTGCGGTCGGTGCGGCGTGCCGTGGCGCGCGAGGTAGTCGGGCGTCGCGACGATCGCCTGCCCGGTGTCGGCGAGGCGGCGCGCGATCAGGTCCGACGGAGGGAGGCGCCCCCAGCGGATCGCGATGTCGGCGCGCTCGTCCATCAGGTCGACGACGCGGTCGGTCAGCGCGATGTCGAGCGTGACCTGCGGGTAAAGGTCGAGAAAGCGCGCCACCAGCGGCACCAGCACGAGGTGGCCGAACGAGACGCTGGCGTTGATGCTGACCCGGCCGCGCGGCAGCGCACCGGCGGCGACACAGCGCTCGGCCTCGTCCATCTCGGCGAGCACGCGCAGGCTGCGGTCGAAGAACTGCTGGCCCTCGGGCGTGAGCTGCAGCTTGCGGGTCGAGCGGTGCACGAGCAGGATGCCCAGCCGCGCCTCGAGCCGCGCGACCAGCTTGCTGACCGCCGACGGCGTCATCGCGAGCGCGCGTGCAGCCGCCGAGAAGCCGCCGCGCTCGACCACCTGCACGAAGGCCTCCATCTCGCCGGAGCGGTTCACGTCGATGCGCGGCATGTGAATTCAACTCACAGGTGTCGTTCCGATCGGCATTCTAGTCACGCGGCGCATTGGTCCGCACACTCCGTTCCATCATGCCCATCGCCCTGCTTGCCCTCACCGCCGGTGCCTTCGGGATCGGCACCACCGAGTTCGTCATCATGGGCCTGCTGCAGCAGGTCGCGACGGACCTTCAGGTCTCCATCGCCGGCGCCGGCCTGCTGATCTCGGGCTACGCGCTCGGCGTCGCGGTCGGCGCGCCGCTGCTGACGATCGCCACACGCCGCCTGCCGCGCAAGACCGTGCTGCTCGCGCTGATGGCGATCTTCACGCTCGGCAACCTGGCCTGTGCGCTCGCACCGAGCTACGAGTGGCTGATGGCGGCGCGCGT
>Ga0307513_10012391_pt1 | contig 10531 bp, 6 predicted proteins | sample 15_EM_MG_FD_202174 | JGI IMG/M metagenome (GOLD analysis project Ga0307513, IMG submission 202174) | Populus trichocarpa ectomycorrhiza microbial communities from riparian zone in the Pacific Northwest, United States - 15_EM | ecosystem: Host-associated > Plants > Roots > Unclassified | place...
CCGCGCCGCACCTCATCGCGGCCGCCATCGGCCAGAAGCTCGGCCGTCCGGTACCGCTCCACGAGATCGGCCTGGCGGACGCGGATCCCGCACCCGAGGTGGGCCTCGCCTTCCCCCGGGACGTCGGACAGGCGGTCCGCTCCGCCACCGACCTCTACCGTCTCGACCTCGCCGGCCGTCGCGCGGGCTCCGGCGGCATCTGGCAGTCCCTCGCCGGATCGTTCGCAGTGAGCGCATACGCAACGCCTGCCTCACGGTGGCTGATAACCCCGGCCGACAGCTCGGTGGCACGCGACGCGAACCTCTCCGAGGGCTCCGGGGCACCGCTGAAAGTCGGCCACAGCGATGTGCAGAAACTGCGGGAGGCCGCGGAGGACGCCAGGCGCTGGGACTCCAAGTACGGCGGCGGGGACTGGCGTTCGTCCATGGTGCCCGAGTGCCTGCGGGTGGAGGCTGCGCCGCTGCTGCTGGGCTCGTACTCGGACGAGGTGGGACGCGCCCTGTTCGGGGCGTCCGCCGAACTCACGCGCCTCGCCGGGTGGATGGCCTTCGACACGGGACAACAGGAGGCGGCGCAGCGGTACTACATCCAGGCGTTGCGGCTGGCGCGGGCTGCGGCGGATGTGCCGTTGGGCGGCTATGTCCTCGCTTCGATGTCTCTGCAGGCGACCTACCGGGGCTTCGGCGACGAGGGCGTCGACCTCGCCCAGGCCGCCCTGGAGCGCAACAGGGGCCTCGCGACGGCCCGCACGATGAGCTTCTTCCGGCTGGTCGAGGCACGGGCCCACGCGCGCGCGAGTGACGCCCACGCGGCCGGCGCGGCGCTGCGCTCCGCGGAGGGCTGGCTGGAGCGGGCCCGCGACGGCGACAACGACCCCTCCTGGCTCGGCTTCTACTCGTACGACCGCTTCGCCGCCGACGCCGCCGAGTGCTACCGCGATCTGAAGGCACCGCGTCAGGTCCGCCGTTTCACGGAGCAGGCGCTGTCGAAGCCGACGGAGGAGTTCGTGCGCTCGCACGGGCTGCGGCTCGTCGTCTCGGCGGTCGCCGAGCTCGAGTCGGGCAATCTCGACGCGGCGTGCGAGCAGGGGGTGCGGGCGGTGGAGGTTGCGGGGCGCATCTCTTCGGCGCGCACCACCGAGTACGTGAAGGATCTTCTGCATCGGTTGGAGCCGTATGGGGATGAGCCTCGGGTGGTGGAGTTGCGGGAGCGGGCTCGGCCGTTGTTGATGACTCCGGCGTAGGTTCCGGCGTAGGTGCAGGAGATTTCTTCCCGTTTGCCTGGTTTCGGTGATCTTGGGGCTGCGGGTTGTGTGTGGCTTGTCGCGCAGTTCCTCGCGCCCCTTGGGCCCGCCACTGTTCCCGGTGTTTGAAGTGACTGTCAGTGGCGCAGTGCACTATCGGGGGTGGGAGGTGGTGCAGGTGGTGTCGGGTATCGCTTACGACTGTGATGTGCTCGTGGTCGGTGGGGGGATCGTCGGGCTGTCGACGGCGTACGCGATCACGCGTGCCGCGCCGGGTACGCGGGTGACGGTGCTGGAGAAGGAGTCGGGGCCGGCCCAGCACCAGACGGGGCGCAACAGTGGCGTCATCCACAGCGGGATCTACTACCGGCCGGGATCGCTCAAGGCGCGGTACGCGGTGCGGGGCGCCGCCGAGATGGTCAAGTTCTGCGCGGAGTACGGCATCCCGCACGCCGTCACCGGCAAGCTGATCGTCGCGACGGAGCGGGACGAACTGCCCCGGCTGCACGCCCTCGTCCAGCGCGGCCGGGAGAACGGCATTCCGGTACGGGAACTGGGCCCTGCCCAGATCGGGGAGTACGAGCCGGAGGTGCGGGGCCTCGCCGGCATACACGTGGGGACGACGGGGATCTGCGACTACGTGGCGGTCGCCCGGCAGCTGGCCGAGTCCTCGGGGGCGGAGATCCGGTACGGCGCCCGGGTCGTCCGCGTCGACCGGCGGGCGGACCTCGGGGTGGCCGTGCGGACGGCTGGGCCGGGGGGCGGCGAGGTCGTGCGGGGGCGGGTGCTGGTCAACTGCGCCGGGCTGTACTGCGACGAGGTGGCGCGGCTGACCGGTGACGAGCCCGGGATGCGGATCGTGCCGTTCCGGGGCGAGTACTTCACGCTGGCGCGGCCCGAGCTGGTGCGGGGGCTGGTGTATCCGGTGCCGGATCCGGCGTTCCCGTTCCTCGGGGTGCATCTGACCCGGGGGATCGACGGGGGTGTCCACATCGGGCCCAATGCCGTGCCGGCGCTGGCGCGGGAGGGGTACGGGTGGGGGACCGTGCGGGTGCGGGAGCTGGGGGCGACGGTGGCGTGGCCGGGGACGTGGCGGATCGCTGCGCGGCACTGGCGGTACGGGGGTGGGGAGCTGCGGCGGTCGGTGTCGAAGGGGGCGTTCGCGCGGGCGGTGCGGAGGTTGTTGCCGGTGGTGTCGGAGGGGGATCTGGTGCCTGCGGCGGCGGGGGTTCGGGCGCAGGCGGTGCTGCGGGACGGGACGCTGGTGGATGACTTCCTGATCAGGGAGGGGGCGCGGGCGGTGCATGTGCTGAACGCGCCATCGCCTGCGGCGACGGCTTCGCTGCCGATCGGGCGGGAGGTGGCTCGGCGGGCGTTGGCTGTGCTGGGTGGGTGAGACGGGGCTTTTTTCGCCCCCGCCGCCCCTACCCGTCCCATCCCTGGGGGCTGCGCCCCCAGCCCCCCCTTGTCGCGCTAAAACGCGCTCGTCCTCAAACGCCGGACGGGCTAAAAGATCAAGCTCCGGCCGGCGATTGGGTATTCAGCCCGTCCGGCGTTTGAGGACAAGGCCCGTTCAGGGCCGGAGCGGGGGTCTGGGGGCGCAGCCCCAGGAACGGGATGGGACGGGTAGGGGCGGCGGGGGCGAAGAAACACAGCCCTCACCTCACCGCCCCGCTCTCACCAGCTCCGCCCCCTCCTCGGACACCTCCCCCTCCGTCTCCTCCGACCGCCCCCTCCCCGGCAGCAGGAAAGCGACCAGCACCGTCCCCACCCCCAGAATCACCGCCCCGATCAGACTCGTGTGAGCCACCGCGTCCGAGAAGGACGAGCCAACCGCGTCGGCCATCTGACGTGCCCCCTGGGCAAGTTGGGCGGCCTGTGCCTTCAATTCGGCCGCCTGCTCGGGCGTCCCCGCACTCGCGGCCCGCGCCGCGACCCCCTGAGCCTGCTCACCGATCGCCTGGGCCACCTGATACCCCGCACCCACCGAATCCTGCGCCTGCTCAAGGGCGTTGGCCGGCAGCTTGCTGCCGGTTGTCGCGTCGGTCAGATGAGAGGCGTACGACGTCGAGAGCAACGAACCGAGGACCGCGATGCCGAGCGAGCCGCCCAGCTCCAGCGAGGTGTCGTTCACCGCACCGCCGACGCCCAGTTGGGACTCGGGGAACGCCCCCATGATCGCGTCCGTGCACGGGGAGAGCGCGAGCCCGATCGCGAGGCCGAGGACGACGAGAGGGGCGACGAAATCCCCGTACGACGAACCGGAGTCGACCTGCGAGAGCAGCGCGAGGGCCGCCGTACCGCCGACCATGCCCGCCGTGACCGTGACCTTCATGCCGATGCGCGGGGTGAGGTAGCCGGTCAGGGCCGAGCCGACGAAGACCGCGCCGGCGAGGGGCAGCATGCGCAGGCCGGTGTCCAGGGCGTCGTAGCCGAGGACGAACTGGAGGTGCTGGGTCAGGTAGTAGAACGCGCCGAAGACCGCCAGGAAGAACAGGGCGACCGCGAGGTTCGAGCCCGCGAACCGGCGCTGGGTGAAGCGGCGTACGTCGAGGACCGGGCGCGGGTGGCGCAGTTCCCACACCACGAAGAGCACGAGGCCGAGTCCTGCCGCGACCGCAGCCGTGATCGCCTTGACGCCCCAGCCGAAGTGCGGCCCCTCGATGATCATGTAGACGAGCGCGGCGATCCACACCACCGACAGCAGCCCGCCGACGTAGTCGATCCGGTCGTGGTGGCCGGCCTTGGACGGCGGTACGAGGACGAAGGCGCCGATGATGGCGAGGATCACGATCGGCACGTTGATCAGGAACGTGGACGCCCAGCCGTGGTTCTCCAGCAGCGCGCCCGCGACCAGCGGACCGGCCGCGATGGCGAGTCCGGCGGTGGCGGTCCACAGGGTGATCGCCTTGGCGCGTTCGGCGCGCGGGAAGGTCGCGGCGAGGAGGGAGAGCGTCGCGGGCATGATCAGCGCGGCGCCGACGCCCATGACGGCGCGGGCCGCGATGACACCGGTACCGCTGTCGACCAGTGAGCCCGCGATCGCCCCTCCCCCGAAGACGACCAGCCCGAGCACGAGCGCCCCGCGCCGGCTGTACTTGTCGCCGATCGCACCGAGCAGCAGCATCAGAGCCGCGTACGGGACGGTGTAGCCGTCTATGACCCACTGGAGGTCGGCGCTGGAGAGGCCCAGGTTCTGGGTCATGTCGGGCGCGGCGACGGTGAGTGCGGTGTTCGCCATCACGATGATCAGCAGGCTGAGGCAGAGGACGAGGAGCGCCCACCAGCGCCGGGCGTAGGGGCGGTCCATTCTCTCGACGGGTTCCGTACTGACGAGTCGTCCGAGTCGTCCGAGTCGCATGGATCGCATGGCTACGGGTCGCCTTCCTCACTGGCTTGACTGGTGTGACTGGTGTGACTGGTTTGCCGCTGATCGTTTTGCACAGCGCCGTGCAGTTGCACAACGATGTGCAATCTACTCCGCTGCACAGTGCTGTGCAAATAAAAGGAGAGGGAGGCACAATGTCAGCCATGACCACGGGCACCAGCAGCCGCGCCGACGCCAACCGCCACCGCATACTCGATGTCGCCCTCGCCGAGCTGTTGCGCGACCCCGACGCCTCGATGGACCAGATCGCGCGCGCCGCAGGTGTCGTACGACGGACTGTGTACGGGCATTTCCCCAGCCGGGAGGCGCTGATCAGCACGCTGCTCGACGGCGCCGTCGAGGCGGTGGCCGCCGCGCACGCCGAGGGGCGCGCGGGTGCCGGGGATCCGGCGGAGTGCGTGGCCCGGACCACGCTCGCCGTCTGGCAGGTCGCCGACCGCTACCGCATCCTCGTCGGGCTCGCCCAGCGCAGCGTCACCGTGCAGGGCATCCGCGACCGGTTCACGCCGGTCCGCGAGGCCTGTGTCGAGGTGCTCCGGCAGGGCCTGGAGGAGGGCGCGTTCAGCTCACCGCTGCCGGCGCCGGCACTGGCGTACGTGCACGAGCAGATGCTGTTCGCGCTGATGGAGGCGGTGAACGACGGGCTCCTGGCGGCGGAGGAGGCGGGCCGCTCCGCCGCGGTCACCCTGCTGACCACGGCGGGCGTACCCGCCTCGCGGGCCACCGCGCTGGTGGCCGAGCTGAGCGACTGAGACGGCGGCCGGCCGACGCCGTACCGGTACCGGAAATGGCTGAGCGGCCAGGCCTCGGGGGAGTGCCTGGCCGCTCAGCGTTTCTCGGGGTCCTGGGGACCCTGGCGGACCTGCCGGGGTGCCCCAGACCGGGTGGCTGGACTACAGGGGGAGTGTCCAGCCGCCCGGAGTTGGTTTCCGGGGTTCTGCTGCCGCGCTCGGCGCGCTCGGCGCGCTCGGCACGCTCAGCGCGCTCGGCAGGCTGTCGTCGTTCTCAGTGATCTCGGCGCGGCTGGTGGGCCCGATGCGATGCCGTGCTGCCGGTGAAGCGGGGGGGCCGGTCCTCCGTAAAGGCGGCTGACCGGGCGGCTGAGAGACGGGGGGGTCGTCTCAGCCGCCCGGAGTCAACGGGCACCGGAGTCGACAGGCACCGGAGTCAACGAGTACCGAAGTCGACGGGTGCCGGAGTCGACGGGTGGGTCAGGACTAGGCCTTGGCCAGTTCCTTCTCGCCGCCCTGGCCGGGGACGTCCGCCGCGGCGTCGTCGTCCGGGTGGAAGCCGTCGTTCTCGTCGATGAGCGTCTTCTCGTCGAACGGGTGCCGGCCGCCGAGGACCTCCGCGACGCGCTCCTTGTCGATCTCGTTGGTCCAGGTGCCGATCAGGACCGTGGCGACCGCGTTGCCCGCGAAGTTCGTGAGGGCGCGGGCCTCGCTCATGAAGCGGTCGATGCCGACGATCAGGCCGAGACCGTCCACCAGGGCGGGCTTGTGCGACTGGAGGCCGCCGGCCAGGGTCGCGAGACCGGCGCCGGTGACACCCGCCGCGCCCTTCGAGGCGACGAGCAGGAAGAGCAGCAGCGGGATCTGCTCACTGACCGACATCGGCGTACCCATGGCGTCGGCGATGAACAGGGACGCCATGGTCATGTAGATCATGGTGCCGTCGAGGTTGAACGAGTAGCCGGTCGGGACGGTGATGCCGACCACCGGCTTGCTGACGCCCAGGTGCTCCATCTTCGCGATGAGGCGCGGCAGCGCCGACTCGGAGGACGAGGTGGAGAGGATCAGCAGGAACTCGCGGCCCAGGTACTTGAAGAGCGAGAGGACGTTGAGGCCCGTGAAGATCTTCAGCAGCGCACCGAGCACGATGAAGACGAAGAGGAAACAGGTGAGGTAGAAGGACAGCATCAGTACGGCGAGCTGCTTGAGCGCGTCGACACCGGCGGACCCGGTCACCGCGGCCATGGCACCGAACGCACCGATGGGCGCGGCCCACATGACCATGCCGAGGATGCGGAAGACGAGCCGCTGGATGTGCTCGACACCGCGCAGGATCGGCGCACCGGTGGAGCCCAGGGCCTGGATCGCGAACCCGGCGAGCAGCGCGATGAGCAGCGTCTGGAGGACCTCGCCGCCGGTGAAGGCGGAGACGAACGTGGTCGGGATGATCCCGAGGAGGAACTCGGTGGTGTCCTTGGCCTCGGCCGAGACCTGCGCCTGGCCGGTCTCCTTGACGGCGTCGGTCAGCGCGAGGCCGGTGCCCGGCTCGATGAGGTTGCCGACGACCAGGCCGATGCCCAGCGCGACGAACGACATGACCACGAAGTAGCCGAGCGCGATGCCGCCTACCTTGCCGACCTTGGCGGCCTTCCGTACCGAACCGATACCGAGCACGATCGTGCAGAAGATGATCGGCGAGATCATCATCTTGATCAGGTTGACGAAGCCGGTACCGATCGGCTTCAGCTCGACCGCGAAGTCGGGGGCGATGAGACCCACGGCGATACCGGCGGCCACCGCGGCGATGACCGCGATGTAGAGGTAGTGGGTACGGTCCCGCTTGGCGGCGGGTGCGGCAGGTGCCGTTGGAGATGAGGTGGCCACGGCTGCCCTCCTTGACGTCGTCGTCGGCATCACCGGCGTGCGGCTCACGTCCGGGGGATGGGGAGAAAGTTGTGCTGGGGATGCTGGGGATCTGGTGGTGCTTCGGGGGCCGCGAGCGGCGACCGAAACGGGCCAAGACCCGTCCATCGCGTCCCTGATCGCGTCCCTGCGATGCGGTGACTATCTCCCGGCTTGTGAGGGCGGTCACCCTTCCGTTCATTTAGTTCACACTTATAAGGAGAGGCAGACTGGCAGCATGCGTTTCCCCCGCGTTCCCGGACCCCGCAGCCTGGCCGGCCAGCTCTTCGCGATGCAGGCCGTGCTGATAGCTGTCGTGGTGGCTGGATACGCGCTGTTCACGTACGTCAGTGACCGCAGCCAGGCCGAGGACGCGGCGGGCCGCCAGGCGATGGCCGTCGCCCGTTCGGTCGCGGACGCCCCCTCGGTGCGCGAGGCGATCCGTACCGCTCCGAATCCGACGACACCGCTCCAGCCGTACGCCCTCCAGGTGCAGCGCGACACGGACGTCGACTTCGTCACGATCATGAACCCCGAGGGCATCCGCTGGACCCACCCCGACGAGGACCAGATCGGTCAGCGCTTCCTCGGGCACCGGGAGCGCGCGCTGCGCGGCGAGTCGTTCACGGAGACCTTCTCCGGGACGCTCGGCCCGTCCGTCCGCGCGGTCACCCCGATCCACGACGGCGACCGGATCGTCGGACTGGTCAGCGCGGGCATCCGGGTCGAGGAGATCAGCGCCCGGGTCCAGGACCAGGTCACGGCGCTGTTCGGGGTCGCGGCGGGCGCGCTGGCGCTGGGCGCGGTCGGCACGTACGTCATCAACGCGCGCCTGCGCCGCCATACGCACGGGATGAACGCGGCCGAGCTGAGCCGCATGCACGACTACCACCAGGCCGCCCTGCACGCCGTACGCGAGGGGCTGCTGATGCTGGACGGGCAGTACAAGGTGGCGCTGATGAACGACGGCGGGCGGGAGCTGCTGGGCGTCCCGGACGAGGACGAGGGGGCGGTCGTGGGCCGGTCCGTGGCCGCGCTGGGGCTGCCCGCGCCGCTCACGGGCGCGCTGCTGTCGGCCGAGCCGCGCGTCGACGAGGTGCATCTGACGGCGGACCGGGTGCTGGTCGTCAACACGTCGCCGGTGTCGAGCGGCGAGCGCAGAGGCACGGTGGTGACGCTGCGCGACGTAACGGAACTCCAGTCCCTGATGGGCGAGTTGGACTCCGAGCGGGGCTTCACGCAGGCGCTGCGCTCGCAGGCGCACGAGGCGGCGAACCGGCTCCACACGGTCGTGTCGTTGATCGAGCTGGACCGGGCGGAGGAGGCCGTGGACTTCGCGACCGCCGAGCTGGAGCTGGCCCAGGCGCTCACCGACCAGGTGGTCGCGGCGGTCAGCGAGCCGGTGCTCGCGGCCCTGCTGCTCGGCAAGACGGCGCAGGCGAACGAGCGGGGCGTGGAGCTGGTGGTGTCGGAGGAGAGCTGCCTCGACGACGGCCTCCTCCCCGACACACTGCCCTCCCGCGACCTGGTCACCATCCTGGGCAACCTCATCGACAACGCGGTGGACGCGGCCCAGGGAGGCGTGGGGGCGTCGCGGGTGACGGTGACGGCCCTCACGGAGGACTCCCTGCTGGTGCTGCGGGTCTCCGACACGGGCACGGGCGTCGACCCGGCCCACACGGAGGCGGTCTTCCAGCGCGGCTTCACCACCAAGCCGGCGGGACCGGGCGGACGGGGTCTCGGGCTCGCGCTCGTACGGCAGGCGGTGGCCCGGCACGAGGGCACGCTGACGGTGTCCGAGGCGACGGAAGGCGGGGCGGAGTTCGAGGTGCGGCTGCCGTTGCCTAAGGTTGCGGCGCCGATGGTGGCCGCATCCGCGGTGAGCGCACCCGCGGTGGTTGGGGGTACTGGGCCTGCGGGGGCTGCGGTGACCGGGCCTGCGGAGGCTGCGGTGGCTGGGCCTGCGGTTGGTTCATCAGAGGCGACTGCGGTGGGCTCACCGGAGGGGACTGCGGTGGGCTCGGGAAACGCTTCGGGGCGTCAGGCCCCCGACGGGTCCGCTGCCCCCGCCGAGCCTGCTGACCCCGCCGGGTCCGCCGACCCCGCCAAGTCCTCCGACCTCGCCGAACCGACCGAACCCGCTGAGCCTGCCGAGCCCGCCTTGCCTGGAGGGGACGTATGACCGACCCCAGAGACACGAAGCACAGAGATACGACGACCGACCCCATCCGCGTTCTCGTCGTGGAGGACGACCCGGTCGCCGCCGACGCGCACGTCATGTACGTGGGCCGGGTGCCCGGGTTCACGGCCGTCGGCAAGGCGCACACGGGCACGGAGGCTCGGCGCGCACTGGACCGTACGCCGGTCGACCTGCTCCTCCTCGACCTGCACCTGCCGGACGGGCACGGGCTGCAGCTGGCCCGCTCGCTCCGGGCGGCCGGCTACCACGCGGACGTCATCGCGGTGACCTCGGCGCGGGACCTGGCGGTGGTGCGGGAAGGGGTGTCGCTGGGCGTCGTCCAGTACGTACTCAAACCCTTCACCTTCGCGACCCTGCGGGACCGGCTGATCCGGTACGCCGAGTACCACGCGGCGGCGGGCGAGGCGAGCGGCCAGGACGAGGTCGACCGCGCACTGGCGAGCCTGCGCGCCCCGGGCCCCGCCGCCCTCCCCAAGGGCCTGAGCGCCCCCACCCTGGAACGGGTCACGGTGACCCTCCGGGCCAGCACCGAGGGGCTCACCGCGGCCGGGGTCGCCGAGGAGGTCGGCATCTCGCGCATCACGGCCCGGCGTTACCTGGAACACCTGGTGGACGCGGGGCGGGCGGCGCGGGCCCCGCAGTACGGACAGGTGGGGCGGCCGGAGTTGCAGTACCGGTGGGTGCGGGGGCAGTAGGGGCTCAGGATATGGGGCGAGCGTAGGCCACGACCTGGGCGGCGAGCCCGGCGACGCCGATCGCCTCGACGACGGACAGCACGAGGAGTCCGGCACTGATGTCGCCGGCTCCCCAGTAGACGGCGAGCCCGGCGAGCGGGACGACACAGAAGGCGAGCAGATCCACGGCGAGTTGGACGGCTTTGCGGGAGCGGCGCCGGGCGTCGGAGCGATGGGCGGACTCCCACCCGAAAGCCCCCTGCTCCGAGGCGAGTTGGGCGAGGAGGCCGAGCCGGGGACCCAACTCCTCCCTCACATACGTACCGATCGCGGAGATCTTCTGGTCGTTGATGAGGTAGGTCCACCCGAGAACAACACACACCGGCGGCAGC
>Ga0307513_10012392_pt1 | contig 10530 bp, 9 predicted proteins | sample 15_EM_MG_FD_202174 | JGI IMG/M metagenome (GOLD analysis project Ga0307513, IMG submission 202174) | Populus trichocarpa ectomycorrhiza microbial communities from riparian zone in the Pacific Northwest, United States - 15_EM | ecosystem: Host-associated > Plants > Roots > Unclassified | place...
GGAAGTCTTCGCCGCCGGGTTCGGCCAAATAAAGATAGCCGAAGGCATTGAGGCGATGATTGACCGTGACCACGACCACATCGCCACGCCGGCACAGGCGCACACCGTCGTACAGCGGATTGCTGCTCGAGCCGTTGTTGTAGCCGCCGCCGTGGATGTAGAAAAGAATGGGCCGCTTGCCGCCGTCGCGCAGAGCCGGCGTGCAGACGTTGAGAAACAAACAATCCTCGCTGCCCGGGCCGTCGTTTCCATTTTGTGGCGCACTAGCGCCAAGCTGCGTGGCTTCATGCACGCCGCGCCACGCGGATTCCTGTAGTGCCGGCCTGAACCGGCGCGGCGCGGTATCCGCGCCGTAGCGGATGCCCTTGAACACGTGCATGCCATGGTCGCGATAACCGGCGACGCGGCCGCTGCGCGTTCTGGCCAGCGTTGCCGCTTCGCTCGTTGTGGCGAGCAACCGCGGCGCGCCGGTCGCTGCGCCGATCAGCGCAGCCTGCTGCAGGAAAACCCTTCGTCCCGCATCCATGTCCGCTTACTTCAACGGCTCGCGATGCTGCAACGGCTTCAATGGCTCCATCGTGCCTAGATCCCAATCGGCTTCGACGAAGGCCTGGCGGGTTTCTTTCTGCTTGGGATAGCCGCCGACCTCGCTTTCGTTGTCGATGATGGCGCCACGTCCCTCGATGGTGTCGGCCACGATGCGGCGATCGACATCGTCCCGATCCCACGGCCGCGCGCCGGCGTTGGCGATCACCGCGTCCTGTACCTGCGCCGAAGCCAGCACGTTCACGCCGAACGGCAACTCCGGTGCGCGCTTGAGCGCATTCACCTTGACCGGTGCGTTGGTGTAACTGCCTTCGGCGTCGATCTTGTGCCGGCCCACGCGGTCCACCAGCAGGTTGTCCTGCGCGAACAGGTCGATATCGCCAGAGCCGCCGATCATGAAGAACGCCAGATCCTGGGTGGAAGGCCCGGCGCGCATCACGTTGCCGCGCAACACCATCTGCCCGACTTCATAATTGTGGCCCTGCCATTCTTCGGCGATCAGGTTGTAATGCGCCGCGCGCTGACCTGGGTTGTAGATCAGGTTGTTGATCACCTGTCCGCGCACGCCGCCCTTGAACAACGGGTTGCGTTCGTAATTGTGCGCGTACAGGTTGCCGACGATGAGGATGTCGCGCACATGGTCGTGGATCAGCGAACCTTTGGAGTGTTCGCCCTTGGCATGGGTGGAATGGGCCAGACCCTCGGCGATGATGTTGTTGCTGAAGGTGATCCGATGCGAAGTGGCGGCGGCGTTTTCCTCGGCATCGTTGCCGGCGAAACGCTTGCCGGAGGCTGACAGGTTTTCGTCGGTGGCCCAGGTCAGCGTGCAGTGATCGACGATCACGTCGTGCGCGCCCACCGTGGATATGGCATCGAAATCGAGGCCAGCCATGCGCGCCGCGCCGGTGGAGCCGGGGCGCACGCGGAGATGGCGCACGATGATGTTGCTGGCGGCGATGTCGATGCCGCCGCGAATCAGAGTGATGCCCGGCGAAGGCGCGGTCTGGCCGGCGATGGTCAGGTCCGGTTCGACGATGCGCAGGGTTTTCGCGCCCAAGTCGATGACGCCGCCCACCTCGAACACCACGATGCGCGACCCCTTGCTGTTGACCGCTTCGGCGAACGAGCCGGGACCGCTTCCCGCCAGGGTAGTGACACGAAGGATCTTGCCGCCGCGGCCACCGGTGGCGTGCGCCGCCCAGCCTTGGGCGCCGGGGAAGGCCAGCGTTGCGTCGGCTGGCGCCGCACTGGCGCCCGGCGGCATGAGCAGCGCGGCAGCGATCGCGGCGACAGCAAAGGGACGGCACAGGGCCATGCGCATGGCGCGGGTGGATTTCATTCGGCTCCCTCCCAGGAGTGGATTATTGCCCTCGGCCGTTCGGCTTTGCGGCACTGCGTATTGTAAATGACACCGGTTTACCATATACAAGCCATCGACCCCTGCTGTCCATCGGCAGTGCAGCAAAACAACACTATTGGGAGAGGCCGCTTGAGTACCGGCGACAGCATTCAGGAAACGACGCCCGGATCCCCGGATCTGGCAAGGATCGCCGACAGCTTCGTTGAAGCGCGTACGCGAGGAGGCTCTTTGCCCGACTTTCCCGGCAGTATTCCTGCCGACCTCATCGAGGCCTATCAGGTGCAGGATTTGGCCATCGCACGTTGGTCGGACCGTGTGGTGGGCTGGAAAGTCGGTTTCATCGCCGCCGAACGCCGCGACGGCTCCGGCGACGACCGCCTGCTGGGCCCTATTTTCTCCGCCGGGTTGTTGGATGCCACCGGTGGCAATGTGGCGTTCCCCGTGTTTTCCGGCGGATTCGCCGCGGTCGAAGCCGAGTACGTGCTGCGCCTTCAGGCGGACGCGCCCGCCGGCAAAACCGACTGGACGCCTGAGGAAGCCGCAGGCGTATCGGCGACGCTGCATATTGGCGTCGAGATCGCCAGCAGTCCGCTGGCGACCATCAACCTATTGGGCCCCCGCGTAGTCGTCTCCGATTTCGGCAACAACAACGGGTTGATCCTAGGGGCGGAAATTCCGGATTGGCTGGCGATACCCGAGGCCGAACTCACCTGCCATACCTTCATCGAAGAGCGGCTGGTGGGGAGCGGCGGCGCGACCACCCTGCCCGGCGGATTGCGGACGGCGTTCGCGTTCGCCTTGGCGCGTTCGGCCAAGCGCGGTCGTCCTTTGAAGGCCGGCGACCTGATCGCCACCGGCAACGCCACCGGCATCCACGACATCGCCGTGGGCCAGTCGGCGCGCATCAGCTTCAGCGGTTTCGGCGATATCACCTGCCGCGCACGTGCCGCCACGCCGATCGATACGAACGATGCGGGGAGCGGGTATCGATGATGGACCGTCGCAAATTCCTTGCCGCCGGCGTTGGCGTCGGCGTTACCGCATTGGCCGCAGGCTGCAAGCCGACGAGTGCCGCCATCGCTTCGCAACAAGTGCTGCGCGCGGCGGACGTCCACGTGGATGGCTATCCCACTGTGGAAGCGGTGCGCTGGATCGGCCGCTATTTGAGCGAGCGTACCGATGGGCGTTTGAATACGCTGGTCTATCACTCCGGACAGCTGGGTCGGGAAACGGTCACTGTCGACCTGGTTCGCTTCAACGCCCTGGCTTTGGCGCGCGTCTATCTGGCCACGATGAACGATTCCGTGCCTGCCACGCGGATCCTCTCGCTTCCGTTCCTGATCGATTCCACACCGCATCTGCGGCGCACGCTGGACGGCGAACTCGGCAAATCGCTGTTGGGCAGTTTCGAACGCCGCGATCTGGTCGGACTGGCCTTCTACGACTCCGGCTCGCGCAGCATCTACAACACCAAGCGGCCGATCCACACGCCCGACGACCTGCGCGGCCTCAAGCTGCGCGTACCGGTGTCCGAGATATTTGTCCGCCTTATCCATGCGCTGGGCGCCAATGCTACCCCGCTGCCGTACGGCGAAGTTTTTTCAGCGCTACAGACGCATCTGATCGACGGCGCCGAGAACAACATCAAGAGTTTCCATTCGAGCCGTCAGTTCGAGGCGGCGCATTACTGGTCCGAGTCCCAACACACCTTCACGCCCGATGTGCTGTTGATGTCGCGCACCGCCTACGAGCGGCTGGCGCCGAAGGATCGCGAGCTGATCCGCGAGGCGGCAGCGGCTTCGGTGCCTTATGCGCGCGGCCTGTGGGACAGCTCCGAGAACAAGGCGCGCGAGGCGATCATCGCGGGTGGGGTGAAAGTGAACGCCGTCGACCGCGAGTCCATGCGCGCCGCCACCGCCGGCATCACCCGCGAATATCTGCGCGAACCGGAGTTGGCGCGTCTCTACGAATACGTTCGCGCCACAGCGTGATCGCATGCAAATCCTCCTGAAACACCACTGACTTGAAGCACCGCCTACATCGCCGGGAGAGCCGATGAGCGACACGAAAACGAATATCCCTTCGGGCTGGCTGGACAGACTGGCGCGCGTCACCACCTGGATAGCGGGAATCGCGCTGGTCAGCATGGCCGCGGTACAGGCATGGCAGGTATTCGCGCGCTACGTGCTCAACGCCTCTCCGGACTGGACCGAACCGGTCGCGTTGCTGCTGCTCAACACGGCGATGATGTTCGGCGCCGCGGTCGGCGTACGCGCCGAGTCGCACTTCGGCTTCTTCATCGCCCGCGATGCCGCGCCGCCGCGTGTGGCGCGGGTGATGCACGGTTTCAGCCGGCTGGTGGTCGCGGCCGTCGGCGCGCTGCTGGCCTGGTGGGGAGCCATTCTGGCCGCCGATAGCTGGGAAGTCCCGATGGCGGGCGCGCGCATTCCCGAAGGCACCTTCTACCTGCCGCTGTGCCTGGGCGGCGCGTTGATCGCAGTGTTCTCCCTCAACCATCTGTTCGCCGGCAAGACCGCCGCGGAGCGGAGCGAATAATGGCTATCGCGATTCTCTTCTTTGTGTTCCTCGGCTTGCTGATCATGGGAGTGCCGGTGGCGTTCTCTCTGTTCACCGCCTCTCTGTCCACGCTGATTTACCTAGGACTGCCGGCGATCGTGGTAGCGCAGCAGACCGCCACCGGCGCGGCCTCCGCTTCGCTGTTGGCGATACCGCTCTTCATATTCGCCGGCGAGATCATGCTGCGCGGCGGAATATCCGAACGCTTGATAGGATTGGCCTCCTCCTTGGTCGGACATGTACGCGGCGGCCTGGGACAGGTCAGCGTGTTGTCGTCGCTGTTCTTCGGTGGCGTTTCCGGCTCCGCCATCGCCGACGTGTCGGCGGTGGGCGGCGCCATGATCCCGCAGATGGTGAAGCGCGGCTTCGACCGCGATTTCGCCGTCAACGTGACCATGACCGCGGCGCTGGTGGCCTTGCTGGTGCCGCCCTCGCACAACCTGATCCTGTATTCGGCTTCGGCCGGCGGCAGCATTTCCATCGCCGATCTGTTTGCGGCGGGTATCTTCCCCGCGCTGCTGATGACGCTCACGCTGATGGGCGCTACCTACATCATCGCCAAGCGCCGCGGTTATGCGGTGGAGCTCTTTCCGGGCTTCGGCGTAGTGTTGCGCCGCTTCGTCTCCGCGCTACCGGGCCTGTTGCTGGTGGCGCTGATTTTCGTCGGCATCAAGGCCGGCATCTTCACCGCGGTGGAAAGCGCGGCGATCGCCGTGGTCTATGCGCTGTTCGTCACTGCGGTGATTTATCGCAACCTGACTTGGCAGGATTTCATCGGCACCATGGGCCATGCCGCGCGCACTACCGGCATGATCCTGCTGGTGATCGCCTCGGCCGCCGCGTTCGGCTGGTTGCTGGCCTACCTGCAGGTGCCGACCGCGGCGGTCGAGCTGCTCACCGGCCTGACCACCAACAAGAACCTGATGCTGCTACTGATGATCCTGATCTTGCTGGTGTTGGGCACCTTCATGGATCTGGCGCCGATGATCATCATCTGCACGCCGATCTTCCTGCCGCTGGCCAAGGCCATCGGCATCGATCCCATCCACTTCGGCGTGATCCTGATCCTGAAGGGCGGCATCAGTTTGATCACGCCACCGCTGGGATCGGTACTGTTCGTCGGCACCGCCATTGGCAAGATCAGCATCGGCGAATGCCTGCGCACCATCTGGCCGTTCTGGCTGTCGGCGCTGGCCGTGTTGCTGGTGGTCGCATTCGTGCCCGAGCTGTCGCTGTGGTTACCCAGGATGCTGAAGTCATGAATCGGGTAAGACTGCGCACGATGCTGGCCACGCTGCTGTTGTTTACACCGCTCGCAGTGGCATCCGAGACGAACGAACCGCAATGGAAGCGCGGCATCGAAAATCAACGCCAGGCCGATCTGGGCAACGGCAGCTTCCTCAACCCGGTACTGTCCGGCGACCATCCCGATCCGTCGGTGCTGCGCGATGGCGACGACTATTACCTGACCTTGTCGTCCTTCGAAGCCTATCCCGGCTTGCCGATCTGGCATTCGCGCGATCTGGTCAACTGGCAGCCGATCGGGCATGGCATCAAGACCAATGTCGGATCGATCTGGGCGCCCGACCTGATCAAGCACAAGGGGCGCTACTACATTTATTTCCCCGCACGCCGCGGCGGCACCGAAGGCAGCACGCGCAGCAACTTCGTGGTCTGGGCCGACGACATTCACGGGCCCTGGAGCGAGCCGATCGATATCGGTCTGCCCAGTCACATCGATCCCGGCCACGCCGTGGGCGAAGACGGCAAGCGCTACTTGTTCCTCAGCGGCGGCGACTATGTGCGGCTGGCCGACGATGGGCTGAGCACCGTCGGCGAGGTCAAGCACGTTTACGATGGTTGGAAGTACCCCGAGCACTGGGACGTGGAAGGCTACGCCCAGGAAGGCCCCAAGATCACCCGCCACAACGGCTGGTACTACATGGTCACCGCAGTCGGCGGCACGGCCGGTCCGCCGACCGGGCACATGGTCATCGTCGCGCGCGCGCGCTCAATCCATGGCCCCTGGCAGAACGCACCCAACAACCCGGTCGTGCGCACCGCATCCAGGGACGAATACTGGTGGTCGCGCGGCCACGCCACCTTGGTGGAGGATGTCGCGGGCCAATGGTGGATGATCTACCACGGCTACGAGCACGACTTCTGGACGCTGGGCAGGCAGGCATTGCTGGAACCCATCGAATGGACCGACGATGGCTGGTTCGTCGCCAAGGGCGGAGACCTGAGCCAACCGATCCGCAAGCCCGCAGGCACCGCGTCGGGGCCGCACGGCATGCCCCTGTCGGACGACTTCTCCAGCGGCAAGCTCGGTCCGCAGTGGGCCTTCTTCAAGCCGGCGCCCGACGAATACGCGCGTATGAGTTTCGGCGACGGCGTCATGACCCTACGTGGGAAAGGGAGCTCCCCGCGCGACAGTTCGCCGCTGGGTTTCATCGCCGGCGATCTGGCTTACCAGTTCGAAGTCGAAATGGAGATCGAGCCCGGCGCGCAGGGCGGCGCCCTGCTGTTCTACAACGACAAGCTCTATGTGGGTGTAGGCAGCAACGGCGAGAACTTCATCATGCACCGCTATGGGACCGAACGCCCGGCGACGCTCGCTGCCAGCGCCAAAGGCGGCCGGCTATGGCTGCGGGTCACCAACAACCGCCACGTCGTCACCCTCCACAGCAGTACCGATGGCGTTACCTGGACCAAATACCCGGTGCAGATGGAAGTCTCCGGCTACCACCACAACGTCGCCGGCGGCTTCCTGGCCCTGAAACCGTCGCTGTACGCGTCGGGCAAGGGCGCAGTGAAATTCCGCCATTTCCGCTACCGCGCGCTGGACTGACGGCGCGCGGGTAGAATCCAACCCGATCCTTTCCTCCAGACAGCGACGTCCATGCCCGCGCGCAAGAAGCCCGAAACGCCCGCCAAACCCTCCGTACCCGGCAAGGCGTCGACGATCAACGACATCGCGCGGCTGTCCGGGGTTTCCAAGAAAACCGTATCGCGCATCATCAACCACTCGCCGCTGGTGCGTAAGGACACGCGCGAGAAAGTGGAAGCGCTGATGCGTGAGGTGGGGTATTCGCCCGATCCGATGGCCCGCGGACTCGCGTTCCGCAAATCGTTCCTGATCGGCATGGTCTACGACAATCCGACCGCGCAGTACATCGTCAACATGCAGTACGGCGCGCTGGACGCGATCCGCGATTCCGGTTTCGAGTTGGTAGTGCATCCCTGCGACAGCCGCAGCCCCAATTACATCGACGGCGTGCGCCGCTTCGCCCAGCAGCAGAAACTGCACGGCGTCATGCTGGTGCCGCGCGTTTCCGAAGACCAGGCCCTGGCCGATATGCTGCTGGAAATCGGCTGCCGCTACGTACGCATCGCGCCGGTGGCGATGGACGATATGTCGCGCATGGTGGTCACCCACGACCGCGACGGCGCCGCCGAAGCGGCCGACTATCTGTACATGCTCGGCCATCGCGACATCGCGCTGATTACCGGCCCAAACAACTATCGTTCGGCGCTGGAACGCACGGCCGGTTTCGTCGAAGGACTCGGCCGCTACGGCATGGAGCTGCCGAAGTCGCGGATCGTGGAAGCCGGCTACACCTTCGAATCGGGCGTGTCCGCGGCCGAAAAACTGCTTGCCGGCAAGCAACGCCCTACCGCCATCTTCACCGGCAACGACGAAATGGCCGCCGGCGTGTACAAGGTCGCCATGCGCTCGGGCATCAGCATCCCGCAGCAGCTGTCGGTGGTGGGTTTCGACGACAGCCCGCTGGCCTCGCGTCTGTGGCCTTCGCTGACCTCCGTACGTCGCCCCACTCGCGATACCGGGCGCCTGGCCGCCTCCATGCTGGTGCAACCGGACGCCATGGCCACGCTGTCCTCAGCCAGCGTGCGCCCGCATCTGGTGATCCGCGACTCCTGCCAACCACCGGAATGAGCGTGGCGCATCCGCCCTGCTTTGACCTCCCCCTTTGCCTGCTTTGACCTCCCCCTTTGAAAAAGGGGGATTGAGGGGGATTTGCTCTTGCTCCGCAGCAAGATCAAGAGCAAATCCCCGTAGCCCCCTTTGCCAAAGGGGGCAAAGCCACACAACCGTGCTGCTTGTTTTCCCTTCAGGATAAGTCCTGCCGCACTGCGAAATGACACCGGTTACCATAGGCCTTAGAATCACCCTTAGCCCGGGTGCCGTCCACCCATCGCCCCGCACGGAGCCGACCATGTACTGCAAGACCTACCACGCCACTCATCCCGACATGATGGAAGGCGCCAGCAACGACCAGTTGCGCGACCGCTACCTGATCAGCGGCCTGTTCGTGGCCGACACCGTGCAGTTGAACTATTCGCACAACGAGCGCTTCGTCATCGGCGGCGCGGCCCCCATTTCCAAAGCAGTCGAACTGCCGCGCCAGACCGAACCGGCCTCGGCTGCCGGCAAGCCGTTCCTGGAACGCCGCGAGCTGGGCGTGATCAACGTCGGCGCGGGCGCTGGCAAGGTCATCGTGGACGGCACCAGCTATACGCTGGGACCGAAGGATGGCCTGTACGTGGCCATGGGCAGCGCCGATGTCTCGTTCGCCTCCGATGATGCGGCCAACCCGGCTCGCTATTACCTGACCTCGACGCCGGCGCACGCGCGTTTCGAAACCAAGCCGCTGGCCATCGCCAACGCGGTCTCGCTGGAGCGTGGCTCGCTGGAAACCAGCAATGAACGCACCATCTACCAGTACATCGTGCCGGCCACCTGCCAGTCCTCGCAGCTGCTGCTAGGCCTGACCGTGCTCAAGACCGGCAGCGTCTGGAACACCATGCCCCCGCACCTGCACGACCGTCGCAGCGAGGTCTATTTCTACTTCGACCTGGGCGATAACGATCGCATCTACCACTTCATGGGCGAACCCGATGCGCAGCGCCACATCGTGGTCGCCGACGGCGAAGCGGTGGTGTCGCCGCCCTGGTCGATCCACATGGGCTCGGGCACCAGTAACTACTGCTTCATCTGGGCGATGGGCGGCGAGAACCTGGACTACACCGACATGAACGTGCTCGACATTTGCCAGCTCAAGTAGAACCGGCCTGGTCTTTGTAGAGCCGGGCTTGCCCGGCTGAGGCCTTGGCCGGAAGCCAAGAGCCAAACGCCAAAAAGCAGCCGAGCAAGCTCGGCTCTACAAAAAAACACAGCAGAAACCCACCCACGCACCGAGGGGAAACACATGGCAAGCAATCCATTCAGTCTGGAAGGCAAGGTCGCGCTGGTCACCGGCGCCAACACCGGTCTTGGCCAAGGCATCGCACTGGCGCTAGCCGAAGCGGGCGCGGATATCGCTGGCGCCGGCATCGTGGCGGCTACCGAGACCGAGGAAAAAGTGATGGCGCTGGGGCGCCGCTTCCTCAACATCGAAGCCAATCTCAGCAGCATCGAACCGGTCGAACGCATCGTCGCCGAAACCGTGGCCGGCCTGGGCGGACTGGACATCCTGGTCAACAACGCCGGCCTGATCCGCCGCGCCGACGCGGTGGAGTTCAGCGAGAAGGACTGGGACGACGTGATGAACGTCAACATCAAGGGTGCGTTCTTCATGTCGCAGGCGGCGGGCCGGCATTTCATCGCCCAAGGCAGCGGCAAGATCATCAACATCGCCTCCATGCTGTCGTTCCAGGGCGGCATACGCGTGCCGTCCTACACCGCCAGCAAGTCCGGCATCGCTGGCATCACCCGCCTGCTGGCCAACGAATGGGCCGCCAAGGGCATCAACATCAACGCTATCGCGCCGGGCTACATGGCCACCGACAACACCGCGCAGCTGCGCGCCGACGCCGATCGCAACAAAGCCATCCTGGAGCGCATTCCGGCCAGCCGTTGGGGCGAACCGGCCGATCTGGGCGGCACCGCTGTGTTTTTGGCATCGCGCGCTTCGGACTACGTCAATGGCGCAGTGATCCCGGTCGATGGCGGCTGGCTGGCGCGCTAGCGAATCCGTTAGCGAATCCGTGGGAGCGGCCTCAGGCCGCGAGCTCTTCCTGCAGAG
>Ga0307513_10012393_pt1 | contig 10530 bp, 10 predicted proteins | sample 15_EM_MG_FD_202174 | JGI IMG/M metagenome (GOLD analysis project Ga0307513, IMG submission 202174) | Populus trichocarpa ectomycorrhiza microbial communities from riparian zone in the Pacific Northwest, United States - 15_EM | ecosystem: Host-associated > Plants > Roots > Unclassified | place...
CGCCTGCAAACAGGCGATCTCGGTGGCCCGCGGGATCACCGGCGCCGACCGCGTGAACATGATGGCCGCCTGCGCCGGCGGATTCACGCTCGCAACCTTGTTAGGGCATCTGAAGGCGAAGAACGAGGATACGATCGCGAGCGCCACCCTGCTCGTGACGGTGCTCGATACCGAGGCACCCACTCTGCTCGGCCAGTTCGCGTCACGCTCCGGCGTCGCAGCCACCATCGAGAAATCGCGCCGCAAGGGCGTGCTCGAGGGCAGCGAGATGGCGCGCGTGTTCGCCTGGCTGCGGCCGAACGATCTGGTGTGGCTGTTCGTCGCCAACAATTGGGTCATGGGCAACCGTCCACCGGCCTTCGACATCCTCTACTGGAATTCGGACACCACGCGGTTGCCGGCGGAATTCCATGCCGACCTGTTGCGAATGTTCATGGAGAACCCGCTCAAGGTGCCGGGGAAGATAGAAGCACTCGGAACGCCCATCGACATGTCGAAGGTCGACGTGCCGGCATACGTCGTAGCGGGCATCACCGACCACATCACGCCGTGGCAGGCGTGTTATCAATCGAAGAACATCCTGCGCGGCAAGATCGATTTCGTCTTGTCATCGAGCGGGCACATCCAGAGCATCGTGAATCCGCCCACCAATCCAAAGGCCAAGTATTTTCTCAACGGATCCATGCCCGAAGATGCCGAGACCTGGCTTGCGAACGCCAGCGAACATACCGGCAGCTGGTGGAGTCACTGGAGCGAGTGGTACCGGCAGCACGGTGCCGGCGAAGTTCCTGCGCCCAAGATGCCAGGTAATGCCACCTATCCCGCGGGGGATCCGGCGCCGGGGCGCTACGTTCATCAGAGATGAGCAAGCCCCACGTCGAATTCATCGAGGTCGATGGCGTCAACTTGCGCGTCGCGACCCAGAAAGGCCGCGCTGGTCTGCCGCTGCTGCTGTTCAACGGCATCGGGGCGAATCTCGAGCTGTGTTTTCCGTTCATGGAAGCGATGCCCGAAAAGGAAATCGTGATCTTCGACGTGCCAGGCATCGGCCGCTCGGAGATGAGCTGGCGGCCGCGACGGTTTTCCGGGCTCGCCCAGCTTGCCAACAAGCTGCTCGATCGCCTCGGCTATGCCCAGGTCGACGTCATCGGAGTTTCGTGGGGCGGCGCACTGGCACAGCAGTTCGCCCGACAGTACCCACAACGGTGCCGTCGTCTGGTGCTCGCGGCCACGTCGCCGGGCGCGATCATGATCCCGGGCCGACCCTCCGCGCTGTCGAAGATGATGACGCCGCGCCGTTATCTCTCGCCCACGTACATGCAGAAAGCGGCCGGTGACATCTACGGTGGCGAAGCTCGCCGCGACCCGAAGATCATGTCCGCGCATACCGCGCGGATCATCGCGCCGCAGTTCATGGGGTACATCTACCAGCTCATTGCCGGCATGGGCTGGACCAGCATTCATTGGCTTCACAAGATCCGGCAGCCGACGCTGGTGATGGCCGGCTCGGAAGATCCGCTGGTACCGCCGGTCAATGCGCGGATCATCGCCATGCTCATCCCGAACAACCGGCTGTACATCGTTCCGGGTGGCGGACACCTCTTCATGCTCCACTCCATAGATAAGGTGGCGCCGGTCGTTCGTGGCTTCCTCGATTCGGAGACTCCGCTCGCGGTTTGAACCCCAGGGCTTGACTTCAGACCCGCGCGACGTATGATGCGACGCAACATTGCTGCGTCGCAGCACAGGAGACCCCATGAATTTTCAGGAAAAAGTGTTCGAAGCCACCGCCGATCTGCGCAGCCGCGCCGCGTTGTTGGCCGACGAAGCCCTCAAGACCGCCCGAGCCCGTGCCAGCATTGCCGTCAAACGCGTCGAAGGGCTCAAAGGCTCGCTGGCCACGCTGACCGTGGCAAGCCGCGAATTCAACAGGGTCGCGCGCCGCCATGCCGCGCGCTTCGTCAAAGAGAACTCGACGATCGCCGTTGCCGCGGGCAAGGACGTTTCCGCCCTGGCGCGTACGACGTTCGCCACGTTGGCGAAACGCCCCGCCGCCAAGAAAGCCCGCAAGCCTGCCGTCCGCAAGCGCTCGAGCGCCAAGGCTGCCTGATCGCCCCTCGGTTGCGGGCCATCCGGGCCCGTGACACCCAGTGCGCTCCGTTCGTGGGCGCATTGTTCTTTTTGTTTTGATGTTTTCGAATCGATTTGCGGCTTTTTAAGCCGTTTCACAGTCTTGTTACCGCTATCATTTTTTCGATGGCCGCCGCTTTGTTCGCCGCTATACTCCGTTGTCTCGCCAAGACACAGGCAGACAAGTCAAGGACTCGCGATGGCCACTGCGCCGCAATCATTCGCCGCACTTCCGCAGATTTCTCCCGCAGTAGCCGATTGGGTCGAATCCGTTCGACAGCTAACCACCCCGGACAAGGTCCAGTGGTGTGACGGCAGCGCTGCCGAACTGGCGCGCCTCAAGCAGGGTCTCGAAAAGACCGGCGAGCTCAAGCAGCTCAACCAGAAGACCTTCCCGGGCTGCCACATCGCGTACTCGCACCCCTCGGACGTGGCGCGCGTCGAACACCTGACCTTCATCTGTACGAAAAATCGCGAGGACGCAGGCCCTAACAACAACTGGATGGATCCGGCCGAGGCGCGCGTCAAGATGCGCGACCTGTTCAAGGGTTGCATGAAGGGGCGCACGCTGTACGTGGTCCCCTATTGCATGGGTCCGATCGACTCGCCCTACTCCCGCTGCGGCGTCGAGATCACCGACAGCGCTTACGTCGTCATCAACATGGCGATCATGACGCGTATGGGCCGCCCGGCCCTCGAGCGCATCACGCGCGACGGCAAGTTCGTGAAGGGCCTGCATTCGATCGGCGAACTCGATCCGAACCGCCGCTTCATCATGCATTTTCCCGAAGATCTCTCGATCGAGAGCTTCGGCTCGGGATACGGCGGCAACGCCTTGTTAGGGAAGAAGTGCCATGCGCTGCGCATCGCCAGCTGGCAGGCGCGCGACGAGGGCTGGCTGGCCGAACACATGCTCATCGTCGGGCTCGAAAGTCCGCAGGGCGAGACTCACTACATCGCGGCGGCGTTCCCGTCCGCATGCGGCAAGACCAACCTTGCGATGCTCATTCCGCCGGATTCGATGCCGGGCTGGAAGGTCTGGACGGTGGGCGACGACATTGCCTGGCTCCACCCGGGCCCGGATGGGCGCCTGTACGCCATCAATCCGGAAGCGGGTTACTTCGGTGTCGTGCCGGGCACGAACCGCGCGACCAATCGCAATGCGTTCGACATGATCCACCGCGACACGTTGTTCACCAACGTCGCGCTCACGGCGGACAACGAGCCGTGGTGGGAAGGCCGCAAGCTCAACACACCGGTGCTCGACTGGCAGGGCAAACCCTTCGATCCGGCCAGCGGCGGCGTGTCCGCACATCCGAATTCACGCTTCACCGTCTCCGCCAGCAACAACCCTATCTACTCTCCGCGCAGCGAAGACGCCATGGGAGTGCCGATCTCCGCGATCGTCTTCGGCGGCCGGCGGCGCGAAGTGGCGCCGCTCGTTTATGAAGCCCGCAACTGGCAACACGGCGTGCTCGTCGGCGCATCCGTGGCATCCGAGACCACGGCCGCCGCAACCGGCGCGGTGGGCGTCGTGCGACGCGACCCGATGGCCATGAAACCGTTCGCCGGTTACAACTTCGGTGACTACTGGCAGCACTGGCTCTCGATGGGCAAGCGCCTCAAGAATCCGCCGAAGCTGTTCCACGTCAACTGGTTCCGGCGCGATTCGGCCGGCAAATTCCTCTGGCCGGGTTATGGCGACAATCTGCGCGTGATGGAGTGGGTGCTCAAACGCTGCGCCGGACAAGTCGGCGCCGATGAGTCGGCGATCGGCTATCTACCAAAACCGGCGGATCTCAATCTCAAGGGTGTGGACGTCAGCGAATCCACGATGAAGGAACTGCTGGCCGTGACGCCGGCGGCATGGCGCAAGGAAACCGCGGAAATGCGCGAGTACCTCAAGGAATTCGGCGCGCGCGCTCCGACGGAGATGTCCGCGGAGCTCGACGGGATCGAGCAGCGCCTGGAATAAAGTTGGTGTCAGGTGGGACTTGCGGGAATTGGCAGCCGCTGCCAATTCCCGCAAGTCCCACCTGACACCAACCTCACGCCTCTTCGCAGTAGAAGCGAATAGTCAGCGGTGAATCGCGCTCGGGCACCCGCCCGAGGCCGATGAGCCCCTCACCTTTGATCTGTACGCTGTCACGGCGCACGAACAACTCTTCGCCGCCCTCGGCCTGCACGAACGTGCCGTTGGTGCTCTGATCGATCAACACGAACTTGTTGCGATTGATCTCGATACGCGCGTGCAGGCGCGAGATGAGATTGCCGCGGATCACGAGGTCATTGTCGTCGGCACGCCCGATCGCCACGTTCGGCCGCTGCTCCGTCAACATCACCTCACCGCCGTCGAACGTGAGCCGCAGGCGCATGGCTCTGCGACCTTCCGCCGCCGTGATCGAAACAGACGGCAACATGCTGGTGATGTCATCGGTCTGCCACAACACCTCGAACAAAGTGACTTCGGCGCCTTGCCCCTTGAGCGTGGCGACGTCGATCTGCCGCACGGCTGACTGCCAGTCGGGCGACAACAACGCGACCATGGCTTCGGTGGTGATGATCTGGCCAGCCTTCGCCTGGCTGGTCATGCGATTGGCGGTGTGAACGGTCGAACCGAACACGTCGCGGTTTTCAACGACCACGGGCCCCGCGTGGCAACCGATACGAATCGCGACGTGGTGCCCTTCAGCGGTGAGCTCGGGATTGCCGGTGATGGATTTCTGCATCTTCGCGGCGGCGTTCAACGCGTCGTTGGCGACTGCAAAGGTCGACATCACTTCATCACCCATGGTCTTGATGACCGTGCCGTGATGTTCTTCAGTGGCCTGCCGCATGATGTCGATGCAGGTGGCTACCACTTCGCGTGCACGCTGGTCCCCGAGCTCCTCGTAGAGCCGCGTCGAGCCGACGACGTCGGCAAACACGATGGCGAGTTCGATGTCTTTGGCCATAGGGATCAAATGGATGAACGCGGGTGATTATATACATATGACTTAGAATGGCAGCCCATTCCCCTAGGATCATCATGGTCAGCGGCCACATGTCCAAACACGAATCCCGGATTTTCGTCGTCGCCATTCTGCTGTTCGCGGGCATCGCGAGCGCGGCTGACAAGCCGCAGGCCTTTACTCGCACCGACCTCACCAGTGCCAATTCCCTGCGGGAAAAAGCCCTCGCGGACACCACGGCCTACCAGTTGGTGGAGTCGCTGACTACCGAGGCCGGGGCAAGACCCGCGGGGTCGCCGGGCGACCAGGCCGCGGTTGCCTGGGGCCTGCGAGAAATGCAGCGCCTGGGGTTCGCCAATGTGCATCCCGTCCCTGCGGTCGTGCCTCATTGGGTCCGCGGCGAAGCGAGTTTCGCAGTCCTTGCGCCCTATCCGCAGGCGATGCCGGTCCTCGCGCTCGGAGGGAGCGTCGGCACCGGGACGGAAGGCATCGATGCCGATGCGGTCATGGTCAAGGATCTCGATGCGTTGGCCGCACTGCCAGCCGGTGCCGTGAAAGACAAGATCGTGTTCTTCAGCAACCGCATGGACAGGACTCGCGACGGCTCCGGCTACGGCAAAGCCGTCGCCGTTCGGGCGCTCGGCCCGTCGGCCGCGGGTGCGCTTGGTGCCGCAGGCGTCGTGATTCGATCGGTAAGCACCAGCAACAATCGTCTGCCGCATACCGGCGCCCTCCGGTATGCCGCCGACAAACCGCGAATCCCTGCGCTCGCGCTCTCGAACCCGGATGCCGATGCGCTCGAGCGCCAGTTCGCGACCGGCAAACCGGTGCGCCTGGCGCTGAGGAGCAGTTCGCGCGATCTGCCGCCCGCGGCATCGGCGAACATTGTGGGTGAAATTCCGGGCAGCGATCTCGCCAACGAGATCGTGATCCTCGGCGCGCATCTCGATTCATGGGACCCGGGCGTCGGCGCCATCGACGACGGCGCGGGTGTCGGCATCGTCATGGGCGTTGCGCATGCCATCAAACAACTGGGGCTGAAGCCGCGGCGTACGATCCGCGTGGTGCTGTTCGCCAACGAGGAATTCGGCACGACCGGCTCGAAGGCCTATCTCGAATCGCTCGGCGCAGACGCCGCCAGCCATGTGTTGGGGCTCGAGGCGGATTTCGGTGCGGGCCCGGTCTGGCGTCTAGCTAGTCGCGTCGACCCCGCGGACCTGCCCGCCGTCGATCAGATCTTCCGCGCCCTCGCGCCGCTCAAGCTGGTGCGCGGCAACAACGAAGGCGCCGGTGGCGCCGATCTCGACGGCCTGGCCAAGATCGGCATGCCGATTCTCGAGCCCACGCTCGACGGCACCCTGTACTTCGACACCCATCACACCGCCAACGACACGATGGCCATGGTCGACCCGGCAGCGTTGCGCCAGAGTGTCGCGGCCTACGCCATCAGCGCTTGGCTCGCGGCGCAGTACTCCGGTACCTGGCAACGCGTGACGACGCCTAAGCCGCCGCGTCGCTGATCCGTTCGCAGGCCTCGCCCGCCGCCAGCAGCAGCTCGGCGGGCGCGTCCGGCGCGCGCGCTCCCTCGGAGAGCTGGCGGCGGAATTCCTTGGCGCCGGGAAGACCCGCGTACAGCCCCAGCATGTGCCGGGCGATCCAGCTCAGGCGTTCGCCGCGCGCCATCTCCCGACGTGCGTATTGCGTCATGCGCTCGAGCATCTGCAGGCGCGTGAGCGCGACGCCGCCGTTCGACAGTTCCGTCAGCAGCATCGGGCGGTGATAAGCCTCGCGGCCCAGCATCACGCCGTCCGCCCAGGCAAGCTCGCTAACTACCTGCTCCACCGTGCGCATGCCGCCGTTAAGCACCACCGGCACCGGCGCGACGCGCTGCCCGAGTTCACGCACGACGTCGTAACGCAGCGGCGGGATCTCGCGGTTGTCGCGCGGCGACCAGGCACCGAGCACCGCCTTGCGCGCATGCACAATGACCGCGTCGCAGCCGGCGGCGACGATGCCGTCGACGAAACCTTCGAGCGCGGTCTTCTCGGGCTCACCAAACCGGGCGGCCGCCGCGCGCGCGGATTCGCGGCGCGATTCTCCGTGTGGCGGCAACTCGCTCGCGTCGACCACACCGATGCGCAGTTTCACCGTCACGGCAATGTCGACGGCTTCCTTCATCGCCGCGACGCATTCCGCGACCAGCGACGGGCGCAACATCAGGCAGGCGCCGAATGCTCCGGAATGCACCCGATCGCTCGGGCAGCCGCAGTTGAGGTTGATCTCGTCGTAACCCATCGCGGCACCGATTCGCGCCGATTCGGCCAGGTCGTTGGCGTCGCTGCCGCCGAGCTGCAGCGCGACGGGATGTTCTTCCGGATCGAAGCGGAGCAGTTTTTCGCGGTCACCGCGCAACACCGCCCCGGTGGTGATCATCTCCGTATATAGAAGAGTGTCGGGTGAGAAGCCGCGCAGGAAGTAGCGGCAGTGCCGGTCGGTCCAATCCATCATCGGAGCAATGCTGATCCTGGGGGGCTTGTATTGGAGCGACTTCACTTCTAACTCGTTGATTATATGGACATTCATTCTCTGCCTGTCACAGCCAAGCTCTGTCTGTATAATCCTGTTTTGTGTGACAACTGTGACAGGAGTGTGACAAGTGGCAACGATCAGGAAACGTGGGAAGAGATGGCAGGTGATGGTACGCAAGGGCGGGCACGTTCGCAGCACGACGCTGGAGACGCACGCGCAGGCCAAGAGCTGGGCCGACAGCATCGAGGACGATATCGCCGACATGAAGGCGTCGGGGGTCATGTCCGCGAAGGGCGAAACCATCGCCACGCTCGTGGATCGCTACAGGCGCGAGATGTTTGCGGTCCGGCCATGGGGCAGGAGCAAAGACGCCGACTTGCTGCGAATCAAAAAGGACCTGGGCGGCATCGCGGTGAGCGCGCTGACCGCGCATCACATCACGGCCCATTTTCGCAAGCGATTCGAGGAAGGCGCGGGCCGCGTCGTGCTCTCTTCGCAGATTGGCTATCTCGTCGGCGTGCTCGAAACGGCGCGCACGCTGTGGCATCTCAACGTCCCATTGCAGGCCGCGAAGGATGCGCGCACCGCGCTCGCGAAAATCCGACTCGTGGGCAAGGCGCAGCAGCGCGACCGGCGCGTGAGCGATGCGGAGATCGCCAAGCTCGTTGCGCTGTTCAACACGTGGGGCACAAGCTCAATTCCTATGGCGGACCTGACGCGTTTCGCATTGGCGTCCGGCATGCGCGTTTCCGAAGTATGCCGCTTGCGTTGGGACGACCTGAACGAGACCGACAAAACGGTCCTGATTCGCGACAGAAAGCACCCCAGCGAGAAGTTAGGCAATAACATGCGAGTGCCGCTGCTCGATGCCACGGCCACGGGGCTCGACGCATTCAAAATTGTCAAAGCGCAGCCGCGCGTTGACGGCGAGCCACGCATTTTTCCGTTCAACTCCCGCAGCGTGAGTTGCTATTTCACCGAGGCAGTGACCAAGCTCAAGCTCGGGGACCTGCACTTGCACGATCTGCGGCATGAGGCCATCAGCCGGTTGTTTGCCGCCGGCTACGGCATTCAGGAAGTGGCACTAGTTAGTGGTCATCGCGACTGGCACATGTTGCGCCGATACACGCACGTCAAAGCGGCCGACCTGCATCGCACGAAGCCCGCGCCGCCGAAGCCCGCACCTAACAAAACACGGTTGCGGGTGATCAAATGAGCCCGCGCAAGCCACGCGAAAACGTATCGCTGCCGCGCGAGAACGTGAAAAGCGCCAGCGCAGCGTTTCAGATAATTCGGGACATCATCGACACTCCGAAGGTCCCTGCAAAACTGCGCGCGCGGGTGGAGGCCGTCGCGGTGCGCGGTCAGACAGCCCTTGCAATTCGCGAAAGCCATGTTTATCGGCAGGCGCGACTCAGTGGCTATATTCGCCTCGTAGTGGAGAACATGATCTCGCAGGCTGGCGCCGCGCCCTTCCCGTCCGCTATTCGCAAACGATGGATAGAGGCGGGACTTCCGAACCTGCCGAGCGCCAGGACCATTCGCGGGCACCTACACGATATCCAGACCGGAAAAGTACGCGGCAAGCCCTACGGCATCTGAAAGCCTTCGCGTTCCGCCCCGGCACGCGAAGCGTTTCGCATGCTGTCTTGTCTGCTCGTTTCTGGTGAATATAGTTCGGCTCACTTCTGATCTGTGGAGTGAGCCATGCCTCGTCCCAAGCCTCCCGCCGAAAAGCTCCTGAGCGTCCCCGAGCAGCTCGCGTACCTGCGCGAGAAGCGCGGCGTCCGGATCACGCCGAGCGCGTACTACCAGCAACGAAACAACGGCACCGGCCCTGAGGCCGTCGTGGTCCTGCGCCGCGTGTACAGCACGCAGTCGCTGCTCGATGCGTGGATCGACGGGCACATAACGCGCTATCGACAGGCCGAGAAAAAGGTCGCCGAGGCGCGTCTGTGAGCGCCACCAATCTCTGAAACGAAAAAGCCCCGCGCATCTCGCCTGATACGCGGGGCCCGATTCCACACACACACACCGGAGGTCTAGTCCGATGAGCACGTTATCCAACAAAGCCGCCGAATCCTCAACACGAGCGCGCGCCGGCCACCTGGGCCACGGTCTGACCCCGGAGCGCCTGCCGCGCTACATACGCTCAGCGGATCAGCAGGACGGGCACACGGCGAGCTTGAGAGCCGCGATTGATGCCCACTGCAAGGCCTGCATCTACGACGCGCACGCCGCCGGGACCGTGGCGCAGCAGGTGTCGGTATGCGCCGTCACGACGTGTCCGCTGTGGCCGGTTCGCATGCTGCCGCGTCAGGCGCTGCCCGCGTGGATGCTCGCGCGCGATTCGTCGCGCGTGCCGCCCGGCTTCACAGCGCTCACCCAAGACGAAGCGATCACGCTGATCCGCACCGGCAAGGCGCTCTCGTGAGCGCCCAGGCGCGCCGGCCGAAGCCCGGCGCGTTCCAGACGCCCTTGCCTTGGCTTCGCCTGTGGACCGAGTTCGCGACCGATCCGAAAGTGCAAATGCTCGCCGAGGTGCTGCAGCGCCGATTCGTGATGCTGTTGTGTCTGACGGGCTCGCGCCTGGTGCCCACGACGGACGATGCGGCGGTGGCGTTCGCGATGCGCGTGAACGATGACGAAGCGGCCGAGACGAAGCGCGCATTGCTCGCCGCCGGTCTCATCCGCGACGACTGGGTTCCCGTCGCATGGACCCGCCGCCAGTTCAAGAGCGACCACTCGGGAGCCGAGAGAAAGCGGCAGCAGCGAAACCGCGAGCGTGACCGACACGGCGAAGTCACGCCCGCGTCACGTGACAGTCCTGGCCTAGAGGGAGAGGGAGATTCAGAGGGAGATACAGATACAGAGAAGATCCGGAGGGGAAGCGCTCCGCCTGTGGATACCTCGCGCACCG
>Ga0307513_10012394_pt1 | contig 10529 bp, 4 predicted proteins | sample 15_EM_MG_FD_202174 | JGI IMG/M metagenome (GOLD analysis project Ga0307513, IMG submission 202174) | Populus trichocarpa ectomycorrhiza microbial communities from riparian zone in the Pacific Northwest, United States - 15_EM | ecosystem: Host-associated > Plants > Roots > Unclassified | place...
GTTGAACGTTGCTCTCTTCGACGAGGATTTCCATAGCTTTGAGGCAAAGAGCTTTCACTTCCGATTCCTTCAGGGGCTCGCACCTCTTCAGTTGCTCTATTTGTCTGTCGAGGTCTGACATCTCTTTGTTCTCTCAAATTCCCCCACCTCCCCTTTTTATTTCTCCAAATTTCCCTCTCCCTCCATCTCTGCATCTGCAACAGAGATAACACCTTGATTTTCTTTACTGATGCTAGTATGATATATTATTACTATTATCATTTATAATTCAATTAATGATTTGTCCCGCGACACGCCACGGATCAGAAAAAAAAAATTACATACAAAAAACAAAATTAGATATTAATAATGCATTTAAAAAAAAACTAATCACAAAAAATATTTTTATTTAATATTAAAATAGAAATATATTTAGATTTTCTTACAAAACCTACGGGATAATATTGAAAAAACAAATTGTAAAATTAACTAATATTAAATGCAAAATTGCTAAGAAAAAATTTTCTTTCGCAAAGCAAGTCATCCATATCATCTGATTCAATAAATTTTTTTAGTTTCAAAGATTAATTTTCATTTAATTATACAACAATAAAATGTATAAAAAAAATTTTCATATCAAAACATTATTGTTTAAAGGGAAAAAAAAATGTGATAGTGACACTAGATAGCAAAAGTAAATCATTAAGTGAAATTGTATTTTTTTTTAGTTTTGAGTTAAATAAAAAAATAAATCATCAATAACAAAGAGTTAAATTATATTTTAAAAAATTAAGGGGAAAAGTTTTTTAAAAAATAATAGCTCGGATACTGTGAATTTTTAATCAAGCAATGCAAGTCATGTACGTCATCGGATTCAATAACTTTTTTAATCTTAGAGATTATTTTTTATTTAATTATACAACAATAAAATGCATGAGAATTTTTTGTATGAAATATTTTATTAAAAGGAAAAAAATTGTGATAGGCACATAGAATCGAGATAGCAAAAGTATATATCATTGATAACAAACGGTGAAATTTTTTTTTGTTTTGAGTTAAATAAAAAAAAAATATCATTGATAATAAAGGATGAAATTATTTTAAAAAAAATTGAGGGAAAAACATTAAAAAAATAATAAATAAGAGTCTGGATATTGTGAATTAATTCGTTAAACCTACGACCCAACTCATAGACTCGATTATATTCAATGATTTGTTTATCAATTTTTTAACACAAATAGAAAATAGAAAAAATTTTAAAATGACACAATGAGTCCAGACATGTGGGCCTGGTAGCCTAAAGTGCCTTGTTATTAAAAAAAAACATCCTAGGTGCGTGGATCATCCAGCCTAACACGCAAAACTAGGCTTGGCTTTATATTTTTATTTCTTAAAGGAGTGGATAACCTGTCATCCGCCCTAATTGTTTTTTGAAAAAAAATAGCAGAAGACGTGTTGTCTTTTTTCTGCAAAATCTGGTAGCTAGAGGCTGCTAGAAAAATAGGGCCTTGACTTTTTTTGCTAAAAAAAAACCATTTTTTAACGTATTGCTTTTACCCAAAACACCTATAAGACATCCTAAAAATCTTGATAAATATATCTATGACCTTAAAAAAAACAAAATCAACCCAAACCTGAAAATATTACTGCGATTAGATCTGCCTCCTTGAGCAAGAAAAAGGAAAAAAAACATATAGATAAAACTCCTCTAATCAAAACGAACTCATTAATATCAATATCGATCATTTTGGTGGCTAGAATCGTCATCGATGGCAACTCTCTCTCTCTATATTGAAATATGACAAGCCTCTCTCTTTTCTCTCATGAAAAAGAACTGAGAAATAAAAAAAATAAAGTTTAGTATTAAAATTGAATTGCTGACAACTAAAAGGACCGATCATCTATTAACTAAAAAAAATAGGGGACTAAAATGAGATTTTCAAATGAAATTTGAAGTCACCTCTTATTTTTCTCTTATTTTTCTAGTCCTTTTCACTTTGGTTTTCTATTTTTCAATTCAACCCTTTTTTCTAAAAAAGAAATAAGCAATTGGGTGCTGATTTGAACTAAAAAAGACAAAAGATCAATGATCAAATTAGAAATTTAGAAAAAATAACAGTTACAATCCACATTGATTTGTGAGAGAGTGAACAGTGCATTTCAATAGTAAAATCACCACATGACTTGATTTTTTTAATTGCTAGTTAATAATTATAATAGTTGATTCATTTTTCCTTTTTTTATGGTTTTGCCCTCTTTCAATGGACACTCTCAATTCACTTTTTTTTTCTCAACTTCTTGCCCTATGTTTTTTATGAAATAATGAAACAAAATTAGCTTTCTATTATTTTTATAATTTATTCCAGTAAAAAATTTAAATACTTATACCCTAGCATTAGGAGATCTAGGAGCTTTATGGATGTAATATGGAGTGCACATTTCTAAAATGTGCTCCATTGAAGAACTCTTTCTATTCTGATAGTTTTGTTAATGTCAATCAATAAGCCTAACAATCTCATTTCTCATTAATTCCACATCTTTCTTAAGTATTATTAAAGAAGAGCTTTTTTCTCCATTTTCCATAAATTTGAAAAAAATAAGTTTTACAAATGTTGTTTATGTTTGTTTTCTTTTTTATCCATGTAAAATCTCATTACAAAACCTGTATAAAAAAATAATAATAATAATAATTGATTGGATATGATAATAAAAATAGACACCCTAAAAGAAGGTTAGCTAACTAAATTAGTCTAATTAAACAATAAAACATAAACAAAATAAAATTTAAGATTAAAATATAAAAACGAGATATAATATGTGTGATGAAAGTGTTTTCTAACTGGTATATGAGCATTACTCCATATTCAATCCAGACAAAATAATAAAAAGATACGATGCATGAAATGCAAGCACATAAAAAACAATTAGACAAATATAAATATAAACAAAGATGTAAACATCAAATAAAACAATGACAAATAATTAACACACATTAACTAGTTTAGGTAAACAATTATAACAAAAACATTTAGAACATGTATCAAAGCATATCAAGCACCTTATTATTGAAAAAAAAATAAACATAAAAATCAAATAAAACAATAACAAATAATTAACACACATTAACTACTTTAGGTAAAAAATTATAACAAAAACATTTAAAACATGTATCAAAGCATATCAAACACTTTATCATTGAAAAACAAATAAATAAAGCTTAGCCCTAAACAAGATCCCTAATGGAGTCATCATTTTGTCACAATAAACATCTTAACAAGTTAAATAGGATTGATGAAGGTAAAATTAAAAAAATAAGTCACCACCTAGTTTTATGGTAACTAAGAACCCTAATTAGTTTTTAGAAATTCTAAGTAAAGGACTGATTATGTAATAGGGTAGATGACAATCACCTATCAAATCCTAATCAGCTCATTAAAATGTTGCCTATGACACTCAACATTTCTTATGGAAGATAACTCGGTGATCTTAAGTCTAAGGATTACTTGCATAACTATCATATGAGTCTTTCTATAGAATCAATTTATCTCTTCTTATAGAATCCTTATGCAGGTTAGTTCAATATACATGTCATTTGATAAGCACCTACATATTAGCTCCAAGTATCCCCCATACCTTAGCATATAAAAACACCTACTTTCTTTTATAAATAAAAGAACATAATATGTATCAGCCTCAATGACTCTTATTAATATCCATTATTAATTAAACATTGACCAAAAACATTTAAGAAACAATGCTTTTATGCAATAAGAATTCTTATAATTATAACCACTTTATAATTTCTTAGCAAAACATTTGTGTCCTAATGACTTTATCTTTATTTTAAATTTATTGATCAAGCATAAATGAATATTAAAGATAAAGAATGCCTTTATTAATAGTAAATATATTTTGCATGAACAAAGTCAATATCACGTATAACTTACCAATTGGATACAAGGCATATGCACTAACATTTATTACTCTAAATACAAAAGAAGTCAAATTAGTTATTTTCGACAGCTACGGTAGTAGAGAAGAATGACCATGAAATCCTTAATGTTAGTCCATAATGACTCTTAGTTGGTATTTATCCTCAGGATTTATTTTAGAAGATGAAACATCTATTGATGAAGGAATGAATATTTGAGAGAGTACGACTTTCAAGGTTCCTTAATATAAAAGAAAATTCTATCAAACATTAAAAACATATAAATTGATCAAATTTTTGAAGTAACCATATCATTTTACTTTTCCTGTTTAATAAGAGATAAAGAAGTATCAATACACATGCTTTCTAATAATCTATCTATATCTAATAATATAGATAAAAAAGTATCAATAAAAGGGCTTTCCTTAATATTAGATAAATAAGTATCTATATCTAATAATATAGATAGATATTCCTCAAGAAATTTCAGTTGTTAACTTGATAGAGGGATGATAAATTGATAACATAAGATCATCTCCTAGACTATTCTCAATATAATTTCCCTTCACGTTTACCTCATACCATAGAAGCAAGAGGATAAAATCGTTCATGACTCTAGATTATGGTAGAGCTTTAGTGGTATTAAGAGTAGTTAATATTTATATCTTCATTGTTTCATTCTCCTTATTCATTGCAATTATCATTTTAACTATAAAAATTCCTCTTTAGTAAGGCATTTTCCCTAGCAACATCTATTAATAGGATGGTTACATCTTCAACATGAAAAGCACGAACCCTAAAAGGTTTTATTGTTGAAAATTTAGGAGAACTAGTTATAATAGTGGGAGCTGAAGGATTTCTCTCACTGGTATTGGAACTTAATTTGTGTTTCTAAGAAGACTAATAATAGAAAAAAGCATTGATTTGACAGCCTCAACACTCGAAACTTCAGAAGCCACAATATGAAAAATAGTTGACATTTTTCATGAAAAAAAGGTTCTTAGTCAAGGAAAACTTTTATAACATATCTCTGTTGTCATCTTTACATATAGAAGTAAAGGAAGAGGTATAATATGAGCAATAGGTACTTGCCAAATAACAAAAAAAATAAGGTAAGTTAAAATGTTAAATAACTTATTAAAAGTTTATGAACTTCATAATATATATTACCCTATGCCTACTTTTCAACTTGATAATAGAGGTTTCATCTTCATTATATTCCCCTAGTGCAAAAGGATTTTAGAGCTTTTTTAGGGTCGTTTATTATTTTGAGAACTTAAAGTAGTTTGAGAAGCTATGCATGAGAAAGTGTTGTAAGAATATAAACAAATCATAAATTATAATTAAGATTATTGAAATATATTGTTTTTACTTGAGACTTCTCGAGTCAACCTCTTGTTTAGCCCTCTAACCAAACTGTCAAAGGCTTTCCTCTTAGTGCCTTTACCAAAAGACTTCTCATTAAGCAAGAATATCTCTATCATTTCTTCTAACATAATGGTGTAAAAAAATTCCATATTTTTCTTGTAAAAATAATAAAACCCTAATGATAACTCATAGTAAGGGAGAAACTTATAAATTGAAGTAGGTGAAGTGGTGTTCAACCATCTCAGTAACTTCTTCATTTTTTCTAGGTTGTCAAAAGTTGACCTATATAGACCAGTCTTGTTCATAGTATAATGCATTGGTAAGCAAATACCTAGATATATCTCAATTATATTTCTATAAAATAAGAATTATATGGCTTATAAGAACAATAGTTGTTCTTTTATACTGGATCAATCACCAGCCTAAAGTGTAGATTTTTTTATGCAAGTATACTTTTTAAAACTTTAATATTTTTTTATTTATTAGAACATGGTTTTTAGTATTTTATAAGGAAGACCCATAGAGGGTTTATCTTTAATAAGACAAGAGGAGACATCAAAACATCAATCGTTTTAGTCAGAGATAAGAGGTTATCTATATATCTTTTAAAATAAGAGTTCTTAAAAAAAGCTTGGAGTAAACTATTTTTTATGTAAATAGAGTCTAAGTTCATGATTTCTCTAATGTTGTTGAACTTTTTAAAATAGTAGTGACTCAAATTTATGTTTATCATAGAATTTCATAAACATTGTCTATTGTCATAAAGGTGATCTTTATTTATTATTTTTTGGCATTCCTTTAATGTCTTATAAACATGGCTTAATATAAAGGGTCCTAAGGAAATTCTCTTACCTTCGGCCTAAGCTATTGTAATCTTTAGATAGGGTTTAGTTGGTTTCTTGAATCTAAAAAGGATTAGGTAACTGCATACCCAATACAGTAAAAAGACTATATGTTCCTCGTGAAAGGTCAAGTTTGTCTTCTACCTACCTCTTTTTAGCAAGGCACCAAATTCAGGAGCACTTAGCAATATATCTTTAATGGATCTTGTAAAGGTTCAATTTGAAACACAAAGCTCCTTCCACAATAGGTATAGGCGTTCAATTAAAGTCAGACCAAGCCATGCAAAATAATATTTTATATCTTATACTTGAAGAGGAAAACGTTGTCAGAATTAAACCACGACAAAGAAAGAGCGGCCAATAACTCTTTGTTAGGTTTGATGGTGATTCTAGATAGCTTGATAACATCAAATACTTTCTATCACTTTCATTGTCTACTAAAGCTTTCTTGCATCCTACCAAACCATTTGATACAATCGCCAAGGGCAATGCTTGGCCATATTTTGATTAGCTTGATTTATATATTGAGATTGACATGGTCATCCTAAAAGAGAATCTTTTCTTTCTTAATGTCTAGAACAAAGTGGTAGTCTTCTACTTCTTATGACATTTTTTTTATAAAACAAGCCAAGACAATCTCCATTCATACCTCCTAGTGTAGCAATAATGATAGACCAATTGACGTTGGGTAAGTAAACTATGAGATTTTTATAACAAGAGACGATAATGGGTTTTGATGGAGCAGAACTTAAAGCTGTCATTCTTGTTTCTAACAAGAAAGAGATTTTTTAGGGTTTAATGATTGAATCTTTGAATAAAAAATCTCTAAGATTCTTAAAGAATTTAGGGATTTTTGTGTAAAAGAAACCTAAATGTCGTTTCTAAAATATAAAGAATGTATTATTTTTAAATTAAAATGATTGGCTAAATCATTTGACATGTCAGGTATCTTTTAAAACATCATTGACTAATTTTAGGTGAATATAATTGTTTTCATATTATTCTAATATGGTGGAGTTAACATTTGAGAAATAAAATAATATAAGGGCATCGTTTACATCTAAAATAAAAATACATCCATCAAACATAAAGAGCACTAATTATTCACCATAAAGAAGGGAAGAAAGTTGAAATCGATCATGAATAAAAAGAATCAACCGAGTTGGAAGAGTCCTTGATCGACCAAGAATGTTGAAAGAGCAGTCGACTAATTGACTAAATGAACAAAAATCGCAATTGATAAAAAAAAAAAGACTAGCCAATAAAGTTTAAATACGGTAAAGAGATACAATCCTATTTAAAGTGGAAATCTTCAATAGAATAATAACAAAAAAGTTAGAGAATAAACTATGATTCATATGTAAGTCACTAGAAGAGGAATTTATCTTGTATTAGGATTAAATATGTAACATTCCTAATTATTACTAGGAAGATTTACAAGCAAAAATATTTTTTATATATAAACAAATGTATACTTAAAATCTCACCAAAATTTCTGATGAAATTTCAGCAAAGTTTTCTCTATAACATGAAATCCTAAGTTATCAACTAAACTTATTTTACATTTCAACACAATTTCATTTACCTAATCCAATCATCCTTGATCATTCCCGCCATCTATCATTGTTTCTCAAACGAATTCATCCATACAAATATATTTAGCAATTATATACATATATTTACAGAGTACGATGATTTCATATCCTTAAAAAACTAGTATTAAATACAACATACATAAGCGTTAGAGTGCATTTAGGCTAGATAATTACAATCCACAAAATATGAGCATTTATTTTTACATGCCAAACAAAATAATATTATAGTTCAAAATATATATCCTGGATCTAGCCTATATAATCAAAAGATGCAGAAGTAATATACTCTTAGCGTGAATATGATGACCCTAAAAAAGAATGCAACATATGATATGTTAATTATAAATAATTAGTTAAATAATTTAATAAAATTGGATTGCATTTAAATTCTTTCCTATCCATTCTTTTTTTTTCTCTTTATATTAAAATAATCTAAAAATACTAAAAAAATCATTTAAAATAAAAAAAAATCATTAATGTCGATATCAATAAACTCTATTGATATTATTAGTCTCTCAATTCCTAGAATGACTAATCAAATCTTAATTAATGCCGATATTAATGAACTCTATTAATATCATTAGTCTCTCGATTCCAAGAATAACTAATCAAGTCTCAATTAATGTCAATATTATCAATAAACTCCATCAATATCAATAGTCTTTCAATTTCAGGAATGATTAATCAAGTTCAGAAAGTGACGATATCAATAAATTATATTGATATCATTAGTCTCCCAATTTTGAGAATGATTAATCAAGTTTAGATCTCCTTCAATTCCTTTTTTTATCTTTCATCATCTCCAAATCAAATTTCTCTCAATATCAAATACAATTATAATAAATTTGCATTTTATAATTAAATAATGTTTAAATAATTATGTGATAGGTCAGAAACCTACCTATAGTGCGTGATGTCCTAGCTCTTGCTCCAGCCTGTGGCCTGTTTGTAGTAGTATTCTCTGTCATCACAGGATAATTTCATCATCATTAATCATTTTTCTTTCCTCCCAAAATCATTGAATCATTACACAATGTTTCTTAAATTAACACTCTTTGATTTTTATTTCCCAAAATCATACATATACCTCTATATTTCTGTTTCAATATTTGAAATTCTATGTCGATTAAACCCAAATTAATTCAAACATATTTTCTATGATAATTTCAGACATCATCTATATACATTTCCTCTTTTCCCTTTTTATGGCCTATTATTCACCATGTTCAATAAAAGGTATCATGAGTTTCCTTTCGTTTTCCTTTGATTTATCCACACTAGTTAATCTTCATTAGGCTCAATCAATCTATAATATAATTTATATGCTAACTTAGAAAAATCATTCTTCCTTTCCATCTAACCTACTTGGCCGAACCTATGGCCAATAAGAAGGGCATGGTTTTTCTTCATTTTACCTCAAGTTTATACTTACCCATTGTTTCTTGACTTTAATAACCATGCTCCAAGCATTAAACAAGTCATTAAGTTAGCCAATTCTCTTAATTCAATGTTCCATAATGTAAAACAATACTTAATCCAATAAAACTCATGCTAAAACTTTAAATTAAGTTTCGGTTAAGGTTCCTTACCTCTTAACCACAATTTCATGAAGGATTTGGTAAGAAAACAAGTTTTTCTCTTCACTTCTCTTTTCTTTTCTTTTCTTCTCCAAACCGCCCCCTCAAGCATCCATTTCCATGGTTTTTCCCTCAATTTCCTTGCTAAAATACCTTTTAACTCCCCTTTGATCTTTTATTTCAAGTGTTTGCTTGGAATTTTTAAAGAAAATTGAAGAATTTTGGCAAAATCTTCCCCCTCCTTATCCTTCCCAATTGGCCAGCCACTCTTAACTTCTTTTAGAAGCCAATAGTATATTTACATCCCTCAATGTACTACAATTTATCATTATGTCTTTTCTTTTAAATTTTGGTGTTTTTTCTTTAACCGATTATCTTATCTCATTGACATTCTAAAAATAAATTATGTCGAAGGTTTTAAATCCTTAAAATTTTATTCTCTAAAATAATTATCACTATATTTTATTATCATTTTATTAAATTTAAATTTTTATTTTATATAGGGTTTACAAAATAAGCCATTTGATTTCATACAAATATATGTATAGAATTATAATTACTTATGTAAATAAAATCCAAACTCTATAATAATAAAATACGGCAACATACTAATATAATTGATAGTTAGACCCACATATTCAATTTCAACAATTTATCTTTTTCTTTAAAGGGCTTTATTTATATATTTTTTTTATTATTCTCCTTATCGCTTTCGTTAATTTTTATGCATTTCGATTTCCTACAAACTTATCATCTCTTAGAATTCTTGTGTTATCTTTTATACAGTAATGCTTTTAGAACAAGTTATCCTTGCTAAGGGTTCAAGACTTGAATTCCTAATTTTTTTTTAATTAGAGGTAATTATCGTTATGACATCATAGGTTAAATCCTATAAAAATCTAATTTGCAACCTAATCTTGCATGGAAAATATTTTTTAAATTATTAGATGTATATTTTCCTGGTGATACAATTACATTTATGAGTGATTATGCTACAAAACCTTATTAGTAAAGGTTTAAGTATTTGTAATATTATTCCCTAGAGAAATGTTTCTCTTAGGATCGAAGAGGGCTTTCAAGTGTGGTGTGGGCATCCATCAAAAAGAAGAAAAGGCTGTCCGAAGCTCATGGGCCATGGAAACTCATTTGCAGAATTACCAGAGGACTTGAGCTAGATCCAAGCACTCACTGCACATAGTTTTGATATGTAGCAGAGCTTTAGCCCATCTTAAACCTT
>Ga0307513_10012395_pt1 | contig 10527 bp, 11 predicted proteins | sample 15_EM_MG_FD_202174 | JGI IMG/M metagenome (GOLD analysis project Ga0307513, IMG submission 202174) | Populus trichocarpa ectomycorrhiza microbial communities from riparian zone in the Pacific Northwest, United States - 15_EM | ecosystem: Host-associated > Plants > Roots > Unclassified | place...
GGCAGCACTCAAGTAGGTGGCGCCGTGAATTAGGCCATGCCTGGGATGCCGCACTAGCCATTATGTCTTAATATTACCTTATAGGGCACTATACAGTCTATATTAAATTATTCACCGGTTCAATGCGATCGGTGAACCCATATGATATGATACACTGTTTACATTCATTGTACCATATCATATGGTACACTGTAACATCCCTACCTGAACAATCTAGCTGAATCTCCGTTGTGGGATAATCGAGGTGTGTCCTTTCCTTTTTGCTGTGACTTCATTCATTCAATGAAAATGAAGAGGACCTTCATTGCATATTTTGGTGGTGTTGTGTCAAAGCTCGTCCATCCCCGAAGCTCCTTGAGGACCTGTGCAGGCTAAACCTTGCAGCTCATCTGAGCGACGTACCATCGTGGTTTGTTGTGCCAATTCCAGAATTAATCTGTTGGTTCGGAAGACAGGTATGTTGATTTCGTTCAATAATGGCTTGCCTCATTTGATGCATGACATTTACAGCGGCTGAGTCCGGACGGCACCAAAACCTTGCTAGATCGTCACTCAGCAGCATTTGATAGATGGCTTCAAGCATACTTCATGCCTTCAACTGTCTCATCGCATGCGCTCTATTACTATCTCACAGTTTTTACACTTTTGGATCAGCTCAACCCGAAGCAATTTTACTGGCGTCAGCTTTCAGTGATTCTACAACATCAGTTACCATTCGACTTCCTTGACAAGTTGGTTGATCTATTGGACGGGACGAAATTCAACATAGAATTCATTCGAATAGCGTCCAAATTTTTTATGAATCGCGACCGAGCTGGGTCCCTCTGGGTCAATCCCCGCAGATATTATGCAGGCCTGGTGACATACGTATTGGACATTCTGTGTGATAAGTGAGTTTATAACCCTTACATTCTCGTACGTGCTAATACGAATGCTTGAATTTATTCCAGATCCTTCGTAGATATTGTCAGAACATACACCATGATTCCAGAAATGCGCATGACCTATTACAAGGTTGGGAGGCTGGCATTTGATCTTCTTCCGATTCTGCTTTCAAAAATTGATGGTCCGGCAGTATCAAAGCTGCAGAATATTCTCCTAGGTTTCCCAACCTTCGACTTGATCCGAAATGATCCGCTGGCATTGGAAAAGGTTAAAGCAATGCATGCCATTGAGGAGTTTTTGAAGGTGTGATTTTAACTCCGCTTCACTCTTTTTTTCTGGGGCTGATAATTCTGAACTTGATAGAAATAAAGTGGTGTATTCATGCCTCTTTGCATATCTAGTCCCTCCTCCCCTGGCGAGTCTATCATACGAACGATGTAATAGATTATTTTGGGACCATGAGTGCTGTCATCGAATTCTGAATTATTGGGGAAGAGAAAATCAAAAATTGAATCAAAGGTATCATAGCGCTCTCTGACGGGGGAACTTCAACTGGAGCAGAGGTTGAGTCAACATGTCGTATGTCATTTCCATAAGTTCATTTCCCGTGTGTGCTGATGAATTGCCAGGAATGGATGATGGAGAAAAGAGTGGGTCAGTTACCAGAGTTGAAAGGATGATCCTAAAAAAACCGTGAAGGCTCTGCATCTTTGCTATGAGCCTGACTGTTTCCAATGATCTGTATGGCGGCGTTGCGAACGCGGGACCACTGACATCAACAGTGTCTTTCTACTCATAAAAAAATGGGTCACAGTTTGGTCACAGTACATGCCATCGGGACCTGGGTTAGACCGGTGACCTTGGTCTGTCTATTGTCAATAGACACATCGGTCGATAAGATCATCTTAGGCGCTACGAGACTGAGACATTATCGACCAGTCTGTGTACCCCTTGGCTTTAGGCCGCTTGACTGTTGCTATCCCCTGTACACAGACAAAGTTACCAGTCTACCATCAGGTCAAGTTGGAGGGATGTCATAGGGGTGGAGGTGCTTGTGTATGCATTTCGTGGAGGAACGAAGATGAGTTCGAAACGAAAATCAGCATGATCAATTGTTTAGGTGGAGTCAACATTCAATGGTATGGCGTTTGATTCTTCTTTGACTTATGTATGTAAACGATTGAACGCACAGTATTTAGCACGCTGCGAGACGTAAAAATGACGAGAACCATTCCCCAAAGGCACTCCAAAGACGAAGTTCCCAAGAGAAAAGGCGTTAACCTGGAAGGCACCTATACGCCAAAGACATCCGACGTTTGCCTGATTCGTATCGCATAGCACAACACCTCACGTCAAAAAAGGAAGCGAACGAACGAAAGAGAGCAACCATGGGGAGTCCTTGGATTGAAGTTCAATTGAAATTCAGCGCTTCAATAGTCAGGATCGAGGTGGATTCGAGAGGGCGTATATCGGGGCCATCGTTAGCGGTGGCTGAGATAACGTGGGCGGAACCGATGCGACGTTTAGATATACGCTACGCGGGGAAAGAGAGAGATCTAGTGTGGTTACCTCAAGCTGGAAAGGTTGGGGTGGCTCGTTTTAGAACGTGCGTGGAAGAACGACACGAAACGAGCGAAAGGGAGCAGCCATGATGAATCGATGGAGTAGAGTTCATTTGTAATTCGACACCTAGATGGCCAGCACTCAGGATCAAGAGCGAATGTAACCATGTAGTAAACCATTGCTAATCAGATAAATTTTCGCTTTAGAGAATGATACCCAGTACGAACGTTCCGAGAGCGAATGCCATGACTCCACTTTGGGATGTGTTCAAGTTCCACCTTCGGGATTGTGAATCGAGTATAATGGTATATGCGCGATGGTATATTTAAAAGGCGGGTATTAGTATCACATTATTATATGAAATTACCCCAGAACGACACGTTGATATATGTCGTAACCAAGAATCCGTGTGGATTCTGCACCAGCATTGACCACGTTTTGAGAGAGCGGTTGAAGTCGGTGATTTTCCACCCTTGGACCGAGAAGGGGTATATCGGAGCCAGTTGGCGGCGGCTGAGGTGACACGGGCGGAGCCGATGCGGTGTTTAGATTACACGGGGAAAGAGTGTACCTCTCAAGCTAGAAAACGGGTTGCTTGTTTTAGCAACGTGTTAATCCACCCTGAAAGGAGGTCACGAAAGCAGCGAATGAAAGAGGGTAGTTATGAGGAATCCCTGGATTGGAGTCCATTCAACACATCGGTGGTCTAGATTGAGACCGAAGAACGAAATCAAATGATACCCAGTACAAATCCGAGTGCGATTAAGACTTGAGTACTTGAGTCTTGATCTTCCAATTGGGGATGAAAGAGAGCAGCAGGTAAAGGCCACGTGGAGTTGAACGTCCTCCATGGTAACAGGTCATTGGTCGGGATCGAGAGTGTAGACGGAGTAATCTGCAGTTACATTTTAAATAATCAGATTACTCGGTTCATGTATGTAAGAGACAAAGTCGAATGATACCCAGCAGTATGAATTCCGGAAACCGAGCGGCATACAAGCGTTCGACTTCTGTTCTTGGGAATTGTGAATCGCGTATCCAGACGTCGTCGATGATAGAGGTGAGATTTTGTCTAAAGTGGAGAGTTAGTTGTACAAGCGATGCACACAAGGAGCTTGAGACGTACCTGAGCCTCTTTATCTCACTGACTCTCAATCGTCACTGCATCATTCTCGAATATGAGAAACGGAAAATGTGGAGAAGTTTGCACGTTCTGTGGCAAGTCTCGTTTATTTCAAGTTACGTGCATCGAATCCTCAGAGAATGGTTTCGGTGCTCATTTGGGTCAGAGATCATGACATGGAAGGAGCGAGTTTGGGGTGTTTGTTTGCTCACCGAAGGTGGTCTACTTGCGACAGTGGGCGACGGAGGTGGCTTGGCATTTTTGTAGTTGTTCACAAAACCAGAATGTAGCTCGGCGAATGAAAGGGAGGCGGACACGGGAAGAGTACTGGAACGAGCCATCATTGACGTGGGCTTTCATGCGATGCGATAATGAGAAACCTCCAGAGTTCCTTGGGGTGCAGAGATCCATGAGTCAGGAACAAGGTGTGATGACGCTCAGCAGAGAGAAGCACACCTCACGCGACACGATGGTTGTCGGTGTTTGTCATCGTTGGGAGCGTCTAAAAATCTTTTGACATTCTCTCTCAGATCGCCACCATCTCCATTCCTAAGGTCCGTATTTCCTCTCTTTCCTAGTCCAAACATGAGTGCTGAGCATCTTCAGCCCAAGATATTCAGCACAGTGATCTGAGCAAGGTCGACGCGGCCTTTCTTACTCATACTTGACCAGACATTGGCAACGATGGCGAATTACACTCATCAAGGACCCGGGCCGTCGTCGTATTACCAAGTCCCCACCTGCATACAGTGGACATAGCCCTGGACCGCACCCGCCTAATTTTTACCCTTACCCACTCCAGTACACTGTACCACCACCACGCACCATCACCGCCAAGAGGCCACCACCCCCGCAGCTCTTACGGCTCCAGAGGGTACTACCAGCAACAACAGGCCCCGTACGCCGTACACTACCCAGCTAAATACAGCCCTCTGTCACACCACTACCCATCCTCCAACGCTCCTGTTTTACCCCGTTCTGGCTGGCAGCAACAGCGGCGACAGCCTATATCGCTGTTACCCAAACGGCTGTTGATGCCGGTACCCATCACCCCCCAAGAGCCTCTAACGAAATCCGAAACCCCTCCGCCTCCGCCTCCACAGACCTCGTCGAATATCTCTGTGTCCGCTGAAGCGACCCTAGTTGTTGCCACTACATCGACAGCTCCGACACTTTTTAGAATCTATACCTGCAGTTCCGCTTCCTCAGGCTGCTCCTTCCACATCCACGGCTACGCAAGCAACACCACCTCCAGCTGCTTCCAAAAAATCCCGGGCTTCCCTCCTTTGCCCCTCCACCTCTTCTTCGGCTTCTGCATCTGCTGGTCCATCGCGTAGCGCCCTTCCTACCTCTTCTGTCGCAGGGATTTCCATACCCGCTGCTAGCGCTACAACCCAGCATGCTGCGCTGCACATGTCACCGAGGTGGAGAAGCGAGCTCGTGAGGTGGGCCTGGCACTAGCGCTAGTGCGACTTCGTATGCTGGATCCACAGCTTCCACTACAACTACGAACACGATCAGGACCACGAATCTACCATCGTCGACAAAAATTCGCTCTCGGCAACATGTATTTCGCCAATTCGGTGTTGCAGATTATGGTGTATTGTCCGCCTTTTCATCGTTTGTTTGCCGAGCTGGGGGCGGTCCTTGGAGGTTCTGGTCCTTCGAGTGGGTTGGGTGTGAGTTCGGGTATGAATGGCATTTACGGGGTGGGTAGGACGAGTGGAAATGGAACAGCGGCAGAAGCGAGCACATACCTGCTCGTTGAAGCCACAGTGGAGTTTTTGAGGGAGTTTGTGGTGGATGATAGGTCGAAGGACTTGTAGGAGAAGGGCAAGGCGAACGCGAACCAAACGTCAACGGAGAGTAGCTGCGGGTTCAGCTTCGGGTTCAGGATCGGGATCGTCAAGTAGAACCTCGAGCTCATGAGATGGCAAGGAGAGAGAGCGCGAACGGGAGCAGGGTGGTTCTATCTATGACGCCAACGGGGGAGGTGTAGTGGGGAGGAGGGAAGACAATGATGGAGGGACAGAGTCGTTTTTACCGACGTATGTGTATAATGCGATGAAGGTGAAGAAGTAGTTTGAGCATATGCGGGTGAGTTTGCCTCTTGTTTGTTCATCCTTCCGTTCTCCTGTCGTTTCTTCTTCCTTTCCTTTCCTTTCCTTTAGTGATGGAAACGATGTCTCCGCCCTAGTACTTATAAGTCTCCTGAAATTTCATTGTTATCCTCGTCCGGATTTCGAATGATGGCAGTAAGAACAAAACCTGAATTTATCACATCCAACATACAACGGTAACGAACCCATATTTTTCCGCCCTCTCCTCACGAATCGTAAAAATCCTCTTGCTAAATATTTCTCAGCACTCGGTTTCCCCTCAATCTTGCCTTCTCATCGCTTCTGACCTCCGAGTTGGGTGATCTGCACTGCCTCAGCCATACGTCGTGGCTGTGTTCTTGCGTCTTTATATAACACATCCAAGGGACGACCTGTCAGAACTCTTGCTCTTGCTCACACCCACCCACCGGTTCCTGGAAATTTCTGTGGGATTAGTATCATGTTTACAAATGCGAGGAATATGGTTTTCAATGGAGGGGTCTTCAATATGGTAAACGATGGCAGGAGATGTGAGGCTACTACTTACGTCTCAACCGTAAAAAAATACTGATAGTAATTTTGAATTCATAGTGATGGAGCTCCTACATCAACATATTGCTCCAGGTGCATTTCACAACTCTGACGAACGGTATGACCCGCCCAAGTGTCATCCGCATACACGAAAGGCGGTTTTGAAGAAGATCATGGACTGGGTAAAGGATCCAAATAAGATCGCGCTATTTCTTTGGCTATACGGTCCTGCGGGAGCTGGCAAGTCAGCGATCGCGCAAACCATTGCGGAGCTTCTTGAGAAGTTAGGGCTTCTTGCCGCCGCTTTCTTTTTCTCTAGGAATGCAGCTGGACGCAACGATAAGACCCGATTGGTGCCAACTCTCGTTTACCAACTCGTCAAATTCATACCAGAAATCCGTGCTCATGTTCTTGAGGCACTGGAGCAGGACCCCGCCCTCTTCTCATGTTCGATTGAGGCACAGATTCAAGCACTCATCGTCGAACCATTGAACGCTGCCGCGAACGAGGAGGCACTGGCACCGTTCCTGCTTTCTCGCCCACGGTTAATTATCCTGGATGGGCTGGACGAATGCTCTACCATCTCAGCGCAAACCCAGATTTTGAACGCCCTTTCTACAGCCGCGAAACATCTCCAGATCCCGCTTTTCTTCCTCATCGCGAGTCGACCAGAGCAGGATATCCGTCAATCGTTCAATGACCCAAACGGTCTAGGCTGGCTTTCATTCAGCATTGCGTTAGACGACACTTACCGACCTGATGACGACATTCGGGTCTTCCTTCAGTCAACATTCGACGAAATCAAACGAAATCATCCTTCAAGGGCTCACTTACCCACGTCATGGCCGAGCTTGGAAGATATCCGACGGCTGGTAGAGAAATCCTCTGGCCAATTTATCTTTGCATCCACAGTGGCAAAATATGTCAATTCCCGTCGTCACTGGCCTCCTGATAGATTGAACATTATTTTCGGGAAATCGAAGCCCGGCCAGGAGGCACCGTTCGCTGAGTTGGATAGCCTGTACCATCTCATTCTGTCATCCGTCGCCGATGCCGAGAAATTGCAGGATCTCTTGATGTTCCTAGTCTTCCAACCCTTTTGGGAAAGCAACATGTGGCGGAAACAAACGACAACCTTGATCGAAAAGTTTCTGTTTTACAGACCTGGCGAGATAGATATGATTTTGACCGACCTTCATTCTATCATTGATGTCCCACCTCCGGAGAATGACATTTCAGAACTACAATTCTTTCACGCTTCACTTCCCGATTTCCTACTGGATCGATCTCGTTCAATGGACCACTTCCTTGATCAAGGCGCTGCATATGCGAAATTCACTGGATTGGCCATGAAGCACATCAACAATCCAACTGAATTTCCGTTGCAGGGTGACCAATGTATGTGCTTTCCTTCTTGTTGTGACTTCATTGATTCCATGAAAATGAAGTGGATGTTCATTGCACATTTCGGTGGTGTTGTGTCCGCGCTCGTCCATCCCCGAAGCTCCTTGAGGACTTGTGCAGGCTAAACCTTACAGCTTATCTGAACGACGCACCACCGTGGTCTGCTGTACAAATTCCAGAATTCATCCCTTGGCTCGGGAGACAGGTATGTTGATTTCATTCAAATAATGGCTTGCCTCATTTGATGGATGACATTTACAGCGGCTGAGTCCAGACGGCATGCAAACCTTGCTAGATCGTCACTTAGCAACATTCGATGCATGGCTTCATGCACATTTTATGCTTTTAGATGCCTCATCACGGCCCCATCACTATCTCGCAGTTATTACACTCTTGGATCAGCTCAACCCGAAAGAAATTCACTGGCAACGGGTTTCAGTGATTCTACAACACCAGTTACCCGGGCCATGCCTGCCCCCCCAAGAGTTGCTTGATTTATTTTCCACGGTGGAAGTAAACATAGAATTCACCCGGATAGTGTCAAAATTTTTGGTGGATCGAGACCGAGCTGGGTGCCTCTGGGTCAATTCCCACAATTATGCAGACCTGGCAACATCCATATTGGAGATTCTGTGTGATAAGTGAGTTTATAACCCTTACACTCTCGTACGTCCTAATATGAATCCTTGAATGCATTCCAGATTCTTCATAGATATTGTTGATATACACACCTGGATTCCAGGAGCGTTTTACACGACCTATTACCAGGTTGGGAAGCTGGCATTTGATCTTCTTCCAATTTTGCTTTCAAGAATCAAGGGTCCGGCAGTATCACAGGTGCACGATATTCTCCTAGGTCTCACAACCTTTGACTTGATCGAAGATGATCCACTGGGATCGGAAAAGTTTAAAGCGATGCAGGCCATTGACGAGTTTTTGAAGGTATGATTTTAACTCCACTCCACTCTTTTTTCTGGGGCTGATAATTCTGAACCTGATAGAAATAAAGCGGCGTACCCACACCTGTTTTCGTATCTAGTCCTTCCTCCTTCCTTGGCGGGTCTACCATACGAACGATGTAATAAACTATTTTTGGAGATCATGAGTGCTGACATCGAATTCCGAAATATTGGGGACGAAGAGGAAACCAAAAATTGAATAAAAGGTATCATAGCACTCTCTGACGGGGAAACTTCAACTGGGCCAGAGGGTGAGTCAATATGCCGCATGTCATTTCCATAAGTTCGTTTTCCACGTTTGCTGATGAATTGCCAGGCATGGATGATGGAGAAACGAGCGGGTCGGTTACCAGAGTTGAAAGGATGATCCGTGAAAATTCTGCATCTGAGCCTGACTGTTTGGTCAGGATCGAGAGTATAGACGGGGCAATCTGCAGTTTCATTTTATTTAAATAATCAGATTATTCGCTTTATGTATGCAAAAGACAAAGTCGAGTGATACCCAGAAGTACGAATCCCGGAATCTGAGCACCACGTAAGCGTTTGATTTCTGTTGTTGGGGATTGTGAATTGCGTAGATGCTGAACAGATGTGGTGGTATATTCATAATGGGATATTCAAAAGATGGGTGTTGGTATTATATTATCATACTATGAGACTAGACATTACATTACCTCGGAACGCCACTGCACATCCAATTTATGTCGAATTATCGTAAACAAGTATCGGTTTGGATTCTGCACCAGAGTTGACTATATCCGTTTTGAATGCGGTGACATCGTTGTGCACTAGTCCGTATATCCAGATGTCGTCCATGAGATTTTGTCTAAAATGTGGAGAATTAGTTGTACAAGACGATGCAAACAAGGGGCTTGAGATGTACCTGAGCCCCTCGCAGGGATTATCTCACTGACTCTATCAATGGTCACTGCATTGTTCTTGAACACAAGAGACGGAAATGTGAAGAAGGTTCCAAGAGGTGTTCACCGGCAATTCCCAGTATATGGGGTAGGGAGGGGGGTTGGAGGGGGTCCCACATAGTCTTATCCAAATTACTAAAAGTATCATGAATTTTAGCTCCAGACTGTCGCTAGCATGTGTATATATGTATTGTGAGATCGAAAAATGCCATACCTACTATTTGAGTCTGTAGGAACCAAGTCGGAACGTTTGACAGCTTCAGCGCTGCGATTGTCAGCATTATGTCAGCGGCAGTCGTCGGCAAGTCACGTCGAAGTAAACAAAGGACTTGTCTTGCGCTAAACAACACTTGTCGTATAGGGTTGCGCGTAAAACTCAGCCGAGGTATAAAATTATGTAAATTACGAGGGCAATTTTTGGCGAGGGTAAATATTGTAAATTACAAAATTTTCGCCAGAGCACGTGATCTAAATAAGTCACGTGCACATTTTTTCGCGGCCACAATGCAAGCGACGTTGAGGGCGCTACAGCTCTCTACAGCCACTCGCTCAACTCGAAAACACCGCCAGCATCCTCGTTATCCACCTCCTCCTTCCCAATGACTCCCATCTCGCTCACTTTGGACTTCTTCACACATGAAATAGGGCCATCTGCAAGGATCTCACCAAGCTCAACTGAGCACAAATCAACCTCATCGTCCTCATCAACAGGCAGCACAGCACTCGACGGAGGCGGGGTGAAACCTGGTGGGTTTAAATCTGTACAGGCGTCGCACAATTCCGCCTGACCACTTAGGAATTATTTACATTTTTTACATACCCGATATCTGGTTCGGTAAAAAATTAGTAAATTACTGTAAATTACACAGGTAAATTACACTTTGTAAAAAAACCCCGAGTTTTACACGCAACCCTATTGTCGTACTCACATTTTTCACTCTACCGTGCCTTCCCTCCACTCATGATCGATATTAGGTTGAAAAATGCAGGCAAACGGCCTAGAAAAATATTCGCAACATAGCTTTGCAGGCGAAATAACTTGG
>Ga0307513_10012396_pt1 | contig 10526 bp, 8 predicted proteins | sample 15_EM_MG_FD_202174 | JGI IMG/M metagenome (GOLD analysis project Ga0307513, IMG submission 202174) | Populus trichocarpa ectomycorrhiza microbial communities from riparian zone in the Pacific Northwest, United States - 15_EM | ecosystem: Host-associated > Plants > Roots > Unclassified | place...
TCCGCCGTCCGGCCTCACCGGCCATGGCCCGCGGCGACACCGGCGACCCGGCTCACCGAATCAGCCGTTGTCAGTGATCACTGTCGTCGCAGGCCGCTGGTAATGCGCTCCCACGGGGAGCGGGTGGCACCGAAACGGGTCTCGTGCGTCCAGATGTGGGTGCACGACCGGCACTGCAGGTGGAGCAGGCTGCCGACGTTGGAGAGCAGGTAGCGCCAGTGCTCGGAGCAGGTGCGCCCCTGCTCGCAGGTGCCGCACCCGCGACGGTCGTCGCAGTTCGGGCAGGCCACCCAGGCGCGACGCCCGATGTCGGCCTGCGGGTCAAGCGGCAGCATGGCCGTCCCCTCTCCGCGGAAGCACACCGGCGGAGACCAGCTCGTCGTACACCCGCTGCTGCTCCGCGCTGAGGCCGGAATACAGCAGCCCGTACGCCGCTTCCTCGCCGCGCAGTGCGGCGCCGGGGTCCCAGTCGGAGCCGAGAGCGTCCAGGACATGGGCGCGCCGGAGCAGTTCGTGCGAGCTCAGGTCTACGGCGAAGTCGACCGTAGGGAGGGCGACAGGTCGGTCCGCCGCAGGCATGCTCGTCTCAGCGGGTTCGTCCGGTTCGCCAGGAAGGCCACGGCCATGGGAGGACATGCGACCGAACGTAGGTAAGCGTTCCTCGCCCCGGCAAGAGCAGGTGGGAGAAGTCACACCAGGTCCGGGGTCCCGGGGCGTCCGGAGGCGGACCCCGCATCGGCCGAATCTGAGGATCAAGATCCGGACCATTCACGGGCCGGCCGCCCCGCCCACGGCAGCTCCAGGCATCGTTCCTGCCGGCCAATGGCAGTGCGGCGCGGGTGAGGCGATTGGTCTTGGCGTCGAGTAGCGGCTCTGTGCCCTGGTATGTCAGTGGCACCGATGATGTTGCTGAGCATGACAAGTTGGATCAACTGCGGCGTCATAGCGGGGGTGAAGAGGCCGGTACGGGGACGTCCAGACCTACGCCGCCCAGGCCAACGGCACCATGCACCTGTACGGCCGGCACATCACCGACGTACCGGGCCTCTACCTGGCGCTCGGCGACGCGGTGAACGGGCCGGGTGGCTACTTCGGCGGCTGCCTCGACGCCCTCGACGACTGCCTGCGCGGCACCTTCGGCTACACCGCCCCCGCAACCCTGCTCTGGCGAGACGCCTCGACCGCACGCGAGCACCTGTCCCGGACCCTCACACCGGACGGCCGGCCCTACAACCTGCTCGCCGGACTCCTCGATGTCCTGACCGAGGGCGGCATGCACGTCACCCTGGCGTGAGCGAATCCCCGATGCCAGGCACCGCCGCCACCACCGCGTCCGACGTGGTGCTGCCCAACAGGTCGGCCGAGCCCCAGGCTCCCCAGGGCGACAGCCGAGCCGCAGGCCCCTCTGGGCGGTCCGGACGGGAAGAAGGACGTCATCGTACGGCGGGACGGCAGGAGGTACGTCGCCGCCGTCTACTTCCCCACGACGGCGAGTGCCTACTTCCCCGGCCGTTCCTCGACCTCGACCTGCTGACGGAGTACGGCCCACCGTGGTCCATGCGCGAAGACGTTCCCGCACACGAGTGATAGATACACCGGAATCACACTAATAACACAGAAAGTGTATTTTCGGCTGTTTGATGGGGTCACGCACGATCGAAGCGAGGCACCATGGCCAGCGACACCCCGGACACACACCCGCCCGACGGCTTGAAAGCCAATGCGATCGGGTTCGTCGACGCACTCGTCATCGGGCTCAACGCCACCTCCCCGGCGTACTCGCTGGCTGCGGCCATCGGCCCGGTCGTGGCGCTCGTGGGCATCTACGCCCCCGGCGTGATGGTCGCCTCATTCGTACCGATGCTGCTGATCGCATCGGCGTTCTACTACCTCAACAAGGTCGACCAGGACTGCGGGACGACCTTCTCGTGGGTCACCCGGGCGATGGGCCCCTGGACCGGATGGCTCGGCGGATGGGCCATCGCGATGACCGGAGTCCTCGTGGTCGGATCACTGGCGGACGTGGCGGTGACCTTCGCCCTCCTCGCCTTCGGCCTCGACAGCTGGGTGGACAACGACCTCGTACGCCAGTCGCTCACGGTGCTGCTCATCCTTGTGATGACGGCCGTGTGCGTCATCGGCACCGAGGTGTCGGCCAAGGTGCAGAACATGCTCATCCTCGCGCAGGTCGCCTGTCTGCTCGCCTTCGCCGTGGTGGCGCTTTACCGCGTGTACGCCGGAACCAGCACTCTCGACTCCATCGACCCGTCGATCAGATGGCTGGACCCCTTCGGTGCCGGAGGCGCCTCGCTGACCGGGGCCCTGCTGCTGGGCGTGTTCATCTACTGGGGCTGGGAGTCGGCGGTCAACCTCACCGAGGAGGTCGAGAACTCCGCCACCGCTCCCGGCAAGGCGGCCGTCTGGTCGACGGTCATCCTGCTGGTGACCTACGTGTCGGTCGCCTTCGCGGTCGTTGCCTACGCCGGTACGGCGTTCCTGGCCGAGAACGCCGAGGAAGAGGAGTTCGTCTTCGCCCTGCTCGCCGAGGAGGCGATGGGAGGCTGGGACTGGGTCGTGCTGCTGGCGGTCTCGACCTCCGGGCTGGCATCGACGCAGACGACGATCATCCCCGCCTCGCGCACGGCGCTGTCCATGGCACGTCGTCGCGCACTGCCGGCGCACTTCGATCACATCCACCCACGGTTCCGCACCCCCGACGTGAGTACGTGGTGGGTCGCCGGCATCGCCATCGCCTGGTACCTGGTCGTCCGCCAGATCAGCGAGAACGCCCTGTTCGACTCGCTGACCGCACTGTCCCTGCTGATCGCGTTCTACTACGCGCTCACGGGCGTCGCGTGCGCGGTGTACTACCGCCGCCATCTGACCGAGAGCCTGCGCCACTTCGTACTCATCGGCCTCGGTCCGCTGGTCGGCGCCGGACTGCTGGCCTGGCTGCTGGTGGAATCGGTCGTCGACATGTCCGATCCCGCGAACTCCTACAGCGGCGTCTCGTGGTTCGGGCTCGGTCCTCCGCTGGTCATCGGTATCGGCATCTCCCTCACGGGTGTGGTCCTCATGGTCGTATGGCGCGTGGTGTCGCCCGCCTTCTGGTCGGAACGCCCCGGAGTGGCCGACCCCGAACTCGTCCACGGCGACAAGGAGCTGTGAAGATGTCGGTCGTCCTCGGATACGACGAGTCCCCCGGGGCGGTCCGCGCGCTGCGCGTCGCCATCGAGGTGTCGTCCGCGTTCGGTGAACCGCTCGTGGTGGTCTACGGCGCCGCGGCACCAGGCGCCGTCGGCGAGGAGTACACCGCTCACAGCGAGGCCGTGCACGAGGCCGGACGCGTGGCGCTCGGTCACGCCGTCAGGGTGGCCGACGAGGCCGGAGTGCGGACCACCGTGGAACTCGTCGACCGGAAGCCGGCGGAGGCGCTGATCGACGCCGCCTCGCGCCATGCGGCAAGATTCATTGTAGTCGGCAGCTGGGGCGAGAGCCCCCTTCGCGGAGCGCTGCTGGGCTCGACGCCCCACAAACTGCTGCACCTGTCCCCCACTCCGGTCCTGTGCGTGCCCACCGAGCCGTGAGCCGCCCCAGCCGTCATCGCGTCCAGGACGACGCCGCGTCACCAGCGCACCCCGACCGACGGGCCCACCACAGAACTCCCTTCAGAGAACGGTGTCCGTGGACGCCGCCTCCGCCGAAGCCGACGACCTCACCGGCCGCGTACAGGCCGGGACTACCTCGCCGGATGTGTTCAGGACGCGGCCACGTTCACGGCTCTGGCAAGATTTTCGTAGGCGGAGATCATCTGGGTGCCGTGGTCGGCCGGTCCGCGTAACGGGCAGCCTTTGGGTGTGCTCTGTTGAACTGCCTGCCTCGCGCGCGCTGTCCCGTCCGCTGCCGTAGCAGCCCCGCTCCATCCACTGACCGCGCCCCGGCCGCGCCGCGTAGAACCGGCTGGTCGGGGCAGCCAGTGGATCTCCTCGGCAGACTCTCCGGTAACGTCGGAATATGAGCCATCCACATCCCGAACTCAAAGCCGCCCCTCCCCTGCCTGAAGGAGGGCTGAGGGTCGTCGCCCTGGGCGGTCTGGGTGAGATCGGCCGCAACATGACCGTCTTCGAGCATGCCGGCAAGCTGCTCATCGTCGACTGCGGCGTGCTGTTCCCCGAAGAGACCCAGCCCGGCGTGGACGTGATCCTCCCGGACTTCACCTCGATCCGCGATCGTCTGGACGACATCGTGGCCGTGGTGCTCACCCATGGCCACGAGGACCACATCGGTGCCGTGCCGTACCTCCTGCGAGAGCGCTCCGACATCCCTGTCGTGGGCTCGAAGCTGACACTGGCGTTCCTTGAGGCCAAGCTCAAAGAGCACGGAATCCGGCCGCGCGCGGTGCGGGTACGTGAGGGCGACCGGCGCGGTTTCGGCCCCTTCAACTGCGAGTTCGTGGCGGTGAACCACTCCATCCCGGACAGTCTCGCGGTCGCGATCCGTACCGGAGCCGGGATGGTGCTGCACACCGGCGACTTCAAGATGGACCAGTTCCCGCTGGACGACCGCATCACCGACCTGCGCGCCTTCGCCCGCCTCGGCGAGGAAGGCGTCGATCTCTTCCTCACCGACTCCACCAACGCCGAGGTCCCCGGCTTCACGACCTCCGAGCGCGAACTGAACCCGGCGATCGAGCAGGTGATGCGTACCGCCCCGCGCCGGGTGATCGTCTCCAGTTTCGCCAGCCATGTGCACCGCATCCAGCAGGTCCTGGACGCCGCCCACCAGCACGGCCGCAAGGTCGCCTTCGTGGGCCGTTCCATGGTCCGCAACATGGGCATCGCCCGGGACCTCGGGTATCTGAAGGTGCCCAGCGGCCTGGTCGTGAGCACCAAGGAAATGGAGAAGCTGCCGGACCACAGGATCGCCCTGGTGTGCACCGGATCCCAGGGCGAGCCGATGGCGGCGCTGTCCCGCATGGCCAACCGCGACCATGTGATCCGCATCGGCAAGGGCGACACCGTCCTGCTTGCCAGCTCCCTGATCCCCGGCAACGAGAACGCCATCTACCGGGTGATCAACGGGCTGACCCGGTGGGGCGCCCATGTCGTCCACAAGGGCAACGCCAAGGTGCACGTCTCCGGACACGCCAGCGCCGGTGAGCTCGTGTACTGCTACAACATCGTCAAGCCCCGCAACGTCATGCCCGTGCACGGCGAATGGCGCCATCTGCGGGCCAACGCGGACCTGGCCATCCGTACGGGTGTCGATCCCGAGCGGGTGGTCATCGCCGAGGACGGCGTCGTCGTCGACCTGGTGGACGGGCGGGCGAAGATCACCGGCAAGGTGCCCGCGGGCAACGTCTACGTGGACGGCATGGAGGTCGGTGGCGCCACCGAGGCGTCCCTGAAGGACCGGGTCACCCTCGCGGAGGAAGGCGTGGTCACCGTGGTGGCGATCGTCGACGCCGACACGGGCGCCCTTGCCGAGACCCCCGACTTCCTGGCCCGCGGGTTCGTCCATGACGACACCACCTTCGAACCGGTCATCCCTGTCATCGAGAAGACTCTGGCGACCGCGGCCCAGGAAGGCGTCGGCGACGCACACCAGCTGGAACAGCTCATCGCCCGTGCCGTGGCGAACTGGGCCTTCCGTACCCACCGCCGCAGGCCTCTCATCATCCCGGTCATCATCGACGCCTGACCGGGCCCCTTCCTCTCTCCTGCCCCTGCCTCACCGGCAGGGGCAGGTTCGCGCCTGCGTCCGCACCTGCACAGGGCGGCGTTCCAGGCACCGACTTCCGGCATCGACGGTGCGTCAGAAAGGTAAACGGATGAGCGCGCGTTTCGAGGAGATCGACTGGCGCCCGACAGCCATGGGCGACATCAGCCTGCGGCGCCGACGCGACCCGGCATCGGACACCGATGTGTACGAGGTGAAGCTCGGCGACGAGTTCCTGATGTCCAGCCTCTTCACAGCCGGCGAGATCGCGCTCGCGGAACTCGGACTGGTGAAACTGCCCGGCACCGAACTGGACGTCGCCGTCGGCGGACTCGGACTCGGGTACACCGCCGTGGCTGTGCTGGACGACCCCCGGGTGCGCTCGCTGGCCGTGATCGACACGCTCGCCGAAGTCATCGACTGGCATCAGCGGGGCCTGGTCCCTCTCGGCACCCGGCTGACTTCGGACGCCCGCTGCCGCCTGGTTCAGGGCGACTTCTTCGCGATGGCGGCCGACCCCAGCGGTCTGGACCCGAGGGAGCCGGGCCGCCGCTTCGACGCCATTCTGTTGGATGTCGACCATTCACCGCGCCATGTGCTCCACCCGCGCCACGCGGCGCTCTACCAGCCAGCCGGGCTCCGGGCTCTCACCGAACACCTCCGCCCGGGCGGGGTCTTCGCCCTGTGGTCGAACGACCCGCCGGACGAACAGTTCACCTCCGCGCTCACAGAGGTCTTCCCGCAATCAGCGGCCCATGTCGTCGACTTCGACAATCCCCTTCAAGGCGGCACCTCGACCAACACGGTCTACGTGGCCAGGACAGAACCGGGCCAGCCGTAGGCAGACAATTCGGCCGGATCCGGGCCGGTCATGGCCATCACCGCATACGAGGGCCGCATCAGGTGGAGGTGCGGCCCGGCAGGCCGGGGCCGTGGTCAGGGCAGTTCGGTCACTCGGTCGGTGCCGGGTGGGGTGACCGGGCTGTGGGCGGTCAGGTGGTCGGTGAGGGCCGCTATGTCGTCCCCGCCGCCGACGGGGTCGGTGCCCTCGGCGAAGGTGGTGAATCCGTCGCCGCCCGCGGCGAGGAAGGTGTTCGCGGTCACCCGGTAGGTGGCGTCCGGCTTCAGTGGTTCGCCGTTGAGCGTGATCGACGTCGGGTCGATGCGGTCGCCGACCGGGGCGCCACGCGAGAAGGAGTACGTCAGGCCCTTGGAGACGCCGAGCATGAGGGTGGGTGCCCGGGTACCGGAGTCGTTGAACTGCTCCTCCAGGATCCTCTCGATCTGGGCCCCCGTCAGGTTCACGGAGACCAGGGATCCGGCGAAGGGCTGTACGGCGTACGCCTCCGCGTAGGTGATCTCGCCGGGCGCCTCGCCGCCCGTCGACGATGCGTGCACCAGGTCCGCCCGTACCCCGCCCGGGTTCATCAGGGCGATCTGGGCCCCGCCGCGCTCCGGTGCCGAGGTCGCGGCCAGTTGGGCGTCGGCGATCAGGTTCGCCAGGTCGGACTCGGCGTCGCGGGTCTCGGAGCGGGTGATGTCGGCGGTGACGCTGCCGACGACCCGGTTGGCCAGTGGCGCCGACAGTGCCTTCCACTTGTCGATGACGGCGGTCTGGTCGGTGTCCTTGGCACCGGTGCGGGTGACGAGGTGGTTCATCGCGGCGACCTGGTCCCGTACGACATCTCCGGTGCGGCGATCCACCGGCAGCCGTGTCTCGGTGATCACCCGGCCGAACGACGACGCGGAGGTGACCAGGCGGGGACGGCCGGCCGGGTCGGGCAGGGAGCAGATGTACGGCTGGTGGGTGTGGCCCGTCACCACGGTGTCGATCGCCGGGTCGAGGTTCTTGGCGATGTCGACGATCGGCCCTGAGATGCCGTCGCACCGACCGTACGACCCTGCCTGCACGCCCCCTTCGTGGAGCAGCACGACGATCGCCTCCACGCCCTGGCGGCGCAGTGCGCGGGCGGAGGCGTTGGCGGTCTGCACCTCGTCGAGGAAGCGTACGGAGGTGATGCCGGACTGGCCGGTGACCTCGGGGGTGCCCTCCAGGGTCATGCCGATGAAGCCGACCTTCACCCCGTCCACCCGCTTGACCCAGGTGGGCGCCAGGAGGGGCTTGCCGGAAGCGCGGTCGATGACGTTGGCAGCCAGCCAGGGGAACTCGGCGCCGTCGTACGGCTCGTCCTTGATGAAGCAGCCGTCCTCGGGGTGGCAGCCCCCGTGCTGCATGCGCAGCAGTTCGTCGGTGCCCTCGTCGAACTCGTGGTTGCCGACGCTGGTGACGTCCAGGTGCAGCTTCTCCATGGATTCGACGGTGGGTTCGTCGTGGAAGAGGCCGGACAGGAAGGGGCTGGCGCCGATGATGTCGCCCGCGGCGACGGTCAGCGAGGTGTCGGTGCCCTGCCTCAGCTGGCCCAGCCGGGCCGCGAGGTATTCCGCGCCGCCGACCGGCGTGGACTTCGGGTCGAGCTTCGAGCCGAGGTTGGCGTCGCGGCCGGTGGGCGGTTCCAGGTTGCCGTGGAAGTCGTTGAAGGACAGCAACTGGACGTCGACGGTGGACGGCGGTTTCTGGGTGGTGGGGAAGGCGCGGGTGTACGAGATCCACAGGCGGACGTCGGCGGCGTCCGTACGGCCGTTGCCGTCGAGGTCTCCGGCCGGGCCGGCGGTCGGGACGGCCGCCAGGTCCTTGGCGCTGACGGCGCCGTCACCGTTGACGTCCGGTGTGCGGTGCGCCAACAGCCCCGAACGCACCGACAGCAGATGGAACTTGGTGACGCTGCCGTTGAAGCCGAAGTTGTCGTCGGCGACGAGGACGAGCGAGCGGGAACCGTCGGGCAGTCGCGGCCCCCAGGTGATGCCCTCGACGTTGTCGGCGTCGGTGCCGGAGGTGGTGAAGTCGTAAAGCAGCTTCTTCGGCATGGGCTTCTCGGTGCCGGACAGGGCGTCCTTGCCGTTGACGTCGGTCGCGCCGATGGTGCTGGTCCAGTAGAGGCGGATGGAGAAGCCGACACCGGAGGCGAAGGACCGTTCGACGGTGAGGTAGTCGGTCTCGTTGATCGCGAGGATCTCGGAGACGCCCCGGTCCGCCGAGTACGTGCCGACCGGGGCGGGCAGGGGTGCGGTGGGCGCGTCGGAGATCGGGTCGACCTCGTAGACGTGCTCGGCCTCCGGCTTCCCTGTACGACGGTCCATCAGCAGCAGGCGGGAGGGGCTCTTGGCCGTCAGCCCGGCCGCCGGGCCGTCCTGGACGAGGGCGTTCTCGGTGATGGTGGTCACCGTGCGCCCGTCCGGGGAGAGGGTGAGCCCCTCCAGGGCCTGGTTGTTGCGCACCCCGGCGGTGAGGGTGCCCGAGGCCGATCGGACGGGGGCGTACGCCTTGGGGAGCGGCAGTTCGCGGACGTACCCACCGGACGTGGCCGCCTCGCGGACGAAGGCGGGCTGACCGGCGGAGGAGGCTCCCTCGCTGGTCCAGAGCAGGCTCTTGCCGCCCGGGGTCCAGCGGATCGCCTCGGGGTCGACCGCCTTGGGGGCGAAAGGTTCACCGGTGGTGTCGGCGAGCACGGTCAGGCCGTCGAGGGCGGGCTTGTCGTCGGCGAAGGCCGCCCCGTCGAGCGGCAGTCGGAGGGTGTAGAAGCGGGCCTTGCCGTTCTCCGAGCGGTCGTCGCTGAGGGCGACGTACTCACCGGACCGCGGGTCGTAGTCGATTCCGGACAACCCGCCGAAGGGCATGCCGAGTTCGGTCGTCCCGGCGGGCACCGTAAGGGTGTCGAGGAGCCGCACGTCCTGCGGCTTTCCGGAGGAGTCCGCCCCGGACTGCGCCGCGAACCCGTTCGTGAGCCCGAGGCTGCCGAGGAGGCCGGCCGTGGCAAGGCAGCTGAGAAGCGCGCGTCTGCGGCGCGCTGGAGATCTGTGGCGCATGGGTGTCCTTCTGAAGGGGAGGCGAAGGGAGCGTGCGGGCATGGCTCGCCGCCCCGTTCGCTCGGCGAATCGCGGGTGGTGGGAGAGCTCTGTGGTTGAGGGGAGAGGGGTGTGGCCGAGGCGTCAGAGTGAGGCAGCGGCCGGCACGGCACGGCCCCGGCGCTTGCGGCGCCAGGCGTACAGCGCGAGCGCGACCAGCGTCATCACGTACGGGATCGTCGACACCAGCTGCGGCGGTACGTCGAGCGTGCCGAGCTGCACGGCCAGTGCCTCCGCCGCTCCGAAACCGAGTGCGGCGAGGAAGACACCCCACGGCCGCAGGCCGCCGAGGAACACGGCGGCGAGGGCGATGAAGCCGCGGCCGGCCGTCATGTCCCGTACGAAGAAGGAGACGTAGCCCATGCTGAGGAAGACGCCGGCAAGTCCGGCGAGTGCCCCGCTGAGGGCGAGTCCGGTGTACTGGACACGCCGTACCGCGATCCCCACGGACTCGGCTGCGTCGGGCATCTCGCCGACCGCGCGCAGGTGGAAGCCGAAGCGGGTGCGGTAGAACAGCCAGGCGACGAACGGCGCGGCCAGGAAGGCCAGCCAGGTGACCATGTTCTGGCCGCTCAGCACATCGCCGAGCACCGGCACGTTCTCGATGCCCGGCAGGGTGACCGTCGGCAGGCTGCCGCTCTTCAGGCCGGAGGTGCCGCCCTTGTCGTCGAGGAGGCTGTAGACGGCGTAGGCGGTGCCGCCGGAGGCGAGGAGGTTGAGGCCGATGCCCGCGATGATCGCGTCGGCGCCCAGTTCCAGCCGCAGCGCGGCGAGCAGCACACCCAGCAGGGTCGCCATCGCGACGCCGCTGACCGCGCCCAGTGCGACGGAGCCGCTGTAGCCGG
>Ga0307513_10012397_pt1 | contig 10525 bp, 11 predicted proteins | sample 15_EM_MG_FD_202174 | JGI IMG/M metagenome (GOLD analysis project Ga0307513, IMG submission 202174) | Populus trichocarpa ectomycorrhiza microbial communities from riparian zone in the Pacific Northwest, United States - 15_EM | ecosystem: Host-associated > Plants > Roots > Unclassified | place...
CTGCCTAGTCCAGTTCGTTACGAACTCAACTACAAGAGGTTGCCATATAAGACCGTGTGGATCGAATTCCACGAGATCGAGCCGGTCGCGAAGAAGCTCGGTGTAAAGCTGACAAAAATCGAACCCAACGGGTAGGATTGTACCATTGACCAGCCTTAGCCAACACGATGAAGTGACGACGTGATAGGAGCCCTCGGTACACGATCCCATTCGTCCGTGACTGGCAACGGACAGGCGTCGTTGTATCCGATTCGTTCGGCATTATCCAGTACTTGGACAAGCAGTATCCCTCGTTGCTCCGCGTAGTCACCCCAGGGGCGCTCGCTTTCGAGATAGCATATCGCAAGTACTTTTATTCTGCAGTCCAGTCCAAATGGCCAAGGTCCATACATCAGTACATGTACGAAACCGTCTCCCCCGAGTCTGCTGTCTTCATCAAAGGATTGAGGGAGGTAATATTCGGAGACACTGTGGTAAAGCATCACGAAGAACCCTCAGTCCCATTGGGATGCATGTAGGGATACCTTTGGTAGCATCGCGCTCCCCATCTACAAGAAGGCGGAAGGGATTTTCCTCAAAGGAAGTGAACTGGGGGAATTTCGTAACGGCTTCGTCATTGCTATCCATCAAGCTGATATACGGCGGAGATTCGAAGGAGTGGAAGTACATTGAGACGTGGCATGAAGGCAGGTGGGTCAAGAAGTTGATCAAGGAAGGACCTAGAACCGTATGGACACATCGTGCAAGTCGAAATACAGCCACAGGAGCTGTAGCCGAGTCGTAGCTGCATCCACAGCAGTGACCGTCAGCGCAATAGCAGTAGCAACAGGCCAGGTCGACAGAGAAACCATGATAGTGGATGAGAACTGGGGTGTGTTCCACCATTGCGCGTGGGACGGCACCCGGAGGGCCGGCCGCGGTAGGCTGGAGTCCAGTCTCTAATTCAGAGGAGGGAGGGCGTCGTGTCTGAAGGAGCTCAGGGGAGGGGAGGGCGCCTCTGAATTGAGTTGCGGCAGTAATCTTGCATTGCTGCGCCCAAATCCGTGATCGACACACTCTCCGCTCGAACGCATTCTCGGACGACGAGTACGTCGTCCTCAGTCATGGCCTACAACCCCGCGGGAACTCCAGTTCCACCATACTCACAAGATGGTCCTTCGAAGCCCACACACGAAGAGTACAAAGCCTCTTATCCAACTTCGACGTCGACGACCGCGATGGCGGCGAACAACCTCGCTACGAAGACGAAGGGTATAACGAGCCTCAAGAGCGCACCTCTTTACGAAAGGGGAGGATTAGCTGTATTGCTGGAGGCCTCATTGCTTTGATTCTCGGAGCTTCGTTCCTCGCGCCCGCGTCGGGGATATGGTGTGGCGGGATGGGTTTGCGAGCCGACCAACGGATCCCCCAAAACTACTGGGCAATGGGCGCACGAGTTCAAGCGTACGGATTTGATTGTGTCTATGGACGGTCTTCGGTGAGTCCCGCACCGGTCACGCGTACTCTTTGGGTGCTCATGCAGCGCGACGTCGGTAGAGCGGATTACCTCGACCGGGGTCCAACGTTCACCGGCCACCCCCCATTTACTGGATATCAGCAAACAGGGCCTCCAGGCGAAGTTCATGGGGCGAGTATTCCCCGTATGTCCCATATTGTGACCATATGACGAGTTGCTAACCTTCGGTCTTAGACGTTAGCATTTCCGTGAGTCCATTAAGACCCGCCACGTTCGGTCTCCCTGACACACTCTACTGTCGCAGCAATCACTGTATCTTGATGTGTGTATTCGCCGCCTTACGACGTCTGCATCTGTGTGTCTAACGCCAGACCCACTTTGAAGGACTGGTCTTTACGCCGAATCCCACGGGATTGTCGCCAATGTGTGTTTTGCGATTTCTTTCTGCGGATGAGGTCGTAACACCTTTCTAGAACTGCTGGGATCCCGTTATAAATGATCAAACGATTCGAGAGGGCGACCCTAGTTGCTGGAACGGGTTCCATAGTCGGCGCGTAGCTCGAACGCGGGGCGCTCATTACAATATGTCCGACCCCGTGAATTTCATCGTAATCAGTCAAGGTGATACGGTATTTATACACTATACACATTCAACACGATCGGGTCTGAAAGATTCATATGTTCGCGTACTGTTTCTTCGAGGCGGCTCCAGACGGGTCCGTGCCAGTCTGGGCAGCGACGAGTTTCTCAAGGTCGCTGACCGCATTGTCAGGGTTCCCAGCTTCCGTGGTATGGATAACTCCTGATCCTCCAGTTTGGAGTGTACGCCCGTGATTTCAGATTTTTCCAGGAGGAGGTGAAATGAAAGCCGGCGGGAGTTCTGTACTCGGTGGCTGTGAATAGTTTCCTTGACTTTCTCAGCTGGCCAGGGATGGTATTCAGTCGAGTATGTATACGATCCATGTGAACCAACAGAACTTAACCGTCGTATATCCTATGACCCATAGAGTCGTCATTTTTGAAAGCAATCCTTTCTCTACGTATTTGTACACAAAGTTCACCGGTACCAATGCACCCCGCGGATTCAGCAGTCGGGGTTGTCAACCTCATCAGGGTCTGTACCTTCTTTGGCCGCAGACCTATCATCTAGCTCCATCTCCGTCACATTATCCAAAGTAACATTCTTCACAAGTTTCCTGAGACCTGCCTCACACCCCCCGAGTCGTCACACAGCATAACTTGACGGCCAAGGTCTCCAATCCAACATTGTGGTCAGACCTCTTCAGAATGTGTAACAGCTTCTTGTACGGCTTGAAGGGGAGGTCGAGACGATGGAGCGACAGCGATTGAAGATTTGGGGCGGTCGGTCGATGTGGTTCAGCTGCGTGTGGGCGAGTCTTTCAATATGATTTGGGTAGCCTCCCCGTACACACCTCTACGATCGAAATCTAAGGCACCCAACGCCGGCCCGATGTCTAGGTGTGTCAGCTGCAGGTGCAACAAGCCCTCCATCTTCCCAAGTCTCCGACGCCAAGAGTTTGTGACAAACTCCAAGCCATTGGCAGTGAACTCGCAGATATCTTTCAATGGGAAGAGAGGGATGACCTGCTCAGTTAACGCATTCCCCGCCATGCGGAAACAAAACTTGAGGTTGGACATTTGACGGGATGGGGGAGCGAAGCAAGACTCAACGTAGACCGTTACGTCGCGTGTAAATGACAACGACGAAATGGCAAGGCGGTCGACCTTGCGGGGGTACTCCAGCCGCTGACATTCGTAGTAGGTTGTGAGGATTTGTTTCACAGCGTTGGCACGAGCTCAGGAGAGCACACTCAACCGTACAGGGACGGGGAAGGTCCCAACCTGCCCAAGAATCGACCCGACCTCCCTCAACTCCCTCAAGCCCGCACTTCAACAGGTTGCCACCATGCGACCAGTGCCCTCCTCAAGCTTCTCGGCTTCACTTTCTCAAGTCCGCCCTGTGATTACCTTCCGTTTCCAGGGATTGTTTTCTTAGGCTTCCCGGCTTCCTCCCTACCCGGCCATAGGTCCGGCACTCCAAGACCCCCTTCCCTTTCTATTTGCGCCGACTTTCTTTATCTGATCATGGACAGTGAACTTCGGATAGCATGGGCCTGTATTCAGTTATGTATGAAGATGGAGAGGTTGATATTAGCTGTGTGCTAGATAGATAAGGCGCGGTTCATGTACTAGCTTACAACTGCCGGATAAATCAGAATTTAAAAAAAAAAAAAAAAAAAACGAGCTCAGGAGAGGCGGCATCAGCCGGACACACGCGCTCGGCATCAACAACGCCCAACAACACACCTCTTCCAGCCTACCAAACCTCCCTTATTTTCCGTTCTTCTCTTTGCCACCACCACCTCCAAGCCCCACCTGAAACACGGTGACCTCCACACTCACGATCCAGAGAACAACAAAATGCTCAGCACCCTAGGCTGGAATCCAGCCTCGAATTCAGAAGAAGGGAGGGCGTAGGGAGGGTTTTGTCTCTAGGGAAACGCAGGGAGGGGAGAGCGCCTCAGCACCCCAACGCTGTCAGTAACCTTTACGATCATCACGTTCCCCCAAGCTCAGGCGAGGTTACAGCACTAGAGGACCGCCCGAAGACGCTGGCTCCCTCCAAATTGAACGGGTATACTCTGACGTTGGGGAGGCGAATCGACTGAGGTACCTCCAGTACTCACACGTCGCGATCTCCGGGCTACCATCGGAGCTATTGTCGGACATTTTTCTCCACGTCATCATGGCCAGCCTTCAGCCATATGGTAAACGTTTTGCTCCCGGGACGTTCAGCTTCCTTCAAGTCTGCAGGCACCGGAATGAAGTGGCTGTTGGATCCCCCCAGCTCTGGGCTTTGTGGGTTCCGGGTGTCGTCAAACCATGGCCTTTGTTCCGGTCCCGTTCAAAAGGCGCCCACCGTTCCCGATGCGACAGCATGGCCTCCCAAAATCTGCATTAGATTTCTTGACGGACACTGAGACTCCAAGGAGGACCCGTCAGCTCAGCCTCGTTGGTACCAACGAAGAATTGGGGTGCCTCGTGGGTTCCCTCGAGTCGAGCTCCGTTTCAGTCACCTCGTCGATATGGTTACATGATCCCTGCGGGGAACCCCACCCGACGAGAATGGAGAACATCTCACCCATTTTTCTCCTTACCATCCCCGAAGCTCTCAAGGGTTGAGTTCACAAACGTCACACTTGACCCCTCATCCTTCATCTTCGCGATCTCCCACCTTACTTCACCGAAACTCAACCTTTCTCACAAAGACCAGCGCCGCTACACTGCATCCTGCTCCTCGCGGATTCTTCGATGGCATCTCAACCTTCGAGAACTGGGCTTGATGGATGGCACAGTGCCTGTGGTCGAAACATCAGGAGCACTGGCCCCCATCTTCCTCCCGCAGTTAGTTGACCTGAGGTTGTGTGGTGAAGACGCGATTATCGCGGAGTTTATAAGGCTTGTCGATATGTCCTCCCCTCTCCAGTGTCGTCATCTACTTCAAATACATCCCTTGATCGCGTCGGATGCCCGAGCGATCTTCTCTTTCACCGTTCCTTGGAATCCAAAACGCCAGAAACCCCACTCCCCTAAGCGCAACGCCTCATCGCTGTTATTCCCGACCGGGGAGGTGTTCCTGACGGGTGGTGAAGTCGTGGATTTACGTGAAGAGCAGGAGGACGTGGTTGAGGTTGAGAAGGAGAAGTCGCGTTGTGCATGATAGGTGTCCGGGGGAGGTCCGAGTGTTTTTTTCGGGTAATATTGCGAGGTGCGATTGAGTCGGGAAGGCGCCGTGAACTAGAAATCGGCACCACCGTCCACATTTCCACTCAGCCACTCGTCAGTTTCCATTCCCGTCATTTCAAGTCGCGTGTCCGGCAATCACCTCGAGTTCAGGAGAAACCCACTTCAGGGGGGTCCGGCTGCTCCAGTGATGACCGATGGCAGGGGGACGGGAAGCCAGCGGAAGAAAGATACAGATTTCAAGTTCAACAATGTCGGCAGAAACCTCGCTCACTAGTCACAGGCACCGGGGCCAATAAGCTTGGCTCGTTGCCCTCGGTGAGGATTTTTGCAGCTGGATGGTCGACACTAGTCGCATCTCGGCCTTCCGTCCGCCAACGCATTCGCTATGCTATCTTTTATTCGAGAGATCGTTGGCTCGCTTTCCCTCTGGTAACTAGAACTATGCAGCAGATTTGGTTTGCGTCTACTTGAGCGTCCAACGTAAGTCCACCAATGCCGGTTTGGTTGTGCATGTAGGGCTTCCGCTGTTCAATCACCCCCTTTTGTTTCAAGTTCCGTGGTTCGTACCGCAAATGATGGTCCCGGGAAAGTCTTCCATTATTCTCACACCATTCTTTCAGCGCTTCATCCCTTGCAGGGCCAAATGAAGTTCGAACTCACTACGTCGGCTGCATCGGTTCGCTTTCGCTCGGTGCACCAGGGCCGCCCCGGGCCTCTCCGCTATTCCTTTCGATCACTCTTGTACTTTTTCGCCCGACCCGCTCAACGTTCAGCACCTCCGAAAAAGTCCAACAAACCCATTCGATTTCTGTGCCATTGCGACGGCGCCGTTGGGTGATTTCAGCTTCACTTTCTCCCAAAATCCCGACTTGGACTCTCGCGGCCCCCGAACTCGTTCAGCGATTATCTCTCCAGCCCTTGGGGGCTCTTTCAACACTTTCTTTTGAGTGTGTATTATGTTGTTATATTAAATTTTCGCAGTGTTGGCGCGCCACGCTTCATCAGATGCGTGCCTTTACCATTTTTTCGGCATTCCTCTGACCTGCCGATCGGAATGGACGACACCCTGTCGCATGTTGGGCTATCTAATTGACGAGAGTCAATTAATAACACTGAGAGGTCGACTGTGTCTCGCACGGCCACAGGCTCTGCCGTTCACCACATTGATAACATTCAATGGCGGCAGGGGTGTTAGTATAAGACCCTACACAACCCTCCGTCCCCCCCCCCCACGATTTCCCTCTCTGCCATGTTTGACGTTCCTGTGATCAGCCTGCTCCTGTTCTGCATCTTGCTCCTCGCTCTCAGGAAGTGGAGGAAACCCGCCTTGTCGTATCCACCGGGTCCAGAGGGTTACCCAATCTTGGGGAATACGCTGGATCTCCCCACGGGCGCCCCTATCTGGGAAAGCCTCACCGCGTTAGCTAATCGCCATGGTACGCTTACAAATCATTCTATTTCGTAGCAATTCTGAGGCTGTTTTCTGAAAGGTACGGATGTCCTATACTTACGACTCATGGGCAAGGATATGGTCGCCCTGAGCAGCGACCAGGCCATTTCGGATCTGGTTGAGAAACGGTCAGCCATATACGCAGATAGAGTCAGTCATCCACCCACCTTCACCCCACGCTCCTAACACAAAATTGCAGCCCCAACCACCCATGTTGCAGCTGTGAGACAGGGATGCTATTCCAAGGAGTTTCTTTCCTAACCGCCACTCATTACTGAAAGGACCGGGGTACCGGAGTGGGCATTTCCTATGATGCCCTATGGCAGCCAGTGGAGGACTTACCGTAGACTTTGCCACGAGGTCTTGAACGAAAGGCTGACCGGGAGTTTCGACAGCCATCAACGCAAGTATACATACCGTTTCTTGGCACGTTTGTTGGAGGAACCTGGGCATTTCACACAGGAGGTGGATTTGTGCGTCATGTCCCACTATTTTCACCCAATCCTGCTGCTTGCGCATCACTTAACTCCCGAAGCTTGCCCGGAGCGGTCATATTATCCGCAACCTACGGGATCGACGCCAAGTCAACCGAAAATCCGCTCCTGAGGTTAATCCTCGAAGCAACACATACATTTGCGGCCGCTACGGTACCCGGAAAATTCCTCGTAGATAATATCCCTATGCGTGCGTCCTGACGGACCCGGATATCAATTACAACCAACTGACGGAGCCTTGGATAGTACGGTATCTCCCGGACTGGTTCCCGGGAACAGAGTTCAAGGTTCTTGCCAAAGAAGCGCGCGACAAGTTCCAGATAGCCGTCGACGGTCCAATGGAATATGTTAAGAACACCATGCAGGTCAGCCCATAGAATAGCCTGAGATTGGATTCCGTTTAGATCCTAAGTATAATGGTTAGTCCGGCGAGGGGTTTTCCCACTCCATAACGTCCGGTTGTTTGTCTCGTTTGGAGGATCACGGCAAAGCAACTGTCGACGAAGAGGTGATACGGGGTGTCTCAGGTGCTATGTTTGGTGGTAAGCTTCTCTGGAGTTCTCGCGCCCTCGTCCGTGTTTCTCATAGGGGGTTGTAGCCGGAGCTGAGACAGTGCGTTATGGGCCCCGCTGGCCCTCCGTTACTTCACTGACGTCGCCTTTAGACAAGGTCGACCTTGCAAACATTCTTCTTGGCAATGGTCCTCAACCCCGGAGTGATGAAGAAGGCACAGGATGAACTGGATCGCGTTGTCGGAAAAGGCCGCCTTCCGGATTTCTCAGATTGGGATAGTTTGCCTTATATCGATGCCATTATGAAGGAAGTCATCCGGTGGAATCCACCCCTCCCTTTCGGCATCCCGGGCAGAGTTACACGGGACGACGTATACCGAGGGTACTTCATCCCAGCAGGGGCGACCGTGTTGCAGAACGTCTGGGCGATTGGCCGCGACTCGAACCTCTACCCCGATCCAGAAGCCTTCAATCCGGACAGGTTCCTCAAGGACGAGAAACTCGACCCATCGGTGCTTAACCCTGAAGATAGGATTTTCGGCGCTGGAAGGAGGTAAGGGGCACGGTTCATGTCTCCCCTGGATGGCGAATAACCGGATTTGTCATTCCCAGGATCTGTCCCGGCAGGCACTTTGCTCTCCGGACCATGTACCTTGTCATGGCTTGCGTACCTGCTGTGTTCAACATTGGGCCTGCCCTGGACGAGAACGGAAATCCTCAAATACCCAAGGCTGAATTCACTGGCGATTCTATCGTTCGGTATGTCTTCCTTGGGACATCGATTCGCACAGTAGCAATGTGGTTGACGTTACACCAGGCATCCCAAGCCTTTCAAGTGTACAATCAAGCCACGGTCTGGAGACGCAGCAAAGTTAGTGAAGAATGCTTGTGATGGAGCAAGCTGATAAGTGAGTGTAAGGAGGTATACTTATAATTGCGTGAGCGCTGGTCCCGGCGCAACTGCTTTTCTTGTTGATATTCGTCTACACCATTCTATATGGGACTCAATTACTTAGGGTCGCGTGAGTGCGGATGTAATCATAAACAGAGAGCTGATACCACGAGACCCATAACTCACTTGAATACCTCTAACGTATGCACATATCGACGAGTGAAAGTCGAAACGTAGCCACAGGAGCTATAGTCGAGCCGCAGCCGCATCCACAGCAGTGACCGTCAACGTAATAGCGATAGCAACAGGCCAAGTCGACAGAGAAACCGTGATAGCGGATGAGAACTGGAGTGTGTTCCACCATTGCGCGTGGGACGGCACCCGGAGGGCCGGTTGCGGCACAAATCTTGCATTGCGGCGCCCAAATCCGTGACCGATACACTCTCCGCTCGAACGCATTCTCGGAAGACGAATACCCCGTCCTCAGTTATGTCCTACGACCCGGCGGGAACTCCAGTTCCACCCTATTCACAAGATGACCCTTCGAAACCCACACGCGAATAGTGCAAAGCCTCTTATCCAACGTCGACGTCGACGACCGCGACAGCGGCGAACTACCTCGCTACGAAGACGAAGGGTATAACGAGCCTCGAGAGCGCGCCCCGTTACGAAAGAGGAGGATCAGTTGTATTGCTGGAGGTCTCGCTTTGATTCTCGGAGCTTCGTTCCTCGTGCCTGCGTCGGGGATGTGGTGTGGCGGGATGAGTGCCACAAGCCGACCGACGGATCCTCCAAAGCTACTGAGCAACGAAACGCACGAGTTCAAACGTACGGTTTTGGTTGTGTCTGTCGACGGTCCTCGGTGAGTCCCGCGTCGGTCACGCGTACTCTTTGGGTGCTCATGCACATGCAGCACAACGTCAGTAGAGCGGACTACCTCGATCAAGGGTTCAACGTTCAACGTTTACCGGCCACCCCCCATTTGTTGGATATCAACAAACAGGGCCTCCAGGCGAAATCCATGAGGCAGGCATTCCTCGTATGTCCCATATCGTGACCACATGATGAGTCGTTGACCTTCGGTTCTAGGCGTTAACATTTCCGTGAGTCCACTAAGATCCGCTACGTTCGGTCTCCCTGACACACTCTACTGTTGCAGCAATCACTGTATCTTGATGTGTGTATCTACCCCCTTACGACTGTATTTGTGCATCTAACACAGGACCCACTTTGAAGGACCGGTCTTGACGCCGAATCCCACGGGATTATCGTCAACGAGTGTTTTGTGACTTCTTCCAATACATGAGGTCATAACCCCTTTCTAGAGCTTCTAGTATCCCGTCAGTGGACAGGAATTTCACTACAACAGCAAGGCCGGTTCGTGAGATTCATCATGGTGGCTCGGTGAACTGTAAGCATTCGCTCATGTCAACCCAGGTCTTGAAATTAACACTCGCACACGTATGGGAAATTTCTGGGAAGGCAGGAATAATCACCGCCAATCTCATGTGGTATATACAACCGTTACCATCTACCTTTTCACTGTTGTGGCTCAACACCTGGCGTTTGCGTAGGCCGGGCCCTCTGATAACCCGCAACTGTTCCTGAACCACCCTACTTCGTTCCTTGGAGGGTGAGCGTCATTCATCTTTGCCGCGGTCGTGAATGGGGTCTCACAGCCCTCTAGGACAAAGTTCCCCTCGGCGGGAAATTGAAGCAAATCATGGCCTGGATCGGCCTGCCTTTGGAGAGGTGCCCCCAACTCAGCTCGGCTCCGGGCTTGGAACACTGATGGATTGTTCCAGCGTATGAACCAACTTTGGATCAAGCTGGTCATGCCTGGCACTGGCCCTTACTCTGAGCGCATCAACGTGTGACGGAATTCTTCTCACTCGATCGAGTGGGTGCTTACTGGCTAAATAGATGCGTTGACGTCCATTGACCTTTTTCTAA
>Ga0307513_10012398_pt1 | contig 10525 bp, 5 predicted proteins | sample 15_EM_MG_FD_202174 | JGI IMG/M metagenome (GOLD analysis project Ga0307513, IMG submission 202174) | Populus trichocarpa ectomycorrhiza microbial communities from riparian zone in the Pacific Northwest, United States - 15_EM | ecosystem: Host-associated > Plants > Roots > Unclassified | place...
CTATCTCAACGGCTCCGTCCAAACTCGGAGTCGAGGGCGGCAGTTCCCCTTCGGCTTTTCCTTGCCGGAGCAGCGTAAGTTCGTCTGAAGCACGCACCGTCCACGAGCACCGCCGCAAGAACTCGTGCAGGAGCCGGTCGCTGGAGGCAATCACGCGACCATCGACCGTTCCCATCGCGGGATGATAGTAACCGGCGACCGCGTCGAAGGTGGCGGAATCGGCGTAATCGATCAGCACGAAATCCGTCGGCGAGGGAGGGGAATAGGTCGAGCGACTCAGGGTTTTCAAGCCTTTCAAAACATAATGCAAGGAATACAGGTTCTCGCGCATGGCCAGGTGCGCCAGATAGGGAAACGGCGCGAGGACACTGGCCGCCGGCGGGATTTGGTTGATAAACGCCCGCTTGCGCGCGCGGGCCTGTTCTCCGCGGAACCAATCCGCGGTCGTAGCGGCAACACCGTTGATCGGCCCGAGAAAAATTTGGCCGGCGAGACAGGCCGCGATCACGAGAAAAGGAAGGGAACGCCGAATGGGAACGGACGTCCACCGGTCGATTTTCACGACGCCTTCCGCGAGCGCGATCCAAAACAGGGGAAGAAGAGGAGCCGCGTAATGAAAGTAGATCGTCCACTCGGAAGAACGCCAGGAGAGGAGGTGTTGGAGAAAAATCGGCGCGGCGATCAGCAGCCAGCGCGGCCTCAGGAGCGGCACGGCCAGAAATGGCAGGAGCAACGCCCAAAGCAAGTTTCCCTGCGAGAGGGAATGGGCGAGCGCTCCCACGATCCGCTGAGGTTGCGTGATCGCTTTTAGCACAATATCCCCTGCGGAATCGCCGAGCCGATCGTACAAGGCGAGATAATCAATGTTTCCCGAGTTCAGCGTGGGCGTGATCAATTTCACGCAGACGAAAAACCACAAGATCGACAAGGCCATTGGCCAGAGATACCAGGCGCGCAGTTCTGCCAAAGGGCGTTTCCGCTCGATGGCGGCGTGCACCGCGCAATAGGCGGCGATGAGCAAAGCCATGTTTTCCTTGCAGGCGAGGACGGCAATCAGCCATCCCCAATGCGCATGGAGCGAACCCCGCAGCCGCGCGTGCAGCATCAGGAGAAGGAACGGTGCGGTAAGCGCTTCGGGGTGGAATTCGTGGAGCGCGATATATCCGGTCGCCGGAGTGAGCAGCACCGCGCCAGCCAGGAGCAGCGCTGTTTTTCGATCGAGACCGAGCCGCTGTCCGATGCTGAATGCCACCGGACCCATCGAAGCGAGGGCGACGTTTTGCACCACGACGAAGGCCATTGGATGGCGGAAAAGGAGGAAGAGCGGAGCGATCAGAAGAACGATCGGCTCGACATGATTCCCAAGCAGCGGAACATCTTCGACTGACACTTGGAACCGCCCGTGGATGAGTTGCCAAAGGGCTTGGACGTAATAGGCCAGGTCGAACGTCCGGTATTCAAAGTTCGCCCAGCGGGCGTAGGACGCCCAGGTGCAAGCTGCGAAAAAGAGCAGCGCCAGGCTGAGTATCGCCCCCTTGCCAGGATCAGCCGCGAGCCGCTTCGTCGTGATCACCGCCCATGCCTTATCCCCGGAGGTGGCGGCATACAAGTCTATCAGGCAGGAGACGTTGGGTAATCACGCCCGTTCCCGGGGCTTTACCGGAATCTGGCCTCCCCGAGCATTCTAGTAATTACAAAAACAGGGCCGTTGGCATCAACACTGCTTTAAGAAGCCTCACATCCGCGGTCGGTATCGTGGATCGCAGTCAAACAAACAAGATAAAAGGAAAGCAAACAGCATGTTAAACAAACTCAACAAACGCCGCGGGGGCTTCACCCTCGTGGAAATCATGATCGTAGTGGCGATCATCGCCTTGCTGGCAGCGATTGCGGTGCCCGGATTCCTCCGCGCCCGGAAACGTTCTCAAGCAAGCCGCATCATCAACGATCTTCGCTTGATCGACTCCGCAGTCGATCAGTATGCGATCGAAAACAACAAGGCCAGCGGCGCTCAGGTTCCGATTGCGGAATGGACCAAGTACCTCAAGGCCGGGACGAACCTCGCGGTCACTGGCAATGACCTCCTCGGAGCGTCTTATGGCGTTCAGACCGTGGACACGCTGCCGAAGGTGGCAACCACGACCTACAACGCGCTCTCAGACGTGGCCCCCGATCCGTTCTGGTCGCCCTACCATTAAGAATCTGACGATTCATTCTCCTGTCATTGGTTTCGCCGGTGGCAGGGAATGAGTTGTGAGCTTACACGACCGCAAAGAGTCCTGCCACCTCGCATCTCGCACTAATAAAAAACAAAGGAAAGATTCCGTTATGCTAAGAAAATTGACAACCAAACGCGCCGGCTTCACGCTGGTGGAAATCATGATTGTGGTGGCGATCATCGCGCTCCTCGCGGCGATTGCCGTCCCAGGCTTTCTCCGGGCGCGTAAGCGTTCGCAAGCCTCGAAGGTCCTTAACGATCTGCGCTTGATCAGTTCGGCGATGGATCAATATGCCATCGAAACTAACAGGAAGAGCAACGATCCGATCGCTATCGATGACTGGACCCGGTATCTCAAGAAAGACACCGCTCTTGAATCGACCGGCGCCGACATATTTGGCGTAGCTTACGGACCGCAAACCGTGGATACGATGCCGCAGCTGGCTCAAAGCACGTATGATGCGCTTTCGGATGTGGCGCCCGATCCGTTCTGGTCGCCCTACCATTAAGACGACTGCTCTGCTAGTCTGACAATGAAGAGCGTCCTTTCGGTAACGAAAGGACGCTCTCTTGTTTTCTTAGAACTACTCGGACGATAATTCCGCCGCCGATGACTGGAACAGAAAGCGCTGGAGTTCTAACGCGCTCACCGCGGTTAGAAGCGGTGTGGAGCAACCTGGCGAGTTACAGCCAGCGTCCATGGTTACGGTGTCTCTTGCTTGTTCTGTTTGGCGCCGGCGTTCACATTCCCGCGCTCCAAGGAGAGCTTATCTGGGACGACCTCTACCTGGCCCGGGACAATCCGTTGATCAAGAGCCCGCTCTTGATCCTGGAAACGTTCCGCCATTACCTCTTTCCCGATTCCTACGCCGGACACTATCGGCCTCTGCAAAACATCTCCTACATTTTCGACTACCTGATTTGGAACACGGAGAGTTACGGTTACCATCTCTCGAGCGTCCTGTGGCACGTTGGCAGTGGAGTCTTGCTTTATTTTTTGCTCAAAGAGCTTCTCCGCTCTCTTGGAACCCAATGGTTCGTCAAGAGGGGAGACGACCTCTCCCACGCAGTCTCCGCTCGGTTGTCGGCCGCTTTTTTCTTCGCGCTACTCTGGATGGTCCATCCCGTGCATAGCGCGGCTGTTGACTACATTTCAGGCCGTGCTGACAGCCTGGCGTTCTTTTTCGCTTCGGCCGGCTGGCTACTCTACATCCAGGCGCGCAAGACGGCGCAATGCTGGCTCCGCGTGGCCACTTATGCTCTCGCTTCCCTATCGGGATTGCTCATGCTCTGCTCGCGCGAGAGCGGCTGCATGTGGATGCTCGTTTTTCTGCTCTTCACTTTCTGTTTCGACAGCAAACTAATTCTCAAAGGAAAGCTGGCCGTTCTCGCCGCTTGTCTGGTGATCGTGGCAGCCTATGCCGGCTTGCGTCAGCTTCCAGAAAGCCGGTCCGAGACCGTCACTCCGACAAACTACAACCCAAGCACGCGCGCTGTCCTGATGTTGCGATCACTGGGTGACTATGGACGTTTGATGGTTTTTCCTTCTAATCTGCACATGGAACGGAGCGTCTCCGATTCTGCCTCTCTCGTAAGCGGACGTAGTTGGAGAGGTGCCATTCGATTGGAATACCTTTCATTGCTTGGAGCTGCCGTGCTGGCGGTATTTGCCTTCGGCGGCTTTTGGAAAGGCCCCGGACAGAATGCGCGTATTTTCGGTGCGAGCTGGTTCTTGCTCACCTACCTCCCGATCTCGAACCTTTTCGAACTCAACGCCACTGTAGCTGAGCATTGGCTTTACCTTCCAAGTGTAGGTTTTTTGATTTTTCTCGCCGGCGTCGCCTTCGAGTTACCTGCGCGTTTTCGAAGAAGCGCAGTAGCATTTGCCTGCCTGTCTGTGATGGCTCTGAGCGCGCGCAGCCTCATTCGCAGCAGTGATTGGGTTGATCCCATAACCTTCTACCAGCGAACTTTCCTGGCCGGTGGGACTAGTTGCCGCGTTGGAGTGAATCTGGCGCTGCTTCTTTCGAAACAAGGCGAGTATGGCAGGGCAGAAACGATATTGCGGAAGGTCCTTCGGGTTTACCCGGATTATCCGGTGGCTCGCAATAATTTGGCCGAAGTGTTGTTTCGCCAGGGCAAGACAAAGGAAGCGGAGGTGATGTTCGATTCCGCCAGTAGAACTGCCCAGGCAGATCGCCATGAATATCCCCGCACCTGGACCGCGGCGCTCAACGTCGCCCACCTCCGGCACAAGGAGAAGGATGACCCGGCCGCTCTCGCAGTCATGGAGAAGGCGCGCGGTGATTATCCGGGAGTTTGGGAGCTGATTAGTTTCGAGGCGGAATTGCTTCGCCAAAATCGGGGACCGGCTGCGGCCCTGTCTCTCGTGCAGGATTTCGAACGCGCGCATTGGTGGCACTCGGGGGCTTCGATCGCTCTCGGCCGGCTCTTCTCCGAGATGGGAGATGTGGTGCGGGCCGAGGCGGCTTTTCGACATGCCAGTTGGCTCGATGTGCACGACGCCGAAGCCCTGAATCTGATGGCACTCCTAAGCATTCGACAAAATAGGCTAGAGGAAGCCTGTAAGACTCAACGTCGCGCCGTGGCGCGTCAGCCCGATCAGCCCCGGCAATATTTTTTGCTCTCCGATATCCTCACCAAAATGGGCCGGGCCGAGGAAGCACGGACCGTTCTGGCCGAAGCAACCGAGATGAAAGCGATCGCCGGGGCACCTGCTGCCATCAATTAGATGCGCTGATTTTCCTGCGAGCCTGGATGCCTTGGAATGACTCAGAGCGATATTAAGGCGGCCGCCGGATCGTTGTGGTCAACGCTTGCTTCCTACTCAGAGCGTCAGTGGGTGCGTTGTCTCTCGCTTTTGGTGCTTGGCGCCGGCGTGCACCTTCCGGCGCTCCAAGGCCAGCTTATCTGGGACGATCTTAACCTCACGCGCGACAATCCGATGATCCGGAGTCCGCTCCTACTCCTGGAAGCATTCCGGCACTATCTTTTCCCCGACGCTTACTCAGGACATTACCGTCCTGTTCAAACGATCTCCTACGCCTTCGATTATCTAGTCTGGAATACGAACACCTACGGTTATCACCTTTCCAGTGTCTTCTGGCACGTCGCGAGTGGCATAACTCTTTACTTCCTTCTCCGGGAGTTTTTCCGGACGCTCGAAAAACGATGCCTGCCGGCTCGAGAAGATGGCGCTCATGCGGGTCGTCGCCGGTTCCTGTCGAACGCAGCGTTCTTGCTGGCGTTGCTCTGGGTCGTCCACCCGGTGCACAGCGCAGCCGTTGATTACATTTCCGGGCGCGCTGATAGCCTGGCTTTTTTCTTCGCCTCGGCGGGCTGGCTTCTTTACCTTCGCGCCCGCGCTATTTCGCGACCTTTGTTTCGGCGTTCTGCTTACGGAGTGGCCGTGCTCTTCGGTCTCGGCGCGCTTGGTTCCCGGGAAAGCGCTTGTCTCTGGATGCTTGTATTCTTGATTTACCATTTGGGCTTTGACGACAAGCTGGCATTCCAGGCGAAGCTCGCTGTCCTCACGGTCTGCGTGGCTCTCGTCGGCGCGTACGCCGGTCTTCGGCAGCTTCCCGAAAACCGTCCGGATCCGAGGACTCCGTCGGGCATAAGTCCAGCCACGCGCACCGTACTCATGTTGCGGGCGCTCGGAGACTACGGACGGTTGATGGTATTTCCTTCGACCCTGCACCTGGAACGAAGCGTTTACGACCCCGCCTTGCTCCAGAACCGGGCGGGCTGGAGGGGCGCTATCGCAGTTGAGTACCTCTCGATCGGAGGGGTGGCTCTGCTCGGCGCCTTTCTTTGGGGCGCATGCCGCAAAGGAGCTGGACAGAAAGCCCGCATCTTCGGCGCGACCTGGTTTCTCCTGGCCTATCTTCCGACTTCCAACCTGTTCGACCTCAACGCCACGGTGGCTGAGCATTGGCTCTACCTTCCCAGCGTCGGTTTCTTGATATTTGTTGCCGGCGTCGTCGTGGATCTGCCCAGACGCTGGTTGCGTCCCACATTTGCACTGGCTTGCATCGCCCTTGTTGGATTATGCGCGCGAAGCACGGTCCGGAGCAGTGATTGGGTCGATGCCGAAACTTTCTTTCGACGAACCTTCGCCGCTGGAGGATCGAGCACGCGCCTCGCCGTCAATCTCGCGGCGATCTACGGGGAACGAGGTGAGTACGCGAAAGCCGAAGAAATTCTGCGCAAGGTGCTTCAGATATCACCGGGTCACCCGATCGCCCGCAATAATCTCGCCAGCGCATTGTCCCATCAAGGCAAAGGAAAAGAGGCCGAGGCCATGTTCGACGCTGCAAGCAAATCGGCCCCGGCAGACCGGGGCGATTTTCAGCGCACTTGGGAGTCGGCACGGAATGTCGCGCGCTTGCGGCACAAGGAGCGGAACGATGTGGCGGCGCTCGCTGTTCTTGAGAGGGCGCACGTGGATTATCCAGGGACGTGGGAACTCATCAGTTTCGAAGCGGAGTTGCTTCGCGAACTTCGCGGACCGGGGGCGGCCCTGCCAATCGTCCAGGATTTTGCTCACGAACATTGGTGGCATGCCAGCGCCTCGATTTCCCTGGGAGTCCTCTTCCTGGAAATGGGCGACGTGGTGAAGGCCGAGGCAGCTTTTCGAAATGCCAGCTGGCTTGATGTGCACGACGCGGAGGCCCTGAATTTGATGGCACTCCTAAGCGTTCAACAAAATAAACTGGAAGAAGCCTGCAAGACTCAACGCCGCGCCGTGGCGCGCCAGCCCGACCAGCCACGGCAATATCTCTTGCTCTCCGATATCCTGACTAAGATGGGTCGGACCGACGAAGCGCACGCTGCGCTTGCCCAGATCAGGCGCTTACAGGAAACCGCGCGAACCGCTTCGATCGTCAATTAGGTCCGCCTGACCTATTCGCACCAGCGGCCCCCCGTGGTAGGCTCCCGCGCGATGCAGATCATTGTCCTCGGCGCTGGCGCGATCGGCAGTCTCTATGGCGCGAAGCTCGCCGCCGCGAACGACGTTCTTCTCATCGCCCGCCTGGACCACGCCGCGGCGATTAATTCGCATGGTCTGCGAATCGAAGGCCTCGAATCCGGGGTCGTACGGATTCCCGCTGCCGCGGCTGTCACGCAAATAAATGCCAACGCCCTGATCCTGTTGACCACGAAGGTAACGGGGACCGCCGCGGCGCTCGAGCCGATTGCCCCCCTGGTCCGTGACGACACCACAATTCTCTGCCTCCAGAATGGACTCGGCAGCGAGGAGATCATTCGCGCTGCCCTGCGGGGACGCGGTGTTGTCCTTCGCGGGATCACGCAATTCGGCGCGATTTTCGAAACACCCGGCGCAATCAAGTACATGGCCGGGGGTTACACGATCATCGAGCGGCATCCACGGAGTGATCATGTCGCCAGCGCCCTGACAGCCGCGGGGCTGGACTGCCGCATTTCCTCAAACATCGTTGCTGATGTCTGGCACAAAACGGTGTTCAACTGTGTCGTCAATCCAATCACGGCCATGCTGGGCTGCGAAGTCGGCGGCATTGCTGAGCCTGGCCTCGCTCGGCTCAAGCAACTGGTGGTTGATGAATGCGTCGCGGTGGCTCTAACTCAAGGAATCACCTTCGATGTCGATTTCATGCAGGAGATCAATGAGACATTCGCGCCCTCGCGCAATATCGCCTCCATGCAGCAAGACCTGCTGCGTGGTCGACCGACGGAAATCGATTACATGAATGGCGCGGTAGCCATCTTGGGCGCCGAACACGGAGTGCCATGTCCTGTCAATCGCGCTCTCACCGCCATCATCAAAGCGATGGAAGCGCAGGCGCGTTCATTGCTCCCAGAGAAAATGTTCCAGGCGTAACCGGCTCAGGCGCGATTGGGCTTCGTCCCGGCGTGCCCCGCCTGCTGAGACGAGCTTTTGGTAAACGACGGCGGCAGGCTGCCACTTCGAATTCTCTTCGAGGAGCCGCGCTGCGTTGAAGCCCGCTTTGTAATACCAGAAAAATTCTCGCTGCCGGTCCGGCCGGATTTCCTCCTCGATGATTTTGTAAAAGGTCGCGAGCGCATTGTCCCGGTCGTCCAGTTTCTCGAGGCAAATGCCCTTTTTGAAGAGCGCCTGATTGCGCCAATGCGGCGCCGCATCCTTCTGCGACGCGAGCTGATCGTAAACTTCAATGGCGCGCCGGTAATTCTCGCGGTCCGCCGGCCCCGACTCGTACAAGATGTCGCCCTTGCCGCACAACGCTTCGCGCTTTTCTTCCGGTGTCGCGGTCCCCTGCAAGACTTCATCGTAAAGTGTCGCGGCGTCCTGCGGCTTGCCCAGTTTGCGCTCGATGACGGCTTGCTCGTTGCGCGCGGCCCATTTGAGTTCCCCATTTTTCTTCACCACCTCATCGAGCAAAACGAGCGCGCGGTCCGGCGCTTCGGCGCCCATGCTTTGCATCGCGGATTTCGCGGCGAAAAAGAGGGCTTTCTCGGTGAAACCGGCTCGCGGATTTTCCTGCGCGAGGATTTGGAACTGCGTTTGCGCATTCGGGAAATCCTGTTGCCGGTAGTAGGTTTCGGCCAGCTTCATCCGGACATCCGAAAGCAGCGGCGACGCCGGGTACTTCTGGAGAAATTGATTGGCGAATCCAATTACCCTGCCGGCGTCCGTGTTCGGCGCCGCATCTTCGATCCAGATGACAAGATAATCGGCCCGTTCGCGAGCGGCGTCGTTTGGCCCACTTTCCGCGGCCCGCGCCAGGTTTTTTCGCGCGGCGTCGAGATTGGGCGGAACGCCGTGAAACGCCAGTTCCGCCAACGCGACCCACGCTTCGGCGCTACGCTTGTGGCGGGGGAATTCTCGCAGAAACGCTTGGAGCGTCTCCGTTGCTTTCTTGTTTCCCTGCGCGGCTTCGGTAAGGCCTTCCTCGAGCAATAAATCGCCGCGCGCTTCCTCGTTCCCGCCGCTTTGGCCCACCTCACGATAGTCGGCCAGAAAGCGCGCGTGGTCGCTCAATTGCAGCCAGGCGAGCGAGGCATTGAAGAACGAGTCGGTCGCGGACCGCGGTGAAGTGTGCGCCACGGTCTCGAACGTTTGCGCCGCCGCCTCGAAATGCCGGGCGCCGTAATGCGCACGACCCGCGAGCAAATTGATTCTCTCGAGCCACGCTGGGTCCGGGCGAAGCGCTCGTGCATCCTCGAGAATCGCCAGCGCTTCATCAAAACTCCGATTATCGACTTCGAGTTGCGCAAACTCGAAGAGACCGCCGACCAACGCCGGCGACTGGACGTGACCAGCCCGCATCTCGCCGAAAACCCGCAATGCGTTTTCGCGCCGCCCGGCCCGCAGCTCGCCTCTCGCGAGATACCATTGCGCGAGCGCGCGGCGTGGCTGGATGGGATCGTTGGCCCACCTTCGCAGCTCCTGGTTCGAAGGGGTTCGTTGCGCGCGATAGAGCTGGTCGAGCTTTTTGAAAATCGTCGGCAATTCCGGATCCGCCGGATGATGCTCGACGAAGTCCTCCAGCGGATCATCGCCCGTCTCCGGCGTTTTCAATCGCAAACTGGTTTCACCCACCGCGCACAAAGTTGCGATAAGCACTGCGCGGCTCGCACCCTCCGGCCTTCGCAAAATCGTCTGGAAAAGCTCAAGGGCGCGTTCACGATGATTCAGTTGTGCCTCGAGCCGGCCCTGGAGAAAACGCTTTTCTTTTTTGTCCGCCAGGGCCGTGGGTCTGGTTTTATCGAGGATGCGGCGCGCTCCCGCAGTGTCCTGTTTATCGAGCAACAATTCCACCGAGCGAAGTTCGGCGCGGTCCTTCGTCGACGGATCGGATAAGAGGAGTGCGAAAACTTTCAACGCCTCGTCAGGGCGACGGAGCGCCCTCAAAGCTTCGGCCTCTCCCAGAATCGCCTTGGAACGAAATGGCGAAGCGGGTTCAGCTGCGACCTGTTGATGAAGCGGGAGCGCCTCTTCCCAACGTCCCAGTGTGGCGAGAGCTTGCGCGCGGCAAAACGCCGTCGCCGGCAAAGCCAGCAACGCCGGATCTTGCAGCACCTTCAAAGCTTCTTCGGCTTCACCCGCCGCGAGAAGCGCTTCTCCCAGTTTTGCCGTCGCATCTCGTCGTTCCTCCGCTCCGAGATCGCGCGAGAGAAGCGCCCGCAACCGCAGCACCGCAACTTGAGGCACTCCTTCCTCCAAGGGCCGGGCCGCCGTCGCTAATTCCGGAAAATTCGCTCCGTAAATTGGCAGCCGGGTAACGAGCAATGTCGCCGCGAAGATCATCGCCCACGCGGCCT
>Ga0307513_10012399_pt1 | contig 10524 bp, 6 predicted proteins | sample 15_EM_MG_FD_202174 | JGI IMG/M metagenome (GOLD analysis project Ga0307513, IMG submission 202174) | Populus trichocarpa ectomycorrhiza microbial communities from riparian zone in the Pacific Northwest, United States - 15_EM | ecosystem: Host-associated > Plants > Roots > Unclassified | place...
TATATATATATATATATATATATATTAGTTTTGTCACTGCATCAAGTAAGGTAAGTATCAATAAAATATCAACCCATTTAGATCATCGAGACAATGTCTATCAGATTCAGCTTAAATTATTATCCCTAATTAGAGAGTGAGATTTTGTTTTTAAATATAAAATAAAATACAATGTGATCCACGATTTCCATCTTCTAAATAGTGGTTCTTATTACATTCCTAGTTGTCTCTTTCATTATTTTAACTAATGTCGTTCATATTTTGATTTAATTCTCTTATACAGTTTCTTAATGCCGTTGGGAATTTTAAAAAATATTTATATGATAATAAAAATAGATATTAGTATGTAAATCAATGAATAAATATATAGAGGGTAGATATATTTTTTTATCAAAATACTTTTTTTTTAATTCATGTAATGTTTTTTTTTTTTGAAATAAGTGCATAGTTTATTGACTAAAAAGCAACAACAATTATAAAAACAAATATTTGAAAAAACTATAATGGTTCAAACTATATATATAATCATAAACCTAATTTTATTTTTCATGCATTTCTTTTTTATTTCAACAAAAACATGAATTTTTATGAGAATTATTGTTTTTAAGTAAAATTTATTATGATCGAGAAAGCAAGATTTAATTAAAAAATACAATAAAAAATCATGAATCCATTACTTTTTACATACCTGTATGAAAAAAAATATAAAAACAATAAATTATATAAAAAACTAATGGTAAAAAAATAAAAAGAAAACTATTTATTTTATTCCATTCAATATTAATGACCAAATTATTTAAAAAACTCTACATATTAGGTTAATATGTAATCATTCACAAAGTAATTGATAATATCATCATAAAATGCCTAATCTTCTTTAAAACAATGGCATAACTAGATAATCGCTTAAATATTATTTAATAAATTTATTTAAAAATATTTTTTGTTAAAAATTTAAAAGTAAAAAAGAAAGAATAAAGGAATATCTAAGAAAAAGCTAGATGTGCTTGATCAAAGAAAAAAAACCAAATGTGCGTGGGCCTGGAACCGAGGCCCACGTGCATTTGTTTTCCTTTCAACAGCAGAATGACCATAATTCTACACACACACACACATCCTAAAACCTCTAAAAAAAACTCATTTCAAACACCATAAAAAACTCATTTCAAACACCAAAAAAAGCCTTTAATTCACCCTAATTGTCGCACCCTCGCGACGGAGCACGGCGACCCACGATTTATTTCGGGTTTTTTTTTTGTTTTTGTTTGTGGATAAAAGAGTTGCCACCTAATATTTTGGTCACTAGAAATCCTAACTGGTCTTTCAGAGATTCTAAGGCAAGGGACTGATTGCGTAAAGGGAAGGTATTAGCACCCCTAGTACGCCCTACCTAAGATAAGTTGTTTGGTGTTTGGTTTGCCTTATAATTGCTATGGCGTTGGTGTTTTCTAATCCCATCAGTTTTTCTATATTTGATTCAAACTAAATTTATTAAGATAGAAATCCAAGGAGATTCCATGTGCTTTAAAAGCTCATTTTTTCCTTAGTATTCAAGAGTTTACGACTCGTAAATCGCAAGGAGGAGGGATAAAAATTTAGAAATCTAAGAAAATTCATGGCGCTTTAAAAGCCTATTCTTGCCTTAGTGTTTCATACTCTCACGGCTCGTAAACCATGGAGTAAAAAATTGAAATGTCCTCGATTATAATCAAGGCTTCTTTCAAGGATGTGTGATGACTTATTATTCCTAGAAAATTATTTTGGATATTTACCACTTAGGGTTTCTTTATCCAAATAGTAATAGTGAATAATAACAAGTTATTCCCAATAATATTTTGGATATTCATCCCTTTGGGATTTCTTTATCCAAACATTAACGGTGAATAATAGATGAATTCTCCCCCCCCCCAAAATAAGATTTTTTATTTTTTAAAATATTGGCCAATACCCTTTGGAGTTTTACAAACATGTTGTAAAATCCAGAAATGCAAGAAAATAATTTTTGTTGTGTTTAAGAAATCCATGCGAAAACATATTTTCAAAACTTCCAATATTTTTTATATAAAAAAAACGTTCAAAACATGTTAGGGTATTGGCCGTATGCAACACACAAGAAAACATTTTTTTTACAACAAACACTCCATTGCTTAAGCATAAATGATAAACCATTGCACTTTTTTTTTTAAACAAACACTCCAGTGCTATAAATGATAAACCACGCTTGTATAGGGATGATTCATTCGCACGCCAAGACATTATTCAAGAGGGAAAATGCATTTAAAGAAGACCTGGCTACTGTTCAAGTGAATTATATTTCACTTGAACAGTACAAACACAAAGGAAAATGCATGCAAAGAGGTGAAGAGAACAGACATGGAGGAAGACGAAGGAGTTGCAACGTTGTTGAAGGCTCGCTGGCTAGTCAATTAGTGTTACCGTCTGTTCCAGCTCTTTCCCCCCTATTCTCTGCTCGTCTCTTGAGTTTTAACCTCTGCAATCTCCGTCCCTCTCTCTTTACTGGTTATCTGCACTTTCTTCTCCCCTGTTTTGTAGATTTTATTTGCAGAAAAGGGAGAACCCGGAAGGTAGTCCCTGCTTCTTTTCTTGTTTCTCTTCTCTTTTTTCATCTTTTTTTCTTCTTTCTCTTCTACTGCTTGCCTTCCTGATCTCACAGTAACGCCAAAAATGAAGGGAAGAAACTCCCTCTGTTCTCTGTGTTTTCTTTCTCTCCTACTGCCTGCTTCTCTTGCATTTTTTTTTCTAGTCTTTCTTTTCTCCCCTTTCTTTTTTTTCTCCCCTCACTAGGTCATTAGAGAGGGCTTATATATAGTCTAATATATCTCTATTTAGGAAAGATTCAATGCATTAATTCTAGGATGCAAATATCTGCTGATTTGCAGTAAAAAACACAAAAAGAAACTGAAATATTATGATTCCTATTCTGATTTCAGCAATTAGTTTCAGTGATCAAGAGGGTGGTACAGCTCCTTTATTTCCTTCCATAGCTAGGACCATGAGGCACCAGCTGCTCCTTTTAAAATGAGGCAATAAAAACATGGAAACCAAACAGGAAATTGCAGATAAAAGGAAAGAAAAATCGGGATAGCTGTGTAGATAAATACGTGGTTCTTCAATTTCTTCCTCTGGCAAAATTTCTTTTAATTTTATCTTCAATCAACTTCCTTATTTTAGCACCTTTTCCATTTGGTCCTTGGTCCAAAAAAGGGCTTTAAATTGGCCTGCAATTGGTCTTTAAACTTTAAGCATCTTGCAATTGTGTCCCTGCAAACTTGGGCAAAAATCCTTCTCGCGGTAGGAATCTCTGCTTTCACACTAGATATTCAAACGGGAATATCTTGAACTTCTGATATCGAAATCAAGCGATTCAAAAGCTCAAATTTATCTACACGTCCAGGACTACAACTTTGATGAAGGATTTGAAGTGAGATAAAATTGTTTTAGAGAACAGAATCTGGCAGTAATCTGGTTGGTCAAAAAGAGTCTTGATCTGACAATACCAAGCATCCAAATCTGACTGAGATCTGCCCTAAGAACAGTGGTCCTTAGGACCCAATAAAGGTGTAGGTCAATTTTTCAACATGTCATGAGTGACAGAATATAGCTAGGATAGTCAGATATCATACGAAATCAAGTCAGAATCAGAGCCTAAGTTGGAACAAAAAATTATGACAGCAGCAGAATCAGTTTTTTTTTAAATGCAAATTCTAAAGAATTTATATGAAGACTTCTTATCAGCCTAAGAAACCTGACGCTTTTGGCAGCAAAGGGGAGGATAAAAGGAGTAGAAAACAGCTCAAACATGGTTCGAAAAAATATTTCTTTCTCCTCAGCTTATGTCAATTTTCCATCAAACATGAGCTACACTCCTACACTTGGTTCAAAAGGGGTACACAACATCTTCAGCATGTGGGGTCCAAAAATGAGTAACAACACTAATAAATCAAAATCTAAACTAATAAAAAATAACTTGACTTGCCCTGATTTATTTTTCATGATATGTTCAAAGAAAAACACCACATTCATTTTACTCCTCTCTCCATAAAGAACATACTGATACCAAGATCGGCCTTCTTGGTTATCAAAATGTGGTTGCCTAACCATTTTCTCTTTCCTCTTCTAATTTTCAACAACTCTCTCTTTACTCTCAAATTTCAAGGATTGAAATATTTTTTAAAAAATAAAGTTTAGAATCGAATCATAAACCCTCAAAACAAAGGGACCAAAAGAGAAAAAGTAAAAACTTTTAGAACTAAAATGTATTTTTTGCGCCCAATGAACAGTAAAAATAGAAAACAAAAAAGGGGTTGTTTTTCAATGTTAAATTCAGTCCTTGTTGTTTCAATGTTTTTAACTGATAAAAATAAATTTTATTTTGCAAAATTGAGCATCAATTTAGTGCATGTCGAACATTTTTTAACATTAGAAAACATGTTATAGCACCCAAAACGAAAAAAAATTATTAGGTTCAAAATTGTCAATACAATGTGGGGGATAAAATTGAAAAAGAAAGTTAAGTGATAGAATTCAAATAGTTTTTCAAGGACTTAAAAAAAGATGGGTTGACTTAGCTACATTGTAGCAGTCCACGATGCAGCTAAGTCTTGCCCCATCATGAAAGAAACAATAAAAACCATTGTGTTTTAGTATTTCTTACTAGATCATTTTCCATGCTATGTTGAGGTCATATCAATTTTTTTTTTACTTAAAAAATTATTCATGTTGTTAATGTGTTTTTTAGGAGGAAAAAAAATTAAACTACATGGGGATTGATCTAATATGATTTATTTGACTTGACAGGTCCAAAGACAACTCGAACAACAAATAAAAATATAGTTCGACTAAAAAAATCAAGACGATATTTTTAAAAAAATATTGAAACGACAACATATTAGATCAACTCGGTTTAACCTGTCAAATCCTCTACTTAGGGCATGAGACACTGATAACCCTATAGAAAGAAAAGAAAAAAAATTATTAAATCTAATTCTCAAGCAACCCAATATTGAAGGATAAAATTAAAAACAAAATTCAACTAAAAATCGAGCTAAGTCAAACCACTTTAACCTATTAAACCTGGGTTATGAGATCAGGATAACCTCATAAAAAGCAACTGAAAAAAAATTATGAAGCTCAATTCTTAATCAATCCAATGTTGAATGATGAAATTAAAAAAAAAATCAATTAAAAAGGAACACAAAAAACCATTTGAGTCAACTACCTAAAGTCGTTACTCGAGTCATGAGATTAGGATAAACTCATAGAACGCAAATCAAAATAAATTATAAAATTTAATTCTCAATTAACCCAATACTGAACGATGAAATTGAAAAAAAAAATCAACAAAAAAAAGAAAAAAAAACATGATTCAATTAGCCTAACTCGTGACTTGAGTCATAAGACTATGATAACCCATAGAAAAAAAATATGAAACACAATTCACAATCAACCCAATATTGAAGGATTAGGTTAAAAAAGAAATCAAATAAAAATAACAAAAATACCTAGAGTCAACCTGAGTTAACTTACCAAACCTAGGTCAAGAGACTGAGATAATTCCATAGAAAAAAAATAAAAATATTATAAAGTTCAATTCTTGATCAATCAAATATTAAAAGATAAAATTGAAAAAAAAATATTTAATTAGAAAAGATAAAAAAAATTAAAATCGATACAACATGGCTAACCCGCCAAACTCCAACTCAAGTAATGAGATTATGATAACCTTATAGAAAATAAATTATAAAATTCAATACCTAGTAAATTAAATATTGAACGATAAAATTGAAAGAAAAAAAACAAAAACAAAACTAAGTTTGAACTTTTAAAAAAAAATGAGAGAATCAAAGCGAAAAAAGCAATTATATTATATTATTTTTAAAAAAAAGTTAATTTTATCTTTACAGCAAATACTTCTAATTTAAAGTCATTTAACTTATTTTTATTATAAATTATTTATGAAAAACAACTTTAATTTTAGATTATGATTCGATTCAAAAGTTATTTTTTATAAATCGTCTCAAATAAACTCTTAATCATGATGACGAAGGTTACTTTGACATGATTTTTGAAAATTGATTTCAATTCCTTTTTAACTTTTGCTCATAGCACAATCATAAATATATTTGATTAAAATTAACTTTGGACTTTAATAAATAAAAAAAACTTATTGGCCTTTTTAACTTATACTACTTTCATTCACCCATAAAGTTGTTTCGAGTAAATTTTCACTAAATATATAGCTAACTTAACTTATTTTTGTCATAAATTACTGTAAAACATTGACTCCTAAAATCAAAAATCAATTTTATTAAGTTATTATTCTGTACTAAAAAAATTAAAAACGTTTATGGTGTTTCATTATTCATATGAATAACACCTAGGTTTGTTTTTAATTTCTCACACTTTTTTTTAATTCTACTTTTTTTTTCTTCTTCTTCCACATTCATTCTTCAATTATACTAAAAGAATTGAAAAGGTTTGTTTTTAAATAAAAAAATTCCAAATTTTTTTATTTTTAAATTCTACATTCCAAATTTTTCTATTTATTTACACAATAAAATAACTAATATGCCCATTTGGATTAAAAAATAATGAACCGACACGAAGGGGCACTTTTGGTTTTTTCATTTCAAATGCACAATAAAATTATTGCAATGCCCGTGAATTGAGATTGTCTTTGCCGTGGGTAAAGGTTTTTTTTTTTGTCTTTTTCTTTTTGTATTTTTTTATAATTACCAAGTCTGATGGAGGACAATTTAATATTTAGTAATATATCAAATATTAATTTATTTAAAAAAAAGGTTGGGTTTTGCTATGATAATCATTTCTCTTTTTCCTCTTTTTTCTTGGTATATTTTCAAAACAACCTTTTAATTTTTGTTACTCTTTTTTTTTATTTTAAATTCTTTCTATTTAACCTTCATTTATTTTTATTTTCTTTCAGATCTATTTCTTATTTTTTTATTATTATATTTTTTTAATTATTCTCGTAATTAAATTATTTTTTTCAATTATATTCCTCGATATTTTATATTATTTTTTTAATAAAAAAAATTTTTAATTATATCTTTTAATATCTTAGTTCATTTTATGTCAAAATTACTTCTTTATTCTTTTTATTTCTTAGCTTAGGTGAACCACCATTAATTAATTTATTGTGATTATTTTCTTAAATGAGATTTATGCCCTTATTGGTCTGCATGTCACAATCATTGTAGCCCACTGCCTGGTGAGATTTATTGAATTCACATTTGTAGGACAGTCTGCCTGCCTGCCACTAACGGGAACCAGTCTCCATGCATGATCATGTCTGTCTTGAATCTTGATCATGAAAAAACGAGTCAAATAATAATAATAATAAACAATCTTGCCGGCTGTCTTTGAGCCGATGAGGAACAGAAATTAAGGAAGCAATTAATGGATATATATATATATATATATATATATATATCACATCCTGCCCCTCCAAACCTCATGCCCTGCATCCGCCATTGATATATTATTAAGCCCTTTGACAACCAAGAAATAAAATAAAAGCAATCATCATCAATTGCATTTCCTGTTCCAAAACTCAATGCCCTTCTTTCTTTCTTTTTCCCTCCTCTGAAATAGAGCGAAGAAGAAACACAGAGTGCAAAAGATACAAGCCAAACAGAAACAGCGTCACAATTCTCACAAAGACAAGATTGAATACGAGCCAGTAGAATCAACCACGACCAATGTTTAGATAAGATGTAGCTTGTCCCCGAAAAATAAACAAACAAAAGTAACACCTAGGGTTGATACACGAAGAACTATTCAATGGGGGCTTTCTCACAATAAACCAGCACCCTCCTGTATGCGGCACTTACACAAAAATTAATGCCTTCAAATATCTGTTCTTCTCACATGCTTGCAAGAGTTCAAAATCGTGGACCATACACATGCAACCCACCATAATGCGTGCAGAATGCTGGCATCTTCAAACAGAGAAACTAAAATGCTTTTCCAACAAGACAGCTGTTCCCCCCACCTAGTCATCTTTCAAGGTGTTCGAGTACTCGGTCCCTTGTTTTGGTGACGTAACACCAGAGGAAGCGCTTGATGAGGAATCACTAAAAGAGCTTGATCCATTCTGAAAACTTTTTGTTGCATTTCTCTGAGGATCTGCAGTCGCAGGTTTCTGCCCCTCTTCTGCTAGTCTTTTGAGAAGATTCATGATAGTGGGAACGAACTTTGAAGATAAGGAAAGAAGCCCCGGAAGCTGTGAACATGCAGACAGGGAGGGAGTTTAGAAAGCATACTCAACGAATAATTTGAACAAGTGCAAAACTTTTAAAAGTCAGCATGGAGACTTTGGTGGTATAGTTTCAAGGGCAAAAGGAGCTTGTCAAAAGCAAGACATGCGTGGAAAATCAGAACCAAACCATGAGATTGCGGTTTGACACTTACAGCACCATTGCGGAATTCGCCTGAAATGTCTAACTGCACCCATAAGGCTTTAATGAGTAGAAAACCTACAAAGATGACACCCAAATACAAAGGATTTCTGCAACAGTAAAGAATGCCAAAATAAATAATATCAGCAAACAAGGGATATAATCTGTCACCAAAAATATCTAATTCCACGACCATGTTACCTCAAAAGTGTCATAAACTCATTAAATCCTAACACAACCAAGGCGAGGATTGCCCATGGGGGTGGTAACCAGTTGTTATTACGTTTGTGGGCTTCCTGAAAATTGAAAAAGTGAATAGATTAACAAAGCATCCACACACAGATGTGTAAATGAGTGTGCACGCGCGCGCGCGTGTAAACTACCAGAAACAGCAGATATTTGATAGAGCCATTTACCCATTTATCTCAACTATAATAGCACAATAATCAAATTCCAAGAATTAGCAATATAACATTTACAGCACATAAAACACTCAATGCCACAGCATAAGGGTTTTGACTGCAACACCAAATGTAAAGCCATTAAATTGCTCGATATGGTGGGAACACTTTAATAGTGATATTCATACAGTTATCTAAGGCCGTGAGATGAAGCCTAGTCATATTTTTGTGCCACTGCACCTGCCACATCCTGTAAAATGTTGTCATCTTATACAAACTTGATAATCTGCACTCTTAAGAACCAGATATCACTAAATGTACAGCATTTCATGCAACTGACCAATCAGGACTAGGTTCTCAAGTATTATTTCTTTGGACATGCCTTATCCCAAGCACAGCTTAGCAAACATGAAAATGCAAAAAAGGTGTACATTATGTTCCATCTCTATGTTGACAATCATAATCTAAAGACAACTGTGAAAACATAAAATAAATTTGCAAACCTAATGATATGCAAGGATACCATACCTGTGCAGAAATGGCCTGGGTAACAGTGTACTCTGTCTCTGTCTTGAATTGCCTCCACAAAGATTTGCACTGGACAGGTGTGATCAATGTCCTTGAGGATGGAATCTGCAGTAGCAAAACCAGTTCCAAGTATAAAAGGTGCTTTGTGGTAAGTAAAGAAGAGTCCAATGGTATCAGTGCGTGCAAAATCAAGGGAGAGGTCTTAAGCAATGATCACTCGATACTACGGTGCCAGTATGTACTTATAATATCCATCAGGCAATTCCCAATTAATTTATCAAAGAGAAATGCATTTGTAGACATCTGACATATAGCATCTGCACCAGCATGACAGACCTATTCATAGCTACAGGCCTATGTGTGCACTATCTATGGGATCCACTATCACAAGTTCCACCACCATCTTCTTGAAATGCAGAATTAAAGAGATTCATTGATCAAACACTTAACTTAGAATGGCAGACCTCATTCATGCAAATGTCATCTGTAAACTGATATAAAAAAGTTCACAAGAGTTGCAAATAAACTAAAAAACTTTCAGGAGTTTTTGAGAATTGATCTTAGAAAAATGATCTAGTATAAGGTCCACAAAATTCATTTCTTGAATTATTGATTACATACTCTTTCTATGACAATAACAAGCAAATTTGAAGATATGTAAACATAAACACCAGGAAAAAGCTCAGCAATAAGAAAAGGTCACCTTTTCCCAAGAGTTCGAGGCCAGTGGGTCAAATGGTATGATACTTCTGTCTTTAACAGCAGCATTGTTCTTTGCATCCATCAAAGCAGACGATAGTGTAGTCTCAATACTGTCAACATCATCATCCAGACGGATTGCAGCCATTACAGATAACAACTTCAAAGACTGGCAAAGTTTAACAAATGAAATTAGTTGAGATCCATATTCAAAACAAAACTTGAGAATCAACATTTGTTGAAATATGTATTGATCATACTGCAGAGCGAGCAGTTTTGGTAATTGCTCGAATGTCCTCCTTTCCGGTCCAAATTCGTGGCATTGAATCAGAGTCATGGCTAAACAACATTGAAAACCTGCATGCAAAGTTTACATTCACTCTCCATAAGATGGATATGAAACAAAACAAATAACTTAGTTGAAAAATTGCAATGGGTTGTTACCTGTCTTTCATACG
>Ga0307513_10012400_pt1 | contig 10524 bp, 15 predicted proteins | sample 15_EM_MG_FD_202174 | JGI IMG/M metagenome (GOLD analysis project Ga0307513, IMG submission 202174) | Populus trichocarpa ectomycorrhiza microbial communities from riparian zone in the Pacific Northwest, United States - 15_EM | ecosystem: Host-associated > Plants > Roots > Unclassified | place...
CGAGGAGTCGAAGTTCGGCTTTCCATGTGCTGAGGTGGTGCAGTCGTGAGTTCTGGTAATATCCGTCTATGAATTTCTTCCCAGCGACGGCGGTATGGGCGTCCCGCCATTCAGGATTCTGCATCAAACGCTGTGCAGCTTGATTTGAGGCATGGAGGGCATATCCGGGGACCCTCTTGGCCTGTTCCATTGTCACGGGATCCGTTGTATAGATTGCCTCGCTAGGGTCGCCATCGTCTGCTACGAGCTTTGAAGGGGAGACACCTAGATATGGCGTGGAAGCGCCTGACTCGATGTGCTGTGACCCCACATTTACCTCTTCTGTCTGGCTCTCCAGAGGTCGTACTTGGGTTTGCCCACGAAAAACACCTTGCGTGGCTTGAAAGAGGCTTTGCTGACCCGTATTGGACCCCTGTGCGGCATCCACTCTCAATGTAGTCTCTAGTCTGTAGTCCTGCCAGGGCAACCGGACCCCTTGCTTGACACTATCGACAATCCACTCTGGCCGCACAATCTTCATATGCTTGAGCTGGTGGACTTTCACGCCAGTAAGATTTGATGCGACTACATGCGTTACTAGGCCTTTTGTATCCAAATACGCGTGGAAAAGGCCGCCGTTGGAAGTAATCATTTCTCGTAGCACTTGCACTGATGGGTTCGTGTAACCGTTGACCTGGAACCAGTTTAGAGATGTGTTGAGCTATCCAATGTCTCGTCCTACATGTATCGCAAGTCCCTTGAAGATTCCGGCCGTCGCAGCGGAGTTTTGAATCTGGAGTTTGGCTCTTTTCTTCCTCATATAATCCCCCCAATCACCAAACTTGGTCGATCCATAGACTTCTTGACTGTAATCTGCCTCGCTGGATAAAGTTGCAAGGATCGGCGATGGCGAGCGTTTCCTCTTGGGTGGCAAAGCCTTTGGTGGTGAATCTACAGGCATCTCTACGAGTGCTTGAAGGAACTCTTCGTCCTCTTCGTCATTTCCAAACAAATCGGACGATTGGGTGCCAATCATGAAATATGGTAGGGGCCAAATGATTGGTGTTGCGGTACAGACCAGTACCAACGACAAAAATTCTAGATAAAGGGTATCTCAAAATACATTTGGTTCATCCAGGCCGCAAACCCTTCGCCTTGGAGTGTAAGGTCCGCGTAGATGACCTTGCTCTCGGCCTCATCCAGAATATACCTCACCTCGACGGCTTCACGCAGTATTTTTTCAACTATCTCCACAGGTAGCCGCTGGTCAAGACTCTCCAGAAGAGCGCGTCTCATCCACTCCTCTTGTTGCGGTGGAACTGAGGTTGTCGAGAGAATAGGGGTCTCCGGATCAACAAGGTGGAAGAAGAGTAGTGTGCGATAACCTGCTGCAGTGGAATCGACCAACGATGGTGGTAAGATGCAGTGTTGATATATATTCGGCCACGCTACAGCCCGACCAAGTTCTAGTTGGACTAAACCTAGGATTTGGCATTTTGGAGAGAAACTGAGGAGCATCAGCGCACTGAAGGTAGAAACTGTCATAACTCACGAAGACATTCCCCAGGTCTGCTGTGCAGCCTTATCATCAGAGGTATGTCTAGGTTGTGTGACCGCCGTTCGAAACGAAATTGGACCAGCCTTCACATTCCTAGAGTCTAAAACTATCACGGAGCTCGCAACTATTGAATCATTTTTCATCCCAACGACTGCCCATGGTTTCTGGACCGGTCGCTGACTAGGATACTGAAAGGCAACTCAAGATAGGATGCGAAGGAAAGGGTAAGAACTTACGACTGTCTCGCTTACCACCTCCAGCACAACTTGGATCGATTTCCCTCTCAGAGAGACTTCCGTCCGCCCCCTCTTCTCCTTGCTGCAGATATACCTCCCATTTGGCAGGTCAGGAAGGATAATCTGAACATAACTTCAGGTCCCGCGTTGCAGGGGAAATTGAAATTTGCACACCTTCCTTGAAGCCTCCCAACAACGAAGCCTCCACCGATAGTCAAACCACGCATCATCATCTTGTTCATCATCCGTTGTATCTCCTGGAGCTTGACCGGGCTTCTCGGGTGGTGGCTCGTGGGCATTTGTATGCACATACCCGTCCCGTATTCGTGGTCGAATAAATGCAGAGTTCTGTCTATGTAGGTCTGTGAGAACGCTTTCGAACAGCGGAACGGTGCGATGCAAAAGCTCTAGAATATTGTTGTGTAGCATACGATGCGATGGAAAGGGCGGTATTCCATTGATATAAGACTCTGCGAGAAGTGAATCGGCAGCCCGACTGGGAACACGGAAAGTAGTCGGAAGGAATGTCGAGTGCGGGTTATGGAAATTGTTACGCCGATCCGAAGGTTCCGCTCGAGTGAAGGCAACGCCACTGCCCTTTTCGTCCAAGGGTTCCTGCTCTCTAACCAAGGTCCGGCCATAAATTAGAGGATAAGTATGGGGATGAATTAGATGGAAACGCCCTCTAGCGTCTTGTGAGACAGAAAGTCCCTCGTTGGAGAGGTGTTCTAGGTCTACCGAGATGCCGGAAACAAGCTCGGTTGGCAGCTGACGACCTTCCCATATCCGTTCGAAACAAGACGGCTGGTACAAAGGACAGTCAGGCGCTATGAAAAAGGATGACCACTCATGATGGGCTCACTTGGGAATGGTCCCGTGGTACCCTCCTCGCGGCGAAATCCGAAAGTTCGTCCAATACCCAGTCGACCTGTCCTTCGGTGAGGACAGGAGCGGCCATGAGAACATGCAAAGAATAGCGGGGACCTCGAGGATCCATTGCGTTCTCGGTATTGTCTGTAGGTCCGAGCAGAGTCAGTGCGTCCTGGAGGTAATCCTCGCGCCGTGCGGTGGCCCTCCATCCTGCAGTAGTGGTTTCGTTCTTGAAGGTCAACCACCACTCAGGTTGAGACCGTATCCAATAAGAGAAATAGTTCATCTTAAGCTCTACAAGCTGAAGTAGGATGCAAAATGGCGCGAAGTGAGGAAGTTGGCTCAAGCGGAGCAATCGGAAGTCAACGGACCGTACGAATTTCCTCTCCAGCACCATTGGCGTATATGACGCCCGGAAGAAACGGATGGAGATACCCTGGGCCCGACATGCACTGCAGTGAGTCAGGGTAGGGTTGCGTTGGTCGAGTCGGAGTCGAAGGCGTACAAACCAAATTGAGACACCGGCATCTAGATTTCAATCCTCGGTATTCTTGTAATGGTAGTGACAAGTCAAGAGGTGATTGCAACACATGATATCTAGCTACTACATCCCAGATCAGGGTGACTCAGTGGGGATAAGAAAGTACACAATAGTGGAATGGGGACCCGTTGGTCCTAAAACGACTTAAGTACCCGAAGCATCGATCCGTAGGTCTGTGAAAATAGTAGATTATTGCCCCGGGACAGCACTGTCTCCACCGAGGCTGACCCAACTCTCTCCAATGGTTCCTTCGTGTCCACTCGCAGCGTCGCTGACAAAGCTCTCGGTAAGAGGTCCGTGTTCGTCCTCAAGGTGTTCCAAAGAGCTGATAGAAGCGGGCCGGCTCTCGCTCTTCTGACTCGCGGCATGGCTGCTAGTATCGGTCAGGCCTTTCTCCTCATCAACACCTTCAATCAACTTTGATTCGCGTCGAATCTTCCTGGGTTGTGGAACAGGTTGGACAGGTGGTGGTGGAAGAGGCAACAGTCGATTGCGGAGGGCAATGAGCCATCCAGGGAGGTTGAGCAGGGCCTCCAAGAGGACTGTCGGGAGCCACGAAGCAACGGTGTAAGTATGGGCGCCAGCACCGACACCAAACCGGTTCCCCCTCCACCAAGTCCGAACTCTAACACACAGTTCAGATGGTCGATAGGCAGCCCACGGGCGGCCTGCTTGAACAACACCAAGAATAGCATCCACAAATACTTGAACATCTTCAGGTGTTCGTCGCACTCTCTTTTTGTGTCGTGGGGGGCCCTCAATAGCTCTCCCGACTGCCACCTCGTAGGCAGGACCGTAAGCCAGGCGTTCCGAAGCTGACCAAGCCCGGGTCAAAGCAGTAACATCAAGCTCAGGCTTCTTCTCCTGTCCCTTGTTAACTGCATCTTTTGGATCCGTTGACAATGACCCAACGTCGACAATAACGACCTTAGGGTCGTTTCCAACTTCTCGTCGCAAAACCTCGACACCTTTGACAAGGCCGGCCACTGCCATGGCTTTCGCACCATCGAAAGGAACGCCAACGCGACTTGCGACTGAAGGAACGGCTACAACCACTGTCGTTCGCCCATTACGACCTTGACGATTTGATGCGACCCGGAATTGTGGAAGAACTGCTTGAATGACGGCTAACGGACTGAGATGGGTTTCGTATAATGTCGGGAGGTATGTCTGAGGAAGGTCAAGTCGTTCGATTGGGGTTGGTGGGGGAGAAGGGGAGAGCGATAGAAGGGAGATGACCGAAATGAGAATGTTGGTGGAGGCGGACGTTGCGGCGGGCAGATATGGATCTCCGGCGACATTGAGGGGGTACCTGAGCGAAATGGATGCGTACATGGACCGAATGAACTGCTGTACGGTGGCGGGCTAAGAGAAAGTCATTATCTCATCCCTACGATTTTCAAAGACGGTGGCATACGTCTTGGGAGTTGAGAACCAACGCTCTCACAAACCCCTTGCTACGTTTCTCTAGCATCTCTGCGGCTTCCGCCGTTGCAGCACTTGCGACAACCACGTACCCTCGCTTCTCGAGTGCATGGACAAGGGCCGGTCCAGCGAGTGTGTCCGCACCCAAAACGACTGTGATAAGACGCAGGTAACGTAAAAATAATAAAGGGCAATGAATCGCAGATGGTTAGCGCAATAAGAAGCCGCGCCACAGCAATCTCACCCACCGACTATTTCACGACGAAGAGGTTTCTCGTTGTGCAAACGCCGTCGCCGATGGTAATGTCTCCAAGCGGAAGCAAACCAGAGTCCAGCGCCAGCTGTGCCAACCACAGCAGCCGCGATGAACCATGGTCGTTTACCGTCGTGCCAAGATACCTCTGGAGGGGGTAGAGGGACCGGAGGTGGTGGTGGTGGTGCCGGAACTTCAAAGGCACCCAATCCCGGGATACTGCCTACGCTAGGGAGGGAGGGAAGAGGGCCAAATCGGCGGATATCTTCGAGGACTTTCTCACCGAGCTCTGAGAAGTTCGGCAGTTGTCCCGGGATCTGTGAGACATAGTCTGCGATGGATGTGAGATACTCCTCCACTTGTTCTTGCGTCGGTAGCATGCTTGATGCAGATCAAGTTGTGGTTGTGGTCCAGCTCCAACCCTTCTGTCATTTGTCCGCGTCCAACCTACTGTGCCGCTCCCAAAATAATTCTATAAATAGCGGAGGAGGGATAAAAGGATATATAGCATACCAACCTATACGAAGACGCGCTTTTGGTTATGTCCATACCGCTCCCGAAGTTTCTGAAGGATTGCTATGCACTTTTCCCTCTCTTCACCTACCCGGTGTCCCTCTCCGTACATTCACCAAGTCTATCAGAAGAAGATGAAGACACTGTACACGTAGCACAGAATCCCACGCTCTGTATCGTCCCACCAACACGTCCAGAATCCAGCATGCTTTCCGCAGACGTCCAGTGCCTCAAATGGCAGGCGTATCTCGCTCTCCGGCGCATACCAGGAGGAATACGTGTCAGGTGGGATCTCAGCCCGGACGGCGCGCTTGGGGGTTCTCTACCAAACCTCTATCTTCCCCCACCAAAAAGTAGTAGAGGTGGTCAAGGGCTCTGTGGAGAGCTTTTGGAGGCTGAAAGGATACCATCCTGGGTAGATGGAGAGATAGAGAAGGGGCCGCCCGGTGTGCTAGAAGGATACAAGCATGAGGAGGCTCGCGATGAGAGTCACGCGTGGGTCTCTCTCTTGGAAGGAGACGTTCACGCAGCACTGGTAACCATCCTATTCAGAGCGGCGTGATGTTTCTAATGAGTAGTCTAGCTTTTAACGACACCTCTGCCGGGGCTTTTCCACCAGTTGATGATGTTGGACGCGCCAGTCAAGACTAAATTCAATTTTCAACTTTCTACATCTTTAACGGGGATCTCGTCCCTCATACCGCCCTTCGGTACTCGCACACCACGCAAGTTGGTGATCGAAAAGTATAGAGAGGCAATCACCGCACTGTCTTACAGGCTTGGGCAGGATAAATGGTTCCTAGGTTCACGGTGGGTGGGCCATACTGTAGGTACTCACTGGATCTAACTAGTTCGCAGTGAGCCCACTACTCTTGACGCCTTGGCCTTCGCGTACCTCTATGCCGCATTAGAGGAATCGCATGATGTGGAGGTCAAGCAGGAAGTACAAAAATGGGTGAATTTGGTCGCCTGGGAGAGGCGAGTTCGAAGTATCGTGCAAAGCGCAATGCATAGACATTAGAATGGGCGCGGAAACGCGGTACCTAATATGATTCCGTCTATCGGGTGATTTATACTACTCGGGCCACCTAGGACCTGCACGGGTCTCGCCGGCTGTCAATCCGATTCATACCTACTATCACAACCACGACCACTATGCGGCTCAAGGGGACCACCTTAGTCTTAGGCAAACCGCGGGGATTGCGCAAAGAACTCAAACAGCTCGAACAGGACGGCCCTTATGCAGTTGTACATGAACCTTGGCCAGCTACCCGGGCTGAACTCGTGGAAAACATGAAAGCACTGGGTGAGCGACGGAGGGTGGAGGCGATATTGTTGCTCGATGGTCAGCAGTTTAAACCTTTGGACGAGGAAGTCTTTTCTCCGTTTGTGCCGTCACTTCAGATCGTTTGCGGGATAGCCGCAGGTGGGTGGAATTTCCAGCCTCAAATTTCTTGAGCAGCTGATTGCAGAGCTTGGCAGGCTTTGACCACGGTGCGTCCACTTTGACACTCGAGCTTTGAAGCAGGGTGGTAATCCGATGACAGTTGACACGAGGTACCTTGAAGTCAATGGTGTTTGGTATACCAATACACCCATGGCGGTGGCCGAGTAGGACCTGGATCACCAGCTTGTGACTTTCATTGATACCTTTACAGACCCACCTCCATTACAGCTGTAATGCTCATATTGCAAACGATACGCGCATCGACAGCAGCAGACCATGCCGTGCGTCAGGGAAAATGGAGGAGCGACTTAAATGGTACCCCTGATACTCGAGGCTTAATCATGGGTATCATAGGGATGGGAAATATCGGCAAGGTAGGTCGCTCCTCAAAATGTTCGTCCACAGCATTGATAGAAGGGGCTAGCTTGTGTCTCAAAAGGTTCAAGGTGAGCCTTTCGTCGTTTTTTATGGCCTTCACTGCACCTAACGCATCGACAGCACTTGGCATGAAAGTCATCTATCACAATCGGCGCCGGCTACTCCGTGAGGGTCTAAGCCAACTTTTCATCCACTTGTACTGACATTATAATAGAAGAGGGTGGTGCCATATATGTTTCTTTTGACGAATTACTTGCGCGATCACAGCTCATTACTTTACATTGTCCCTTGACGAGGGAAACAACCCATCTACTGTCGGACAAGGAGTTTTCCAAGATGCAAGACGGCGTATTTATTGTCAATACATCCAGAGGGCCCGGTAAGGTGGTTATCACATGATCGAGCCTCCATGATTGCTGATTCATTGTAGTAATTGACGAGGAGGCATTGGTGAGGGCAATGAAGTCTGGCAAGGTGTGGTGTAGGTATCGAATCTTGATCATCCCTAACATTCCGGGTAGGTACTGCGTGCCGGCTTGGACGTGTTTGAACACGAGCCAAAGGTGCATCCCTGGGTACGCCAACCCTCAACATAGTATCAACAAACCATTTACGCTTATACCCTTAGCTTCTCGGTAGTCACCGAGTCTCTCTCCTCCCCGTACGTTTGCCATCCTCAATTCTCTCCAAGTCCAACTAATTCCCCGTAGCACTGGGGCGCTGCGATTGAAACTATATATCGCGATGTGGAACGTGAAGCGTTCGCAAACCTCTTGCAATGGATAGAAACAGGCGTGTCCAACACCCCCGTGAACCACCCTCGCCCAAAGTTGTAATGTCTGCTATAGACCGCCAGCGTGCTAGAAGCTTATCTTGTATATTGATTTCCCCATTCTCCTGTGCCGTGCATATGTCGCTTGCCCAGAGATGTGAGCAGCGGAAGGGAGCCGTCGGAAAGCTTCGGCTTGCCATCAGCCTGGTCTTGCCCTCTGCCGCTGCGGTTCTTCTGCAATTGGACTCATTCCTCTTCACCGTTACAACCCCTATATTGTAGTAGTCACCTGTTACCTCTTCCTTCATCCCGAGCTCCCCAAACTCGACGGAATCGCTCCCGAAAATGCAGACCCCAGCTCGTCGTCTTGGTCGATCGAGCCACGGCTTACAACACCACCTCAACACTTCTATCTCGAAAGCATACCGCCGTGTCATCTCGAGCTCTTCCAAGGCCTTCAGGTCTGGGTTTTCGGGTCCTACGCCAAAACCGAGGCGTATCTCGCTCTCCATCGCATACCAGGAGGATACGTGTCAGGTGGGATCTCAGCCCGGACGGCTCGCTTGGGGGTTCTCTCTCAAACCCCTATCTTCCCCCACCAAAAAGTGGTGGAGGTAGTCAAGGGCTCTGCGGAAGGCTCTTGGACGCTGAAAGGATACCATCCTGGGTAGGCGGAGAGATAGAGAAGGAACCGCACGGTGTGCTAGAAGGATACAAGCATGAGGAGGCCCGCGGTGGGTCGTGCGCGGGTCTCTCTCTTGGAAGGAGATATTCACGTAGCACTGGTAACCTTCTTATTCAGAGCGGCGTGATGTTTCCGATGCGTAGTCTGGCTTTTAACGACACCTCCGCCGGGGCTCTTCCACCAGCTGATGATGTTGGACGCGCCGATCAAGACCAAATTCAAATTCCAACTTTCCACATCTTAACGGGGATCTCGTCCCTCATACCACCCTTCGGTACTCGCATACCACGCGGGTTGGTGACCGAAAAGTACCGAGAGGCAATCACCGCACTGTCTTGCAGGCTTGGGCAGGATAGATAGTTCCTAGGTTCACGGTGGGTGGGCCATACTGTAGGTACTCACGGGGATCTAACTAGTTTGCAGTGAGCCCACTACCCTCGATGCCTTGGCCTTCGCGTACCTCTATGCCACATTAGAGGATTCGCATGATGTGGAGGTCAAGCAGGAAGTACAAAAATGGGTGAATTTGGTCGCCTGGGAGAAGCGAGTTCGAAGTCTCGCGCAAAATGCAATGCGTAGGCATTAGAATGGGCGCGGAAACGCGATATCTAATATGGTTCCGTCTATCGGGCAATTTATACTACTTGGGCCACCTACACCCGTTACATCGGGCATGGGTCTCGCCAGTGTCGAAATAATATGTGGACGGGGGAACCAAAAATCGACCGCTTGCTCTTGTTCTATTACGCCGTAAGCCGGGACGACCTATACAGTGAACGACAAGTGAAACGTGTGCGAAACGGAGGTGAATCGGCGGGAAAACCTAAGGGACCACCGGCGACCACCGGCCTTAAATGGGCGCTCGAACGTCCAATCTCCGACAGCCAGCTGCCAATCTAACCTAACCATGACCACTACGCAGCTCAAGCAGACCACCTTAGTCTTAGGCGAACCGCGGACGTTGGACAAAGAAATCAAACGGCTCGAACAGGACGGCCCTTATGCAGTTGTACAGGGACCTTGGCTGGCTACCCGGGCCGAATTCGTGGAAAAGATGAAGGCACTGAGTAAGCAATGGAGTGTGGAGGCGATATTGTTGTTCAGTGGTCAGCCTTTCAAACCTTTGGACGAGGAAATCTTTTCTCCGTTTGTGCCGTCACTTCGGATCGTTTGCGGAATAGGTGCTGGTGGGTGAAATTTCCCGTCTCAAACTTCTTGAGCAACTGATTGCAGAGCTTGGCAGGCTTCGAGCACGGTGCGTCCACTTTGACACTCGAGCTTTGAAGCAGGGTGGTAATCCGATGACAGTTGACACGGAATATCTTGAAGTAAATGGTGTTTGGTATACCAATACACCCATGGCGGTGGCCGAGTAGGACCTGGATCACCAGCTTGTGACTTTCATTGATACCTTTACAGACCTACCGCCACTACAGCTGTAATGCTCATCTTGCAAACGATACGCGCATCGACAGCAGCAGACCATTCCGTCCGTCAGGGAACATGGAGGGGCGACTTGAGGGTTACTCCTAATACTCGAGGCTTAATCATGGGTATCATAGGGATGGGAACTATCGGCAAGGTAGGTTGCTCCCTAAGAAGTCCGTCCACCGCATTGATAGAAGGGGCTAGCTTGTGTCTCAAAAGGTTCAAGGTGGAATTTTCGTCCCTTTTCATGGCCTTCACTACACCTAACGCATTGACAGCACTTGGCATGAAAGTCATCTATAATAATCGGCGCCCGCTACCCCGTGAAGGTCTGAGCCAGACTTTTCACCCACCTGTGCTGACATTGTAATAGAGGAGGGTGGTGCCACATATGTTCCTTTTGACGAATTACTTACTCAGTCACGGCTCATTACTTTAC
>Ga0307513_10012401_pt1 | contig 10523 bp, 5 predicted proteins | sample 15_EM_MG_FD_202174 | JGI IMG/M metagenome (GOLD analysis project Ga0307513, IMG submission 202174) | Populus trichocarpa ectomycorrhiza microbial communities from riparian zone in the Pacific Northwest, United States - 15_EM | ecosystem: Host-associated > Plants > Roots > Unclassified | place...
GCCGACGGCCATCGCTGGACCGCGAACACCGCCGACGACGTGGCCGCCGTCGTCGCCCAGTGCAAGGCCAACCGCCTGATCTGCGTACTGGAGGTGCACGACACCACCGGCTACGGCGAGGACGCCGCCGCCGGCACGCTCGACCAGGCGGCCGACTACTGGATCGGCCTCAAGAGTGTGCTCGCGGGGCAAGAGAACTACGTCATCATCAACATCGGCAACGAGCCCTGGGGCAACACCGATCCGGCCGGCTGGACCGCCCCCACCATCGTCGCCGTACAGAAACTCCGCGCCGCCGGCTTCGAGCACACGATCATGGTGGACGCGCCCAACTGGGGCCAGGACTGGCAGGGCGTCATGCGCGCCAACGCCCAGACGGTGTACAACGCCGACACCACCGGCAACCTGATCTTCTCGATCCACATGTACAGCGTCTTCGACACGGCGGCCGAGATCACCGACTACCTCAACGCCTTCGTCACCGCCGAACTCCCCATCCTCATCGGCGAGTTCGGCGGCCCCGCCGACCAGTGGGGCGACCCGGACGAGGACACCATGATGGCCACGGCCGAGCAACTCGACCTCGGCTACCTGGCCTGGTCCTGGAGCGGCAACACGGACCCGATCCTCGACCTGTCGATCGGCTTCGACCCGACTCAGCTCAGCTCCTGGGGCCAGCGCATCTTCAACGGCGCCAACGGCATCGCCCAGACGTCCCGCGAGGCCACGATCTACGCCGGTACCGGCACCGACACCCAGGCCCCGACCGCCCCCGGCACTCCGGCCGCGTCCGGGACTACGGCCACCGCGACGACCCTGACCTGGACCGCCTCGACGGACAACGTGGGCGTCGCCGGTTACGACGTCGTACGAGTGAGCAGCGGCGGTACGGAGACGACAGTCGCCGCCTCCACCACCAGCACGGTCACGGTGACGGGCCTGACGGCGGCCACGGCGTACACCTTCGCCGTGTACGCCCGTGACGCGGCCGGCAACCGTTCGCCCCGCTCGGCCACGGTGAACGTCACCACGTCCCAGGGCGGCGGCACCCCGGGTGTCAGCTGCTCCGTCGCCTACCGGGTCGTCGGCGACTGGCCGGGCGGCTTCCAGGGCGACATCACCCTCCGCAACACGGGCACCACCGCCCTGACCAACTGGACCCTGGGCTTTTCCTTCGCCAACGGCCAGACCATCAGCAACATGTGGGGCGGCACGCCGACCCAGACGGGCGCCGCCGTGAGCGTCGTACCCGCCTCCTACACGGCCACGATCCCGGCGGCGGGCTCGGTCACGGTCGGCTTCATCGGGGTGAAGGGGGCGACCAACGCGGCACCGACCGCCTTCACCGTCAACGGGACTGCCTGCGCGACCAGTTGATCCCCCTCCCGCGCTCAGCGCGCCGCCTGTGCAGCGCGCTGAGCGCGTGCCTCGTGCACGTCGATCACGGCCTGGAACTGCTCGCGCGCCTCACGGACGCGGCCCGTCGCCAGGTAGACGTGGCCCAGGCGGCTGCGGATGTCCATCTCCAGCCAGTCGTAACTGGGATCGGTGAGCGGGTTCAGCAACCGGTGCTGAAGGAGGGCCTGGTGATGGAGGGCGATGGCCGCAGCCGGGTTTCCCTCACCCTGCTCCGCCGTGCCCAGCCGGGTCAGACTGCGTGCGCAGAGGAAGGTGTCCCCGACCTGCTGACCCAGCTCGACCGCCTGACGGAACCGGCTCTTGGCCTCACCGTAGCGGCCGAGGCGGAGGTGGGCGTCGGCGGCGCAGGTCAGGGTCCTGCCGAGTACGCGCGGTCTGCCGTCCGTCTCGGCGTAGGTCTCGGCGAAGGCGAAGCAGGCCAGCGCCTCCTCGTTCCGCCCCGCGAACTGGTGGGCGAGGCCGAGGATGACGAGCGCCATCGAGGCGACCCAGTCGTTGCCCAGCCGCCGGGACAGATGCGCCGCCGCGGTGGCACGGGCGATTGCCTGGTCACTGTCGCCCACGCTCAGGTCGACAGAGGCCATCGCGGCGAGATTCCGGGCCTCTTCACAAGGGTCGGGGCGGCGCCTGATGAGGTCCAGCGCCTCGGTGAGGCAGCTCCGGGACTGCCTGTACCGGCCTTGGAAGACGGCGGTGTAGCCCATACAGTTTCGCAGTGCGGTGGCCATCCGCGGGTCGGTGGCCTCGTCCACGTGCGCGAGTGCGATCTCCAGCACCGTCTGGGACTCGTCGTAGCGGCTCTGCCGTACGAAGTAGTCGACCAGCGCCTCGGCGATCCAGCAGGCGTAGTCGGCCTCGCCGTGGGCCGTCGCATGTCCGACGACATCCACGAGCTCTCCACCGGCCGCGTCCAGCCAGGCTTCCGCGTCCTGCCAGCCCGGGAACGGTGTGCCGGCGGGGCGCGGCCCGGTGGGGAAACCGGCGGAGCCCCAGTCGCTGGTGACCCTGGCCGCGTCCAGGAACAGACGGAAGGCAGCCGTACGTACGGCAGCTGCCTCGGCGGGCGCGGCCTCCGCGAGCCGTCGCGCGTGCACTCGTACGAGATCGTGCAACCGGTAGCGACCGGGCCGCGGCTCCTGCAGCAGACTCGCGTCGACGAGACTCTCCAGGATCCGCTCGGAGTCGTAGGACGGCCGGCCGAGCATGACGGCCGACGTCAGCACGTCGAACTCGACCGTCGGCGCCAGCCCGAGCGCACGGAATCCGCGCTGCTGCTCCGGTGTCAGCTGGTCGTACGACATGTGGAAGGCCGTCTCCACGCTGCGGTCGCCGACGCTCAGTTCACCGAGCCGCTGCTCGTCGTCGCCCGCCATACGGCCCACCAAGTGCTCCACCGTCCACGAGTGGCGGCTCTGCAGCCGCGACCCGGCGATGCGCAGGGCCAGCGGCAGCCCGTCGCACAGCCCGGCCAGCCGGTGCGCCGCCTCCGGCTCCCGGCCCGCGCGCTCCTCGCCGATGATGTGCGCGAGCAGGGACACCGCGTCCCCGCTCGCCAGGGGCTCCAGGGTGACCCGTCGCTCGGCGTCCAGGTCGGTGAGCCGCCGCCGGCCGGCGACGAGCACCCTGCTGTCGGCCCCGGCGGGCAGCAGCGGCCGTATCTGGTCGGCGTCGAGGGCGTCGTCCAGGACCAGGAGCAGCCGTAACGAGCTGGTGGTCGCGCGCCAGACGGCCGTGAGTTCTTCGAGGTCGCCGGGCAGTTCGCCGCCCGCCGCGCCGAGCGAACGCAGCAGCCGTTGCAGCGCCTGCTCCGGCGACTGCCGTCGCCGTGTGCTGTGCGCGCGCAGATCCACGAACAGACAGCCGTCGGGATACCGGTCGCTGAGTTCACGGGCGGCCCGTACGACGAGCGCGGTCTTGCCGACCCCCGCCGTGCCGTCCACGGTCACGATCGACACGGCGCCGGCGGCGGAGGGCGCGACCAACTGCGCCAACTCGGCTTCCCGCCCGACCAGTCGGCCCGCGTCTCCCGGCAGTTCATTGACGGTACGGCGGGGCCGGGAGCGCGGCTGCGGGGGAGGGGCGGCGGCCGGACCGAGCAGGCGTACGTCGTCCCGGCGCAGCACCGCCTCGTGCACGCGCCGGAGTTCGGCACCGGGACCGACCCCCAGCTCGGTACGCAGGAACCTGCGGGTGTCCTCGAAGACGGTCAGCGCCTCCGCCTGACGTCCGTCGCCGTAGAGGGCGCGTACGCGCAACGCGGCCAGCGACTCGTCGTACGGATGAGACGTGCCCAGGACGGTGATGTCGTCCAGGGCGTCGGTGAACCGGCCCAGCAGCACCAGGACTTCGAGCCGTTCGAGCCGGACGGTGCGCAGCCGCTCCGACAGGCGCTGCCGTTCGACCTCGGCGAAGGGCCCGGGCAGCCCGGTCAGCGGCTCACCGCGAAACAGGTCGAGCGCCTTGGAAAACAGCTCCAGCGCGGAGTCCGGATCACCGGCCGCCCTCGCCCGCTGAGCACCGTCGACCCGCTCGGCCAGCTCCGCCACATCGAGCAGGACGCCGTCGTCGGCGATGAAGCGGTACCCGCCCTGGCCGCTGTGGATCGGTCCGGGGTGGCCGAGTGTCTGGCGCAGGGCGTAGACGTAACTGGGCAGCACGCTACGGCCGGTTTTCGGTGGATTTTCCCCCCACACCGCGTCGAGCAACTGCTCCTGGCTCACCAGGACGTCCGGCCGCAGCACCAGCGCGGCCAGCACCGCCTGCCGCCGAACAGGCCCCAGCACCAAGGGCGTACCGTCCCGCCACGCCTGCACCGGCCCGAGCACCGCGAGCCGAAGTCGCCGAGGAGATTCCGCGCCCACCCGAAGCCTCCGCTACGCCGCGCATCATCGAAATTTCATCCGCATTGCAGCGCCTCCCGCGAAGGTTTGCAAGTGCCCATAGGGAAGCGCCGGAGGGCACGTTGCGCGGGGCGGTGGCCGTTGACGGGGGGAACGGCCACCGCCTCCGAAGAAAGCAACGAGCAGTGCAACAAGCAATGAGCAACGAGGAAGGAACACGGACGTGGCCGTCGTCGACAGGTCTCTCACGAGGTTGCTGAACCAGCGGTGGCTCTTCCTCAGCCCGGAGCCGGAGCGGGCTGCCGCCACGGACGCCGTGTACGTATGCGTGGACGACGGCCTTCCCGGCGGCGTTCCGATCGGCCACGTCACCCTGTCGGACACGGGAACCTGGTCCGCGTACGCCAGGGTCCGCCCGGGCCGGGTCTTCGCCGAGGACGAGGTGTCCACGGGCCTGCCGAGCCTGGAGGACGCCGTACGCGCCGTACTCGAACACGCCCGCTACGACGATGTCACGGCCGACCTCGAATCCCTGGACCGGGGGGCCGGTTGTCTCGCCGAGTACGCCGCACGCGGTGATGAGCGGGTCTATCCGGAGAGGGAGTCGGAGATCCGCCTTCGGGGCGATGCGGTCTCCGCCGCCGGTCGAGGAGGCTGGCTGCACAGCAGGACCAGCAAGCAGAGGAAAGGCAGCATGGAAGCGATCGTGGAGCCCGACTGGAAGACCGTGGGCATCCTGGGGGCTGCCCGGGGCGGCGCGCTGGCGACCGACGGGGCGGCCATCGGCACCGAGCACCTCCTCGCCGCCATCACCACGTCCAAGGGGGCCGCGCGCGAGGCACTCGCCGACGAAGGGGCGACCCAGACCGCGCTGTTGGCGGTGATACGGGGCCGGATGGGCCGGGACGACGCGTGGAGCGGTGCCGACGGCGCCGAGGAAAGCGTCGGCGCGCAGGACGTACTGGGGGAGGACGGAGACCGGCGCGACCGCTTCACCGGCGCCGCGGCCGGGGCGCTGACCGCGGCGATGGGGCAGGCGCGACGAGAAGGCGCGGCGAAGTTCGGCGCGGTTCATCTGCTGCGGGCGTTGCTGGCGGAGGACAACCGCGCGGTCGAGTTGCTGGGCGTCTGCGGGACCTCCCCGCAAGCCGTACGCGACCGCCTCGACAGCGGCACGGGCAGCACCGGAGGCGTCGGCGGCCGGGAGGACGGGCTCGCACCCCACCTGCACGCCACCCGCGACGTCCTTCTCGGCCGCGCCCCCTATCGCCATCTGCCCCTCTGGAAGCGATGGCTGGTCAAGAGCGCCGGGAACAACCTGGCGTCGAAGCCCGCCTGGTGGGCCGGAATGGAGACCTACGAGCAGGCGCGTCGCCTCGGGGACAGAGCGGTGGGCACCGAGCATGTCCTGCTGGCGGTTCTGGCCACCCATGAGGTCGCGCTCCGGTACCCGCATCTGGCGGGGGAGAACGCCCCCGCTCCCGACACCCGGTACGCGGGCGGGGAGCGGCTGGCCGGCCTGGGCATCGACTACGCCTCGGTCCGCGACGCACTGACCGGCGACCGCGTCCGCCTGACCACCGACGCCCGCTCCGTCGCGTGGTACCTCGACGAGGCCACGACCCCGGGCCCGGGCCCGGAGGGATCGGCCGACTCCGGCGGCGAATCGCCGGTCGACCCGGGCACGGGACCCCTGGTCGAGATCCTCCTGAAGGAGGAGACCCGCGCCAGGCAGATCGTCGAGGCGCTGACCGCCACTTCCGGTGCCTGACAGGGCCGTTGGCGCGCGCACCCCGTACGGCCACAGGGCAGTTGGCGCGCGTACCCCCGCACCGTCCCCCGTAGTTCCTCCGTTCGTCCTCAGCGCGGGGCGGGATCCTGCCGTGTGGTGAGCGGGAGTTCGTCCAGGCGGCGGAGTCTGCCCCGGACCTCACCGGCTTCCCGGTACCGCACCTTCTACCCGAGGAACTGACCGAGCACGGTCGGGGCCCGGCGGGCAGGCCGGAGTGCTCTGAGGCTTGTCGGGTACGCCGTCCTGCCAGGAAGATCGTCGATCGTGCGCCTCGATGAACTCAACGCTCCCGAACGGCGGTTGTGGGACTCCTTCTCCCAGGGCCGCACCGTAGACGTCCTGGAGATCCCGGAGCCGGCGTCGGTATCGAGGGAAAGGGAAGGGGCGGTGGTCCGGGCCGACGTCGTAGCCGCGCTGCTGCTGGGCGCCGGTCCCGAACACAGTCCGGGCGACCGCCCCGCGCTGCGCCTGACCGGCGCGCGGGTCACCGGCCGCCTGGATCTCCGGTTCGCCGAGATCGCCGTACCCGTCGTCCTGACCGACTGCCGCTTCGACGAAGCCCCGGACATGCAGGGTGCCCGGACCCGCGAGTTGGTGATGACCGGCTGCGGCCTGCCAGGTCTGGTCGCCGACGCGGCGCAGATCGACGCCCGACTGGTGCTCTCCCGCTGCCGGCTGACGGGCCCCCTCGTCCTCACCCGCGCCCAGATCAACGGCGACCTGGACCTGCGCGACACCACGGTCACCGCTCCTGGCGGCGAGGCGATATCCGCCGTCCACGCCACGGTGGCCGGCGACGCACGGTGCACCAGGCTGTCGGTCGACGGCGGATTCCGCCTCTCCGGGGCGTCCATCGACGGCGAGTTCGACCTCGAAGGCGCCGCACTGCGCAACCCCGGCGGTCACGCCCTGGACGCCTACCACGTCCGGATCACTGAGGACTTCACCTTCCACCCGGGGTTCAGCGCGGAGGGCAGGATCATCCTCTCCGGCGCCACGGTCGGAGCGGGCCTCGGTTTCTGCGGCGCCCGACTGACCAACGCCGGTGACATCGCCCTGGAAGCGATCGATGTCACGGTCAGCCGCAACATCGACCTCGGCCGTGGCCTCACAGCCGAGGGCGGAATCAAGCTCGACGGCACCCGCATCGGCACGGAACTCAGCTTCCGCGACACCACCCTCACCCATCCCGAGGGCACCGCCCTGTCCCTGCGCGCGACCCAGGCCCGGGAGACCGACCTGCGCACCCGGCGACCCATCGACGGCACGGTCGACGCACGCAACGCCCACCTGGGCACGCTGTACGACGCCCCGGACACCTGGCCCGCCGACCTCCGCCTGGCCGAGACGACGTACGACGCCCTCGCGTTCCCCCTCCCGGCAGCCGAGAGAGTCCGCTGGATCAGACGCACCGGCGGCGGCTATCTCCCGCAGCCGTACGAGCAACTGGCCGCGGCCTACCGGAAACTGGGGCACGAGGACGAAGCACGCACGGTACTGCTCGCCAGACAGCGCCACCGCCGCACGACCCTCGCCCCGCACGTCCGCGTCTGGGGGTACGTCCAGGACGCGGCCGTCGGCTACGGCTACCGCCCCCTCCGCGCCGGCCTCTGGCTGCTGGCCCTGCTCGTCTGCGGCGCGCTGTACTTCGGCCCGCATCCCCCGGCCCCGCTCGAAGCGGGCAAGTCACCGCAGTTCAACGCCGTCTTCTACACCCTCGACCTACTGGTCCCGATCATCACCTTCGGCCAGGAATCCGCCTTCGCCCCCCGGGACACCGGCCAATGGCTGGCCTACACACTGATCGCGTCCGGCTGGATCCTGGCCACGACGGTCACGGCCGGAATCTCCCGCGCGATCAGCCGCCAGTGACCAACCGGGCGCTCACTGGCCCCCCGACAGCCCAAGGGCCCTCCCGTCTGTCGGACGGGAGGGCCCTTGACCTGCGATTTTCCCTGTGCCCTCGGCAGGATTCGAACCTGCGACACCGGCTTTAGGAGAGCCGTGCTCTATCCCCTGAGCTACGAAGGCGGGGATCTGTCAGAAAGCGTGTCTGAAATCGGTGCCCAGGTGAGCGGGCCCAGCCAGACGGGATCCCAACAGTGTTGTGGCGGCCTAGCCGACGCACGGCTTTGCCACCGCCGTCAGTGTAGCGCGTGGGAATTCGACGGCCGGCGGGTCAGGCGGGTTGCCTGCCGGATGGCAGGTCTGGGTGGGAGGCCGGTCTTCGGCAGACGTTCTGTGGGGGGCGGTGGCCTGCCCGGGTGGTGGTCGGTCAGGCTGTGAGGCTCGCGGGCGTAGCAGCCCCGGCCACGCCGGCTGCGGTGAGTTCGGCGGCCTTCGCCGCCGCCCTTTCCTTCAATGAGCGGTCAGGCGCAGTGGCCGATGACCTCCGCCGGGAACTGCTGGCACTTGTACAACGGCGCCAGGATGTCCCTTCCCGTGCCCAGCCACTCGAAGATCGCCTCAGGGCCCGTGCCTGTCGGCCGAGTTGACCATGCCTGCGCGTGCGCCCGCGGGCCGGTCAGGCCGTCGGCGTCGCGCGTACCGGCGCGGGCGGGGCCATGAGCTGGTGGATGCCCAGATCGAGGGCCGCTTCGAGGTGCGTGAGGGAGCCGGTGGACATCATGATCAAGACGCCGCCTTGGACACCGGCCAGCAGGGCGGCCGCGGCGCGGTCGGCGTCGAGGCTGAGCGGGATCTCGTGCTGGTCCTGCATGGCCCGGATGCCGGCCGTGATCTGGGCCTGCCACGAGGAGATCAGTTGTCTGGTGACGGCCTGCGCGCCGGGCGTGGCAGGGGTCAGCTGCGACATGAGCGCGCTGAGCGGGCACTGCTGCCCCTGTCTGCGGTAGCGGTCGACGACAGCGTCCCGCCAGTTGCTCCAGGCCTGCCAGGAGGTGAGCTCACCGAGGTGGGGTTGCTGGTCGGACAGGACGCGGCCGGCCTCGTGCCGGGCCACGGCGAGCAGGAGCTCCTCCCTGCCGCTGGGGAAGTAGTGGAAGAGCTGGCTCTTGCTGGTGGCCGTGCGGGCGCGGATGTCGTCCAGGGTCGTCTCGGTCACGCCGCGTGCGCGGATCTCCTCCGCTGCTCCTTCGATGATGCGTTGCCTGGTGGCCGCACCCTTGGGGGTCAGTCGTGGTGCCATGCCACCATCCTGCCACTTTCTGGACTTGGAGGTCCATTTTTTGGGTGGTGCCGAAGGCGCGTCCGTCGTCGTCAGCGGACGTGACGAGCGCACCTGGCCCCGCTCGTCGCGGGCATGCCCCGCCCGGCGTTTCCCCAGGTCAAACCTCAAAAACCTGCTGGGGTACTAGCCTGTTGAGATTGCCGGCTTCGCCGGCACGGGAGAGACAGAAGGACAGCTGTGGCCGATGAGCTGATCGACGTGGTGATCGCCGACGATCAGGAGCTGGTCCGGGCCGGCTTTGAGATGATCCTCAACGCCCAGCCGGGCATCCGGGTCGTGGGTGTCGCCCGCGACGGTGTCGAGTGCGTCGAGTTGGCCCGCCGGCTGCGCCCCGCGGTGGCGCTCGTCGACATCCGTATGCCGCGGATGGACGGCTTGGAGGTCACCCGCATTCTGGCGGGCGAACGGTCGGGCGAACGGTCGGGCGAACGGTCGGGCGTACCCGCGACGAACGTCGTCGTGATCACTACGTTCGACCAGGACGACTATGTGCGCGACGCACTGCGCAACGGGGCCTGTGGCTTCCTGCTCAAAGACGCTCCGCCCGCGCTGCTCGTGGAGGCGGTACGGGCGGCTTCGCGCGGCGACGCGCTGGTCTCGCCGGCGGTCACCGTGCGGCTGCTGCGCGGACTGACGTACGGACTCGGCGGCGAGGAGCGCCGGGAGGCTGCCGGGCTGAGCGGACGGGAGACGGAGATCGCCCGCCTGGTGGCGGTGGGCCGCACCAACCAGGAGATCGCAGAGGAGCTGTTCCTGTCGCTGTCGTCGGTGAAGACGTATCTGGCCCGGATCCAGGCCAAGGTCGAGGCCCGCAACCGCGTCGAGATCGCGGCCTGGGCGTGGGAGAACGGCGTGGTCACCTCTCGCGACCAGCGTCTGTGACGGGGCGCGGCAGGACGGCCTGTACCTCCCACTGACCGGAGTCCGTGGCACCGGCCCGGAACGTGCCGTCGAGTGCCTCGACGCGTTCGCGCAGACCGATCAGGCCGAAGCCGCCCCGGCCGCCCGCCGGACGGTCCGCCGGGCGCGGCCTCGCGCTGTTGGTCACCGTCAGCCGCAGCCACTCCGTGGCGGCGTCCAGCCGCACGGTCACCCGCTCGCCGGGCGCATGGCGCAGGACATTGGTGAGGGCTTCCCGGACCACTCGCAGCACGGTCGCCTCGACCTCCGGGCTGAACCGGCTCGTGCGGACCGCGGCGCTCGCCTCGAGCCGGGTCGCCGGGGCGCCCGGGCGGTGCCGGGAGAACTCGCCGACGAGATCCCCGAGTTCGGCGAGCAGATC
>Ga0307513_10012402_pt1 | contig 10523 bp, 8 predicted proteins | sample 15_EM_MG_FD_202174 | JGI IMG/M metagenome (GOLD analysis project Ga0307513, IMG submission 202174) | Populus trichocarpa ectomycorrhiza microbial communities from riparian zone in the Pacific Northwest, United States - 15_EM | ecosystem: Host-associated > Plants > Roots > Unclassified | place...
GGGCGAGCGCCCCGATCGCCGCCAGCCCGCCGCCGGCCGCGATCGCGATCAGGCTCGCGACGAAGGCCGCGATGCCGCCGACGAACACGCCGCGGAGCTGTCGGCGCTGGCGCCGCAGCTTGCGCGGCGTGACCGTCCGGACCTTGAAGCCGCGCGCCTCGAGCTGGGTGACCAGCGCGGTGCCGGTCTCGGGGGCGAGGTCGCCGACGAGGACCGCCGGCAGCCGGTGGCGCTGCGCGAGCTCGGTCTTGCCGTACATCCGGGCGTCGCCGATCACGAAGTTGAGCTTGGGCACCTCGCTCGCCACCGTCGCGAAGAACTCGTGCAGCGCGGCGCCGAACGCGGCGTCCTCCTTGGCGCGCACCAGCAGGATCGACTGGGCGTCGAGATCACCCGGCGGCGCGCGATGGAACTGCACCGCCTGCTTGCCGCACGCCAGGCACAGCCGCAGGCCGACCCGCATCGCGGCGCCGCAGGCCTGGCAGGTCGCCCGCGCGACCACCAGCGCGACGTCGGTGCCGCGGCCGTGCAGGCTCTCGGCGACGTCGCGCGCGGTCGGCGGGCGCTGCTCCGGCGCGTGCGCGAGGCAGCGCGTCACCAGGCGCGCGAGCTCGCGCGGGACCTCGCCGCGCAGCTTGTTCAGCTCCGGGAGCTCAGGCAACGCGCGCCGCGCGCCGACGAGCGACGCCTCGAACGGCACGCGCCCGGTCAGCGCGCGCCACAGCACGACGCCGAGGCTGTACACGTCGGCGCGCGCGTCGACCACCGTCGCGACCAGCGCCTCGGGCGCCGCGTAGGGCGAGCTCTCGAGCAAGAGGCTCGACGCCGTGCGCGACGACAGGATCGCCAGCCGCGCGTGCCCCACGTCGGTGAGCCACAGGCCGTCGTCGGCGATCACGACGCTGCGCGGATCGAGCTCGCGCAGCACGACGCCGACCGCGTGGCAGCTCTGCACGGCGTCGGCGAGCCGCGCGCCGAGCTCGACCGCCTCGTCGACGGGGAGCGGCGCGCGCGCGAGCACCTGCTCGAGCGACTCGCCGGGCGGGTCGAGCTGCACGCGCCACGGCGGCTCGGCCTCGGCCGCGCGGGGATCCGGCGCCGGGCCGATCGCGAGCGTCGGCGCGAGCCGCGACGCCGGCAGCGCGGCGAGGCGCTCCATGTCGACGACCCAGCGGCGGCGCAGCGCGGGCTCGGCGGCGAGCTCGGGCGCGAGCTGGGCGAGCACCGCGCGTCGACCGTCGGGCAGCTCGATCGACCACGCCAGCTCGTGGCGGAGCCGGCGCGGCTCGCCGACCACGCGCTGGCCGGCGAGCGCCTCGGGCGCGCGGGGCTCGGTCACGCCAGCTCCTCGAGCGCGGCGATCTGCGCGCGCAGGTCGTCGAGCTCGGCGGTGCCGACGCCGCGCGTCCGCGCCATCACGGCCCGCGCGCGCATCGCGTCGAGGAACGCGGTGACGTGCAGGATCTTGGTCGACCAGCGGTCGCGCAGGTGCCAGCGCGCGCGCTTGGCCTCGTCGTCGGACCGCAGGTCGTCGGGCGACAGCTCGGCCTCGAGCTGGTCGAGCCGCGACGCCGCGAGCGCCGCGACGTCGATCAGCCGCGCCAGCTCGAGATCCATCGCGGCGCCCTGCGCGAGCGCCTCGCGCAACGCCAGCGCGCGCTCGACCACGCCGCGCAGCGCGTCGCGGTGGCGCGCGGCGGACATCGTCGGCACCAGCCGGCCGACGCGGCCGAGCGCGGCGTCGATCCCCGACGGCAGCAGCGCGCGCGGCTGGTCGGTGATCCGGCGGACCGCGGCGCGGCCGGCCTGGTGAAAGCCGCCCCACAGCGACATGATCGCGACCACCGCGCCGCCGCCGATCGCGCCGATCGCCGAGTGGCGCAGCGCGAAGAACGTGCCGGTCGCCGTGATCAGCGCGACCCGCTTGGCCAGCGTCCAGCCCTTGGTGCGGACCTCGCGCAGCGCGAACCGGCCGCCGCGCAGCACGGTGCTGTCGAGCCCCAGCTCGCGCAGCCTGGGCACCAGCGCGTTCGCCGAGTCCTCGTCGATGCCGCACACCAGCGCGAACGGCATCCGCGGGACCTCCTTGGTGAGCACCTTGGCGTCGACGCCGAGCGCCGGGTTGTCCGCGATCCAGCCGAGCAGGCGCTGGCGCAGCGCGGCGTCGAGCTTGTGCGCGAGCTCGCCCGGGCCGGTGATGAACACCGTCATCGGCCCGCTCGCCAGCTCGAGCTGCGGGCGGCCGCACGCGAAGCACACGCGGACGCTGGGCGGCCCGAGCGCGCCGCACTGCGCGCAGCGCCGTCGCGCCGTCGCGTCCCCGGCGCGCCGCGCGAGCGCCACGTCGCCGGTCGCGCCGCCGCGGGCGCGATCGAGCGCGGTGCCCCCGGATGGGGCCGCGCTGAGGTCGGCGAGCGCCGCCTCGACCTCGCCCGCCGACTGCGGCCGATCCGCGGGCGACTTCGCGAGCAGCCAGCGGATCGTCCGGCGCAGCCCCTCGGGCAGCGCCGCCAGCTCGGGCACCGGCTCGTCGCGATGCGCCGCCAGGATCGCGAGCGCGGTCGCGCCCCGGTACGGCGGCGCGCCGGTCGCGAGCTCGCACAGGATGCAGCCCAGCGCGTAGAGGTCGCTGCGGCCGTCGACCGCGAGCGGATCGATCGACTCCGGCGCCATGTAGTCCGGCGTCCCCGCGACCGCCGCGGCGTCCGGCCCGCTCGCCGCGAACGATGCCGCGCGCGCCAGCCCGAAGTCGGCGACCTTCGGCGTGCCGTCGGCCGCGAGCAAGATGTTCGCCGGCTTCAGATCGCGATGCACCAGCCCGGCGCGATGCGCCGCCGCCAGCCCGGCCGCGACCCCGCGCCCCAGCACGACGACGCGCTCCGCCGCCAGCGGCGCCTCCGCCGCGATCACGCGCGCCAGATCCGAGCCGGCGACCAGCTCCATCAGCAGCACGGCCTGCCCGTCGACGTGCACCAGCCCCTCGACGCCGATCAGGTTCGGGTGCGTCACCCCGGTCAACAGGCGGCCCTCGGCCTCGAACCGCCGCCGCGCCCGGTCATCCGCGCGCTGGCTGTCGTGCAGGATCTTGCCGGCCCAGATCCGGCCACCGTCGTCGCGCACCTCCACGACGCGTCCGATCGCGCCAGAGCCGAGCTCGCGTCCGATGCGATACGCCACGCGCCTTCATACTACCGAGCCCGCCCATCGATGCACGCGCCGGGCGCGCCTACCCGAGGCCGGCGTTCAGATCCGGACGTCGAGCTCGGACATCAGCTCCTGCATCTCCTGCCCGCCGGCCATCATGTTGAGGACCTCGTTGCGGGAGATCTCGGCCTTCTTGAAGGTGCCCATCGAGCGGCCGCGGTTGAGCAGCGTGAACGTGTCGCCGATCGGATAGGCGTGGTGCACGTTGTGCGTGATGAAGATGACCGAGAGCCCCTTGTCGCGCGCCCGCGCGATGATGCGGAGCACGTTGGCGCTCTGCTTCACGCCGAGGGCGGCGGTGGGCTCGTCGAGGATCAGCACGCGCGCGCCGAAGTGGATCGCGCGCGCGATCGCGAGGCACTGGCGCTCGCCGCCCGACATCGTCCCGACCGCCTGCTCGTCGTCGCGCACCGTGATGCCCATCTCGGCGAGGCTCTCGTTCGCGATCTTCACCGCGAGGCGGCGGTCGAACACGCGGAAGATGCCCCAGCGCTTGCGCGTCGGCTCGCGGCCCATGAAGAAGTTGCGGCACACGCTCATGAGCGGCACCAGCGCCAGGTCCTGATACACCGTCGCGATCCCGCGATCGAGCGCGTCGCGCGGCGAGGCGAACAGGACGTGCTCGCCGTCGACCCGGTAGGTCCCCCGGCTCGGCGGATGGACGCCGGCGAGGATCTTGATCAGCGTGGACTTGCCGGCGCCGTTGTCGCCGAGCAGACAGTGCACCTCGCCGCGCTTGAGCCGCACGCTGACGTCGCTCAGCGCGGTGACCGTGCCGAAGAACTTGCTGATGTTGTCGAGCTCGAGGACGTACTCCGACGTTGCCAGCGGGGCCATGGTCACCTCGCCTGCGTCACGCGGCGGCGCACCTGGTTGTTGAACAGCACGGCGAGCAGGAGCATCAGGCCGAGGAACACGCGGAACCAGTCGGCGTTGATGTTGGTGTACGTGATCCCGATCTGCACGACGCCGAAGATCAGCGCGCCGAAGCACGCGCCGATCACCGAGCCATAGCCGCCGGTGAGCAGGCTGCCGCCGATGACCGCCGCGATCACCGCCTCGAACTCCTTCTGCAGGCCGCGGTCGGCCGCCGCGGAGCCGATGTCGCAGATCTGCAGCATCGCGAACAGCCAGGCGCACGCCGCGGTGAACATGAACAGCGAGACCTTCACGCGCTTGACCGGCACGCCGACGTTCTTGGCCGCGTTGGCGTCGCCGCCGACCGCGAAGATCCAGTTGCCGAACCGCGTCCGCGTGAGCTGGAACGAGCACGCGATCGCGAGCACGGCCCACCAGATCAGCACCTTGGGGATCCCGCGCACCAGCGGCGTGCCGTCGTCGAGCGCGCGGATCCAGCCGTGGCTCGCCAGCCAGGTGAACCAGCCATCGCCGAACGTGCCCCAGAACAGGAAGCGGGCGACCGGGTCATGCTCGGCGAGGTCGCCGATGCCGCTCACGATCGTCCGGTCGGCGACGATGATCGAGAACGCCAGCGTGAGCCCGCGCAGCACGAACAGGAACGCGAGCGTCACGATGAACGACGGCAGCCCGGTGCGCACGACGAGCTGGCCGTTGACGAAGCCGAGCACGAGCGCGCACGCCAGCGCGACGACCATCGAGAGCCAGACCGGCCAGCCGAAGTGGAGCGGCGGGATCGCGGCCACCATGCCGGTGAACCCGATCATCGAGCCGATCGAGAGGTCGAACTCGCCGCCGATCATCAGCAGGCACGCGCCGACCGCGAGGATGCCCAGGTAGCCCGCGACCACCGACCAGTTCATCACGCCGTCGAGCGCGAACATGCCGGAGTCGCCGGCCGTCACCCAGAAGATCGCGAACACGAGCGCGGTCCCGGCGATGGCCGTCGCCGACGGCCGCCCCATGAGCCGGTGCCACCCGGGGAGCGTTCGCACCTGGCGATCGCGATCGAACATCAGCTCAGCGGTACTGCCCGGCGAGCTTCTCGACCTTGCCGATGTTGTCCTTGGTCACGAAGCCCGGGCCCGAGCTGATGTGCCGGGCGCCGTACACCGGGGCGAGGCCGTACTCGTCGAACCGCGCCTTGGCCTTGGGGCTCGCCTTGAGCGCCGCGATCACCTTGGCGAGATCCTGCGTGTTCTGCTGCTTCATGATCGCGAGGACCGCGACCGGGATGTAGCCCTGGAGGTACGGCTGCTGGTCGATCGCGAACGCGACGGTGCCGTCCTTGATGCCGGCCGAGATCTCCGGCGACAGATCGAACGTCGCCATGAAGATCTTGCCCTTGAGCCCGAGCTTGGCGATCGCCTTCAGCGTCGGGTGCGCCGAGTTGGGCCCCAGCGTCAGGACCGCTGCGGTCTTCGGGTTCTTGCGCAGGTAGGCGCTGACCTTGCTCTCGACCGTCGTCGGGTCGTCGCCGCTGTCGATCGTGGACTTCTTGAAGTCGACGCCGATGGCATCGGCGAAGCCCTTGCAGCGCTCGAACGACGCCGGGTTGGTGGCGTAGTGGTTCACGCACAGGAAGGACTTCGCGCCCGCGGCCTTGGCGCGCTCGCCGGCCGCCTTGCCGGCGTCGTACTCGGGCTGTCCGACGTGCATGATGGCGCCGAGCTGCTCGCTCTGCGCCGTCGTCCCGGAGTTGATCGTGACCAGCGGGATCTTCTTGGCGACGATCTGCGCGATCGGCTTCTTCAGCGCGTCGATGTCGGCGATCGAGGTGATGACGCCGGCGTAGTTGCGCGCCGACGCCTGCTCGAGGATGCGCGCCATGTCCGCCAGGTCGCCGCTCGACGGGTTGCGGTAGTCGACGGTGACGCCGAAGTCTTCGCCCGCCTGCTTGATGGCGTTCTTGATCGTGTTCCACCACGAGTCCGAGTCCGGCGCGTGGCTGACGAGCACGAAGCGCGTCTCGGCGTGCGCGCTCCGCGACAGCGTGGCGAGCCCGGCGACACAGACAAACGCGAGCAGCCTGAGCAGTCTTGTCATGGCTTCCTTTAGCACTAGTGGGCGGTTAGAGCGTGGCGACCGTAGCCAGCGCCACCGAACATTGCAAGCGCGCCGGGCCGGGGCTAGATGATCGAGACGCCGTCGCGCGCGAGCCGCGCGGCGCCCACGAGCCCCGCTTCATCGCCGAGCTCGGCGACCGCGATGGTCAGCGGCTCGAGGGACGCGGCGGGCGCCACCAGCATCAGATCGATCTCCGTCATGGCGCGCAGCGTCGGAGTGCGCCCGAGCACCCCGCCGCCCAGGATCAGCCGCTCGGCGTTCAGGACCGCGAGCGCGTTGCCGATCGAGACCGCGAGCAGCGTGGCCAGCTCGGTCCACAGCCCGAGCGCCCAGGCGTCGCCGTCGAGCGCCGCGGCGTCGACGTGGCTCGGCATGATCGCGTCGATCGCGCCGCCCGCGCGCTCGCGTACGGAGGTCTTCACCCGCGTCTCGCCGAGCTCCCGCCGGATCCGCTCGAGCACGTAGCGGCCGCCGACGTAGGCCTCGACGCAGCCGCGGCCGCCGCACATGCACGGCGCGGCCTCTGCGTCCCACCGGACCTTGGTGTGACCGATCTCGCCGGCGCAGTTGCTCGCGCCCTCGACCAGCTGTCCGCCCGTGATCAGCCCGCCGCCGATGCCGGTGCCGACATATACCGCCAGCACGTCGCGATAGCCGCGCGCCGCGCCGGCGACCGCCTCGCCCCACGTGACCGCGTTGGCGTCGTTGTAGACGCCGAGCCGGTAGCGCCCGCCGAGCCGCCGCGCCAGCAGCTCGCCGAACGCGACGTCGCGCCAGCGCAGGTGCGGCGAGCTCGCGACCGTGCCGCGCCGATCGCGGAGCAGCGCGGCCACGCCGACGCCGACCGCGACCTGCTCCGTCGTCTCGCCGGCCAGCCGCTCGATCGTGCGCGCCAGGCGCTCGACGATCGTCGCCGGCGCGCGGTCGTCGCCGACCGGCTCGCGGTGGACCTCGCGCGGCGTCACCGCGTCGCCATCGCCGAAAGCCGCGGCGCGCAAGTTCGAGCCGCCGAGGTCGATCCCGATGTGGACGCTCACCGCGCGAGTCGTACCGCGGAGCCCTTCGCGCCGAAAGCCTCGCCCGGGCGGATCGCTGCGAGCACCCGCTCCACCGGCGCCCTCACGCGCGGAGCGAGGCCTGGCAATCTCCCCCGACGAGCTTGTTGTCCATGCACGGCATCGCGCCGGACAGCACGCAGTGCTCGGCGCCGGTGACGCGGATCAGCTGCAGGCTGCCGTGGCAGTCGGACCACCGGGTCAGGTTGCCCGTGGTGGTCGGCGCGGCGGCCGATCCGCTGCAGCGCAACGGCAGGCGGACGGTGTGCTGGAACAGCAGCTCGTTGAGCACGACCAGCGCGAACGGCTTCGTCGTCGCCAGCTCGGCGCCGCGCGCGCCGTCGGTCGCCAGCTCGACCTCGAACCCGGCGCGCCGCAGCTCGCGGACCAGCCCGGCCGCGACGCCGTGGTCGTCCTCCACGAGCAAGATCCTCGTCGACACCCGCCCAGTATCGCGTTCGCGTCCCGCCGTCGCCTAGCGCGAACGCGCCGCCTGCAAGACTTTCGCAACATCGGGGACCGGATCGCCGCGCTCGATCGAGCTGCGGACGACGCGCCGCGGCGGGTCGAGACCTCCGGTCTGGTGCATGCTCCGCGCATGGCCAAACCAAACATCGTCTCCGCCGAGCAGTGGCAGCGCGAGCGCGACGTGCTGCTCGCCGCCGAGAAAGACGCGACCCGCGCGATCGACGCGCTCGCCGCCCAGCGCCGCCGGTTGGCGATGGTGCCGTTTCGCAACGACTACGTGTTCGAAGGGCCATCGGGCGAGCAGACGTTGCTCGCGCTGTTCGACGGCAGGCCGCAGCTCGCCGTGTACCAGTTCATGGATCGCGGCCCCGACGCGTTCTGCCCGGGTTGCACCAAGTTCACCAACAACGTCACCGACCTCGCCGCGCTCGCCAAGGCCGGCGTCAGCTGGGCGACGACCTCGGACATGCCGCTCGCCCAGATCGAGGCCTACAAGGCGCGGATGGGCTGGACGATGCCGTTTCTGTCCTCGCGCGGCACGTCGTTCTCCGCCGACGTCGGCGCCGGGGGCGGCTTCATGCTGACCCTGTTCCTGCGCGACGGCGACGACGTCTACCGCACCTACAACACCACGCAGCGCGGCGTCGACCGGCTGCTGTTCGTCCACAACATCCTCGATCTCGCCGCCTACGGCCGGCAGGAGGCCTGGGAGGACTCGCCGGCCGGCTGGCCGCAGCATCCGACCTACGGCTGATCCGACAGCCTCGCTGCGCTCAGCTCAGCGCGGACAGCACGTTGATGATCGCGCCGCCGCCGTTGCGCGCCAGGATCGGCGCGAAGGCGCGGCTCAAGGCGAGCGGGCCAAACACGTTGGTCTCGAGCTCGGCGCGCAGGGCGTCGACGGTGCCGTCGGCGACCTCGGCGGTTCGTCAATCGTCGAAGAGCGCCCGGTACTCCGGGAGATCGCGGAGGGGCGCGAGGTCGTCGTCGTCGCGGAGCGCCGCCAGGTTCTCGTAGTTGAAGCGCCGGGCGTCGCGCACGCAGTCGAGCGCGCGGGCGTGGTCGCCGGCACGGACGAAGATGCACGCGGCGTTGTGGAGGATCGATGGGTTCTGCTCGGCGTATTCGAGCGCGCGGGGCATGATCGCGAGTGCGCGATCATGGGTGCCGCGCTCGAGGTAGGCAAAGAGCAGGTTGTTCAGCACGTTCTTGATCGCGCCGTCGTCGAACCGCGCCGCGTGCTCGAGCGCTTCGACGGACAGCTCGGTGGTCGGGGGACGGCAGCTGGCGTTGTACAGCAGGCGCAGCAGCGTCGAGAACGCCCGCCAGCCGGTGTCGCGGCTCGCCTTCCACTCGGCGAGCTGCGGGCCGCCGTGCGCGGCGCACAGGCGGGCGAGCAGGGCCTCGGCCACGTCGCGCGGCGTCTCGAGGAAGCCCTGAGGATCGAGGAGCCGGCGAACGAAGCCTGCCGTGGCGTGGTGGCTCGCGAACGGCGCGAGTTGCTCGGTCAGCGTGGTCCACATGACTCCGCCGATGCTGAACATGCCGGGCTGAGAGTAGCCGGCGATCGCGAGCGGCAGGACCGCGCGCTCGACCGCCGCGGTGTGGACGGGAAACTCGCCGCGCGCGACATCGCCGAGCGAGGGCTCGGCGCCGGCCCGGACGACGACGCCACTCGGGCCGCGGGTCAGCGTGATCGGCGGTGGCCACGACAGGCGCCCGGCGTCGCCGAGCGCGGTCGCGAACCCGCGGCCCAGCACGGTCAACCAGGCCGCGCCGCGCAGGCGGGTGAGCGCGCCCGGCAGCCATCCATCGACGATGCCGACGTCGACGCCGAACAGCCGCCGGCACCAGGCGTGGATCTGCGCGTTCGCGGCGTCGTCCCGCTCTCCGTACGCCGCGAACCCGCCGTGACCCGAGCGAACCGGTAACGTCTCGAGCAGCACGCAGGCGAGCGCGTGGAGCGCCGCGGTGGACTCGCTGGCGGGCACGATGACCTCGCAGAACCCCGCGCGCGGCCGGGTGTCCTGCGCCTCGGTGGCAGGCGGAACGCCCATCACGTTGAGGGCATAGAGCCGGCGCGGGTCGGCGGTCTTGATCGAGGCCCGCAGGCCGAAGTGGCCGTAGTCATCGGGCTCGAAGCCATCGACGAAATCGACGTCGTCCGGGTCGTCCTGCTTGGTGCGGAAGAACCCGCCGAAGCTGGGGAACCGCCACTCGAGCGTCCCGGCCACGGGGAAGTGATGGCGGAACGCGCGGTAGGTGGCCCGCACTTCGTCGAGCGATGGGTACGCTCCGAGGTAGAGCACCAGGTTCAGGTGAACCTCGGCGAGCGACTTGCCGTCGGGATCGCGCAGCACCAGCTCGTCCGGCGCGCAGGGCGGCGGCGAATCGATCGGCGAAGCGACCCGCGGCGGATCGGGCGGCGGAGCCGCGCTGGCGAGCGTGGCGCGAAGCTCGGCGAGCAGCTCGGCCTCGCGCGCCGCGCGGACCTCGGGGTCCCAGTCGGCGCGGACCCCGGCACGGGTTCGTTCGGCGTGGGCGTTGGCGTCCTCGAGCGCGACGCGGCGTTCGTCGAGGTACGCGAGGAAGTCGGCGTGGCGGCCGGTCTCCTCGTACATCCATTCGACGACCTCGCCGGTGGCGAGCAACAGCACCAGGCTGGCGTCGTTCTCCGACGCGCCGATCGTCGGCGCCAGCGACACGCTCGAGACCGTCGACGAGCCCGCCGAGCCCGGCGAGCCGAGCCCGCCGCGCACGCCGGCGCTGATGCTGCGGTTCCACCGCGTCGATCTCCGGCTCCACCACACG
>Ga0307513_10012403_pt1 | contig 10523 bp, 8 predicted proteins | sample 15_EM_MG_FD_202174 | JGI IMG/M metagenome (GOLD analysis project Ga0307513, IMG submission 202174) | Populus trichocarpa ectomycorrhiza microbial communities from riparian zone in the Pacific Northwest, United States - 15_EM | ecosystem: Host-associated > Plants > Roots > Unclassified | place...
TCGCCCCATCAGATCTGCCCAAATGAAATGGATCCCAAGATCCCGTGACTATCCTCACCGCGCTCGCGACCTCAACGTGCGCGCACGTTTGCTAGGTTGTCTCTTTCAGAGGCGAAGAGCAATGACCACATGGTTTTAATCTCAGGACGCATGTCTGCCAAGGACGCACGTTTAGTGCACTAGTGCAATCCGCCGGCACCGATGAAGACATCCCTGTCATTCTGGTATCTTCAGGCAACATGAAGAGACGTGCTGTATCGGTTCGATTCGCCTCCTGCCCCTCCTTCGGTAGAGATGGGAACCGAGACGACGAGGGGATCCAGTCACGTTGATGTGCATGTATGATGTGCCTAGCTCGTTTAATAGCCGGACGATACTCGACGCTTCGGGACCGACACCCCCGCCCAAGCGATCAGACACATTTCTCAAGAATATTAACGTGGAATAAATAATAATAATAAAATGAATATCAACTGTCCCCAAAAAATAGTTCACCGTCCCTAAGCACCTAGGCCCTGGGCCCCTCTCCGAGTTTGTACGGCAAAAGTACAACTTGAGGAGTCGGCCTGAAGAAGTCGTCCCGCGCCGCCGCGTGAAGCCGACCAAAACCTACAGCCACCCATCGAGTTCTCGCGAGTGTCGTAAACACAGTACCGGCACGACGTCAGGCCCCGGTGAGCCAAACGGACCGGATTCGGTCTAAAAGCGTGCGCCTCTGGACGCTTCAGGATACCTCAGCTCGTCCTCTGCGCATAAGCGTGGAGGATGAAACGTGCGGGAGTTCCAGAGGGAGATAGGGAGCTGCCGGCCCGTCGTTCCGAGCTAGACGGCAGGTGAGGCTGTGGCAGGCGTTCGCGAACCTCAGAAGAGGTTTGCAGTTCTTTCATTTGCAGACCATTAGTGCAGCTTTTAGACTAGATATCTGGATAGCATTCCCCCCTCGAGGGGACCAGGGGGGACGCGTTATTCAAAATACAACGCCTATATGGGTGAACGTGCAAGAGATTGCTGCGCCGAATCGAGATGCGACGACGATGCCCATAGCATTCGTGGCTGCGTCACATGGACCACCACGCCAGAAACACCCCCCCTTCCCTCCGCGCACTGGTTGCTGGCTTACCTGCGTATCAGAGTAGCCGAGAGAGGGGTGCAGCGCCAGATTAAAGTACGCGACACGAGACGACACTCTACTGTCCGAGTCGAGTCGAGTCGCGAGTTGCGTGCGTATCTTGGTCGAATGCAAGGATAATCTGTCCCTCCAGACGCCTTGGCAACTCAATTGATGACGGTGATGTATGGGAAGCCGATGCAATCATAACCACTCGCTATGCCTCATCGTCATGATTGGTGTCCACGCACGCATGCGCGTCTCGCGCCCGTCGTGACCCGATCGGTGGCCATTCAGCCACCTCGTCCCGTCCCAATTTTTGCTCGCTTCGCTTGCCGCAATGTGATATTGTGCAAACGGGCACCCGAGCGCCTGCTCGACACGCATCTGTGCATATGCGCATGCCTGCCTCTGCCGTCCCCATTCCGGAATCCTCTCACCGGTCCTCAGAGGAATAGGAAAAGCGACCGTGTAAGCGCTCATATTACCAATAAAGAATTAAGCACGTCCGGTGAATCCGTCGCCCCCGTGACCTCGGACGAGGTGCGAGCTCTAGAACTGGAATCTCGGTGCCGTTGTCGTCTCGCCCGCCAGTGTGTCCACGCACTCTATGCGGATGTGTTTTTATGCGTAGGTTGCCGCACCGTAAGCCGCCGTATTTCGAACGGTTCTAACCCACATTACTGGGGGTGGGACCGGCACCATCTACATCTGCGCAGGTGATGGAAAACAATTAGACTTGAGAGGGAGCTTTCCGTGGATTGTGCGGCAGTAAGCGGAATTGTGATGTGGAGAGGGGAGAGGGGCCGGGTCACGAGCTTTCTCTTACCGCATTAGTCGTAGCAGCTGGATAGATGCGGTGGCGGCGAGATCTCCGTCTACGCCCTCCTCTTCGCTCTCCGCACTCGGGTCACTGGACTTGTACCGAAGGGTGAGGCGCCCGAAGTGGCGGTGGTCGCCGCAGGGACGAACCAAATTCGGAGAGTGCCAGTGGACGGGCAAGTGAGCGTTTGCAGGCGGACACATGTAGTAGCAGTCGATCTTGATCGGTGGAGGCAGCAGATAGTAGACATGGCCCGGCGTAAGTGGTGAGAAAATAGACTGCTTGCGGAATATGCGTTGTCTTCGTTGGTCATTTGCATGCCATGCCGTGTTGGGTATGCATAGGGAAAGATTTACTGTTTACGACATACTTGAGTGGAGCAGGGCGAGAAGAAAGGAAGATAACCAACACATTGACTAACTAACAGAGCAAGGTTGGGCGGAGGCAATATGGAATATGACGTGAGGGTAGAGTGCCTGGGATTGTATTGGGTGTATCGTGGACGATATCTAGGCCTTTGCCTTTGAAAGATATCGTTGGAGAGTAGGCTAGTCGATTGATATGAAGGTGGGGAGAATACTAGCACTCGCAGGTCTGTGCCAGTGCCTTGCGGCCAGGACGGGTCGCACGGTGGCAACTCGATTCCCAAACGTTGCTTGATGCGTGGCGTCCTGTGTTGTATGCAATGTGGTGTAGCCGTCGGCGGTCCGTATCAATTGCTGGATATGGATTGTGGGGAAGGTACGGTGAACGTGTTGAAGGTACAAGGAAGGAATGTCGAAGGGATTTCACATATCGATCTGCGGGTGTGTGGTGTCCCAACTCGCATCAAGATGTCGAACGTGACCTAGGTTCGGAGTAAAAGACTGAGCTAGAACCGCGGTCTGGTTTATGTGATGGCGTGAGAGCGAACGCGTGGGCGGTATCAAGGAAATGTTTGTCTGAGGGAGGAAGTTGGTGGATGGTATGTGAGGCGGCGAAGGCGAGTAAAAATAGCATGAGTGAGTGGAGTTGGGAGGGGGGGCAATGGGGCAATGAAGGCAAGTTGATGGCATGGAAATAAAGCAGAGAAAGGACGAGTTGCCGAAGTGAAAATGAAGGAAGCAAATGACGGGAGTGACAGGAGTGGAAATAATTAGAAGCAAAAAAAACGCGGCTGGTGGCTGGCTCGCTGGCACAAGGCTGAGACTGCGAGGCTGGGCTGTACGCAAAGGGGGAGTGATATCGCAAAGGGCGGAGAAACGGAGAAGTGGATATGTCGCCAGAGATCAGAGATCAGATGGAGCAAGGGATGTTCCAATTTGGGCACAGATTTCGGACCAAAACGAGGTGGCTGGCAGGCTGACAGAAGAGATTTGGACGGAAAGTGATGGGCGGTCCAAATTGGAACCTCTTCCTGATAAAGTGCCATGCTCGGTGCCCCTCACCGCTCCTCAAGTCGGTTCGTCCCCCTGCGTTTACCGCCCACAACAACCACAACCCATCGACCCCTCGACCCCCTCGTCCCCCTCGTCGTCGCCCAGACTGTTCTTGCAGTCCCCCATCCCAATCGACACGCTTATCGACATCCCCCTGCCAGTTGAGCACCGAGCTCGCCTCGTCCCAGAGCAACAGACTCGACGTGCCCGCTCTCCCCGCCTCGTTATAACGAACGAACATCAGTGACTCGTCGTCGCCGCTCACGATCAAACTGAACCAGAGGTTGGTCTGCATCTGCTCTTGTTGCGTCTCGAGCGAGCGCGCCTGTCTCTCAACCACGGAGATGTGGCATTCCTCTGCTCTCGCGCCTTGTCCTCGTCCTCGTCCTCGTCTCGTGTCTGATACCATATTTCTATCCATTATTCTCTAGACTCGATAGCGCTCACAGTCGCTTCGTCTCTTATCGCGCCTCGTCGGTCTGTCGGTGGTCAAACGAACCAGTATCCTCGCCAGTCTTACAACTCCTAGTAATTCCCAATAAACAACAAAGCGATCAACGATGAGCTCGCAGGTCGGCCATAGGTCCTTCTACCCACTCCCCCGCCCCTCCCTTAAGTCCTCCTCCCGTCCCCGAGCCTACCTCTCTCAGGCATACGGCTCCTGGCCCCAGCCCACATCTGGCCCATCCGCCGCGATGGGTACCCCTGCATTATCCCCCACGGCGTCGTGTCCGAGTGGCATCCCATTGCCACCCACCCCGCACGTCCACTTCCCCCCGTCGCCCGGCATGTAAGTTCATTCTCCCTCTTCTCGTTCCAGTAGCCACAGCGGCCCCTCGAGATGCCCACGCCGTTGCGGCAACCACCCACGTGCCGTCGGCGACAGCAAGCACACGGGCGCGTTCGAGTCTGGGTCGACCTTCCGTTCCGGTTCTCCTTATCTCGTTTTCTCCGGTCTAGTGGTGCTGACGAGAGTCGAACGCATCTTAGGTGCCAAACGTTCCTCGCTTACTCACGACGGGAATACGACCGCACCGCGACCATTGTCACTGCGCCTTCCGAGTGCTCGCTCCCCGCCCGAGGCTGCCCCGGACGGACGCACTACCCCATCGCAGTCTCCTCCTCGTCGTCTTATCCGTGCTCTTCGGAACGCGCGGGCCGCAGGACGGAACGTAGGACGGAACGCTGTCAGACACCCGGGCCAAGCCGTTCCAGCAGTCGAAATCGCACCCAAATGAGTCCCCCGCCGAGTCCAAGCTACTACGCTCCGCACATCTTCTTTACTGCTGGTACGTCCTTCTACGTCCTTCTACGCCATCTACGCCGTCCACGCCGTCCACTATTCACCTATCCGTCGCCCTGCATCGCCAAGACGAGAAGACCCCGTTGCTCACCCTTTTCCCTGTATTCGCAGACGATCTCGCGTCGCATTTCAAAGACTCACCCGCGCCGTCGCCTTCGCCGCGCCCTACCCCCCCGCTCCTCTCCGACAACTCCTCTTCGGATGACACATCCCCCTCTGAAACACCCCCAAGCCCCTCGCCCGCGTTCGGGGCTTCCTCCCTCTCCATCAACTGCCTCTTCCCTGAGTTCGCGAACCAGATACCCGTCAGCAGCGGCGGCGCCCGCGCATCACATCACAACCACAACCACATCGCACTCGACACAGGCGCGAACAGCGTCTTTGCGATCACAAACGCTCTCAACGGCCTTAGCATCGGCGCCGACGCCCATGTGCCCGTGTCCGTGCCCACGAAGAAGAAGAAAAGCGTGCGGATATCCTCGTCAACGTCGCTCAAAGAACCTGCGGACGATTACTTTAGTTTGCCGCGTGCGAGCACGAGCCCTCAACGGACCAAGCCACGCCGGAGTTCTAGGGTCGACGTGGATGCTCCCGGCTGTCTCGACGGCTTCTAGTCTCTGCTTTCTGTGTCCACGGCTGCCGACGGACTGGCTCGCCACCTCTCCTCGTCGCATTGCGCCTTGCAAGTGCTGCACGGTAGCAAGTCTCTTCAAATGTGCCACCAGTTTTGTTCACCTCTACCAACTGGAGCCCACGTCCCTTCGGCTACAGTCTTAATTTCCTTCCACGACCCTCTCACTCGGCTACGTCTTCTCTCCTTCCTGTACACCTAGTAAACGGCAAGTCCCCCGACAACACCACCTACGCCCCGTCTCGCGACCCGACGTAGGACTGCTGCACCACCTGCACGTTCAAGCCACGCCTCGCCACGCCTCGCCTCGTACAATAACTTATGCATCGTCTCGTTACTCAACCAACACATCACTTTCAATTTTGTTCATCTTCAATCTCAATCAAGCAAAAACCCAACGGACACCTCTCGGTATACTCCATTCATCTCAATACCCCGGTTACCCTTCGCATGTGCATATAGGCACCCTTAGACTTCGCCTTCACCGCGTTACGTTCCGCTGCGTCCTTGCTCGTTCTTGTTGCATTTTTCACACATCTATGACATTCGTCCACCCGGACTCGTAGTCTACGCTATATTTCGATCACCCGTCATCGCATGCCTCACGCGCCAAGTGCTTGACTCTGTTGATTGTGATTCCCACCCACCGGACTCGAGTTTCCGTCGAGATCCCCCTCCGGAACCTTGCGTACGCTTGGGATGCCGTGTTTTTTTTTGTGTGTCTCTGTCTGGGATCGAATTCTGGCTCCAGTTTCTCTCGCCTCGATTGTTCTTGAAATGGAAATGAAAAAAGTGCCTGCTTTTTCCCTTTTGCTTCATTTTTCTCCCACTCTGTTTCTTGCATAAGTACACAGCCGGGTGGGCCCTGTCCATCCATCCACGTTAAAAGGGTCCCTCCACCGGGGGGGTAAACACCCGACGATCCTGTCGTGCGGCAGGTTATTTTATTCTAACTATACAGAGGACTCAGTTTGTTAGTTTAAGAGTCATTAGGAGAGTGGATCGGTGTGACGTCAAAGTTTGTAGATCGTCAAGGCGGGTATGACGGATGAGGGCTTCTGTGGAATCTGGGAGATGAACAGGATGAACATCCGCGCGTATCTATCGGAACTGGTCAGGGTATGTTCATATGCTGGCCTAGCTGCCAGCCGCATTCAGTATTTTCACTCTCCTCCACCTCCCACCAACAGCCCACAGCCCACATCCCACATCCCACATCCCACATCCCACCCCGGTGTCCAAGTTGAGAAAAGAAAAAAAATGAAACGTCCACTTGTTAATAATAATAATGATAATATTTTAATTTCAGAATTAAGCTTTTCATTATTCGTTACTATTTATATATTTATATTATTTCATTCCCATTCATTAATTAAGTCCGTTTTTTTTTTTTTTTTTTAGTTCCCCCCTCCCTTGAACTTTGATTCTTTTTTTTTCTTTTTTTTTTTTGGTTTTCGTTGAAGCGTGCGGTCTGGGCGGGCGGGACGGAACGGAAACGACAGAGGAGTCGGGGTCTCCCCCTGCCCTGCCCTGCCCTGCCCGGCCGTGAGGAGGGAGAAGGTACACCGGCATCAGAGGACGAAAAGCAAAAAACTCTGTAGGTCGGTCGGCTTGCACACTGGTATCTTTGGCACTCTATGTTATACGGGAGTCATGCACACTCTTCGCTTTACAATTGTTTTTTTGGGGGGAGGGGTTCGTCTTCGATTTCAGAACAACTTTTTTTTTTCGACTGTGCAAGATGATGCTTGGAAATTTTGAGAGGGTGAAGGAGCGTTCGTTGTATTATTGCATTTGGGTTGGCTCATCACCGTTTACGTTACTGGCACTTCCTTCACATTGGTGCTGGGGCTGGAGGCGATGTACGTCGTTGCATCCACCACCACCGCCCGCCGAGGAGAGGCGAGCCGCGAGGCAACCATGCCTGTAGTGGCGGATCTTGCCCCACATCGGAGCGGAGACGCTGTGTTGGGTGGATTCGTGATCGTACGTAGGGAAGGTATTCAATCGCAGATTTTTTGCCTGGCTGGATGCCCATAAATTGGAGACTGGAGGGTCGAGACCGGCACCAGCGATAGGCGTGGGTTCCACCTGAGTCGATCTGTCTCTCCAATCCTTGCCTCTCCGATTGGTTACCGATGAGTTCAAATAAAGAAGAAACGGACTGCGGGGGGTGAGAGCTTCCTTCTTTAGTCGTTTCAGCGCCCGTCAAACGTTCATGGACCGCCAACGTTTGCTCCCCACGTCAGCTCAACATCCCCCAGAGTGGCGTGGGCTTGCGACCCTCCATCCATAGAACCGTAGCGCTGAGAATCGTCCGATCCTTGCTTGACTTGACTCGTCCCTTTGCGCCCAGTCTTTTGATCACCGACAACGCCACAACAACAAACATTCCCACCAAATTGGCGCGCCACTGGCCAACTTAACAAGCGCGGACGGCGGCGCGTTGTTTCGTCCTTCTCTGCATTCCCGCAGCCATCCCAATTGCGGGCTATCAGGTTGGGCCAACCTCAACCTTGTCGTAAATTCTCACTTCGAGAACCCCTCGGACTCAACACTGATACTGGTCATCAGTCGCCTGACCGTTCTTCGCTGTTTGCAACTCGCTTTGCTGAGAAGGGAAGCAGTGAAGGGAAATGGCTCTTTCCGCACCTATCGGAGGTTTCTTGTCTTTGGTCTTGTTTGGCTTGCTGTTTGGCGGAGGGCAAAGATCGACAGGCGAACGGATACCGATCAAACCGGCAAGGGGTGTCCATATTGAAATTTTCCGTATCTCGTGGGCATTTTACATATCGCGCTCTCAAAAGGCGGTTCGAGAGCAGGACGATTCTGGATACGTGGGTGGAACAGCGACGGACGGAACAGGATGACTGTGTCACCTCGCGGGACTGCTTTTCCGTAATGATCCGTGAGTTAGTCGCCTTGGGAGAAGACCCCCGAGGATAGAGGACTCTTGCAGCAATCGGCTTGCCCATGAAACGTTTGGATACCAACACGACATTTTCTCAAAGGGAACCTGCAAGCGCCAGACTAGGTGCTGGTGATGGAGCTGCCGAGGTGGTGCTTCTGGTCACCGGCGGATCAATGGCTCTGGCTGGGGAAGAGGGTACTGTCGGATGGGGCTTGGTAAATACTTCGTTGGGACATTGGGTATAATATGTGAGGCGGAGAGGTGATTGGAGTGCTGATAATCGAGGGTTTTGGCACAGTGTGTGGAGATTGGAGGTTACCAGTGTTGGTGAACACACCGTTGGGGCGATAGATGCCAAAGTGATATTTCTAGGTTCGGAACCACATCGGTGTGTTTGCAGTGTGTCGGCTGTACGCCTTGGAGCAAGGGTGCGGTGTCTATGAGGTCATACCGAGCAAGCGAATGGTAGTGGCACTAGAATGACCAGCTTTGGCTCACTGAGTTTGTAACTCTTAAGGACGCACATGCTTGCTGGCTGTTCCTCGCATTTTACGTGGAAAAACACGCAGAATGGGGCATAGACGTACACTTTCCAAATGGGTTTTATGTTCGGTGCTAGAAGCTCGAGCGTCGCACTGGTAAGAGCAACCTAGAGCGAGATGCGCCACAATGGCGGCCATGGGATCCGGAACTGTCATGTCGGCAGCCGCGGAGCGACGTCAGCTCGGGAGAGATTACTGCTGAGATGGGTGCGCTCCTGGGCGGTGATGACGTCAGAGGTGGCATTTACCTGGAATAAGCGTGTTACTACCGGTTATGTTTCTTACCAGAAGATTGGAGGGGATCTGCGCACCAAACACCACCCACCGTAATGAACGTCATCTAGACTACTTTGGAGCAGAACGTAAGAATTCCATATATCACTCTCACTCATTTAAGAGCCAGGCAAACCGCGAGATGCCAGGTTCGGTTCGTGGGTGTCACCAAAGAGCGTTTGAAGCGGAGTTGAGGGACGCGTTCTGTGGACCACGGATCGAAACGGTACAAAAAGTGATCCGGATGATGTAGTCACCTTGAATTGGCATGAGACTGTGGCGCTTGGACGGTCCCCATATACATCAAGAAGAACTCGTGCTTTCCAGCCATCTAGAGTCTAACGGACACAATTCGAGTGGTTTGGCTCTTCATTGAAGCATCGTAACGTTGATTGTGTGGATGGCCTGCGACCGATCAAATTTTGATGGAGGTAGACTGGAATCCAAACTTGTTACGTCTGTTTGGACCGCATCTTCACTTTCATCATTTTCACAAATACGAAGGGAGTGAGGTCGCTATTTTTATTGTTCTACATAGACGTGCATCGACTTTACAAGACTCAGTTTCTCGACGTTCAGCTCTCATCGCGCTCATCACGCACGAATTCCACCGTTTCCGACCCGAGGCGCTGCGAGTCTAGATTCTTACCCCCTTCACTGCACTGCAATTCCACTCGCGATTTGCGGATTCCTGCACCGCAGCCAGTATATTGCAGTGCGCGCTTGATTCTGGCGATCTCCACGTCTGATCCAAACCACTACCTCCTGATTCCAAGGCGGGAGGCATCTCTCTTAGCAACGCACGCTACGAGTGGTACTTGGTTAGCCGTCCGAGTCAGACAACACCACCTGTGTTGTCTGGGCACTCCTACCGTCTCTCAATCCCATCAAGTTTACATCACAGAAGTAACCCAAGGCACGTCCATATGTGCAGTACACCATATCATTGTTCCATTGCTACACTTTCGGCTCTGGTGCCACTACAATACACCTTGCAAGTTCCAACGATATTCTGCACATTAACACTGACCATGTAGCACTTCCTCACTTCTCTGGCCCTGTGGGCCATGAAAACCATGACTGCGGGCTAATCCCTTGTGCTTCCGCGCGGCAAGCGTTGAGGTTATCGGACCAAGTATTATACGTTTTTGCATGGCACAGATCTTACTTTCGGGCGTTCACGAAACAGTCAAACGCCCGCCCCGTGATCGGCATTTTGCTGGTCATGGAGTGGATCGGAATGGGCTCTGTGTGATTTGGCTTTAGCGTGAGGAAACCGAAGTCGTTTCCCCAGGATCAGCTCTGGCCAGAGTGCTGATAGGCATAGATGTCCTCACCTTTTGATCTCCATCTCATGGTTACCGTCGAAATACAAGCAGAGCAACCGACCGAAACAGGTCGGCAATGCTACCTTCCAGAGTGCTGTGTAGGGCATTGCTGAGGGTAGCCTGATGGCCTTCGCGTCACGAGACCCTCGAATAATACCCATCATGACTATTCCTGTGCCCCGGGCC
>Ga0307513_10012404_pt1 | contig 10522 bp, 7 predicted proteins | sample 15_EM_MG_FD_202174 | JGI IMG/M metagenome (GOLD analysis project Ga0307513, IMG submission 202174) | Populus trichocarpa ectomycorrhiza microbial communities from riparian zone in the Pacific Northwest, United States - 15_EM | ecosystem: Host-associated > Plants > Roots > Unclassified | place...
CTCTTACTTCAACCGAATCGTCCTCGCCCACAGCGTCATCCAGATGGTTATCTCCGGAGTTGAAGGCCGAGCGGTGAAACGACGCCAGTCTATTCACTCGCCCCAGCGCGCACTGGAAAGGGAAGATGTTGGTCGCGTTATTTTTCACGCAATTCTCCCGGAGAGTCGCGAATAGACCTGGCTCCGGTTCAAAGGCCAGGACTGAGCCGCTTCGGTCCACCAGGCGAGAAAGCAGGAGCGAATAGAGGCCGATGTTTGCGCCCACGTCGACGACATTCATGCCAGGCCTAACGAGTTTCCGCAACAAGGCCGCTTCATCGTGACCCATCCAGCCGAGCCAGTGCAAACCCAGGGCCAGCAGCCGGTCCAGGGAAGGGGCGCGCATCCTTCGATCCCAGACATTGATCTCACGCCGCCACAAGAGCGGGGTGTGATTGAAGTTGTAAATCAGGGACGTGATCATTTCTCTCTGGGCGTTCGGCGCTAAATCAGTTTGATCTTCGCAATCGCGAGCAAAAGCATCCGCAACAACAGCAGACCGTGCCGCCAGCGCTGGATGTTTGTTTCTCCGTAAGTCCGGTCGCGGTAGCGGATCGGGATGTCGCCGATTTTCAGGTGCAAGTGATTGGCGCCAAAGATCAGGTCGAAGTCGCCGAACGGATCGAATTCTCCGAAATGCGCCCGGTTCGCGGCGATGCGTTCGTAGTCGGTTTTCAACAAGACCTTGGTGCCGCAAAGTGTGTCCTTGATCGGCTGGCCGAGCGCCCAGCTAAAAGCGAGCCCGAAAAATTTGTTGGCGCAGAGATTGCAGAAGCGCATCGCCTTGTCTTCCATCGGATAAACGAGCCGCACGCCGTTGGCGAAATCGGCGCGCCCGGAAATGAGCACGTCGTAGAACTTGCCCAGTTCCTCGGGCGGCATGGTGAGGTCCGCGTCGAGAATCATCAGGACCTCGCCGGTCGCAGCCTCAAAGGCCTCGCGGACGGCATTGCCCTTGCCTTTCCCGGTCTGGCGCATCGATTTGATGTCGAGGTCGGGATATTGTGTTTTCACCCGTTCGATCTCCGCCCAGGTGTGATCGGTGGAATGTCCCTCGATGAAAATAATCTCGGTATGTTTGCCCAGGCGGGGCATCCGCCGGACGGCGTCTTCGATATTTCCCGCCTCGTTGCGCGCGGGAATGATCACCGAAACGGTTTTCGCTCCGAGAGGTTTCTGCGCTGGCCGCGCGATTTGGAAAACGGTCAAGGCGAGTTGCGAGAGCAGCGGGGCGGAAAACCGGTTGATGGCCTTTTCGAGTCCGAAAAGCGGGAAGGCCACGAGCAAACGGCCCTGCTGCTTCATTACGTCCCATCCGGCGAGCGCCAGCATGTTCCGCATGTCAGTTGCGCTCAGCCAATTGCAGAGTGGATGCGTGGCGCGGACTCCGAACATGGTTCCGAGCGCCAGAAATGGGCGCCAGAGCGAGCTGTGAAAATTCAGGAGCAGGCGCGTTTGGCGGTGGGAAACCGCATGCACCTTTTCCAGAACGCGCTGGACATCCGCGGCCAGGTTCAGCGTCTCGGAAAGGATGACGAAATCGAACTGGCGATCGAGGATCAGATTTTCGCCCGCCATGACATGGAACTTTCCATGAGGAACCCGCGCGCGCGCCGCGGTGACTTGGGTCTCCGAGAGATCGATGCCGACGACATCGCGATTCGGAAGCAATTCGAGCAGGTTTCCCGCGCCGCATCCGATTTCGAGGATGCTCGCCCCTTCGGGAATCAGATTCCGATAATAAACGGCCAGCAGTTTGCGGTAGAAACGGCCTCCCGCCGTTGGTTTCGTGGGCGCCGCATCATAGAAAGTGCGGAGTTTGTCGAGGTGCCGTTCCAGGAGCGTCGGAACATTCGGCGCTGGCAAGACGCGAAACGGAGGCGGCTGACCTGCGAGGTCCTCATAAAGGCTCGAACAGAATGGCGCAGGAGCAGACATCGCACTCCATAAGAGCAGGAGCTACGCCAATACAGCCGCCTCACGGAACGTCGATTGCTTAGGAGGAAAACGAACGACGCGTCCATGACCAGCTCCTCTTTCTCTCGGGATTTCACCCGATCATGGCCGCTTCTGGCACTGCTCCTCATCGCGGCGGTTTGGCTTCATCGAACGCCTTACAGCGCATCAGGTCTCGAAATCCCTCCCGACACGGTCGAATACGCGCTCGCTCCGCTTCAGTTCCTCGAGACCGGCCGCTACGAGATTATCGTGGAAGGGAGGGGGCTGCCGCCGCGCTACCCGCCCTGGTTTCCCGTCCTCGTCATTTTACCGGCGTACGTTCTGTTTGGACACGATCCCGGCAATGCCATCATCCCGGTCACGGCGCTCGCAGTCGCCGGCGTTGGTTTCGCTTATGCGATTGGAAAACGAATCAGTTCCACTACGGGCGGAGTGCTGGCCGCGCTCGCCGTGCTCATTCTCCCATCCTACAGCCGCTGGGCCACCCAGGTGGTGAATGATGTCCCCTGCTCGGCTCTCATGCTGGGCACTTGTCTGGTCTACCTGAATCTGCGCGCCAGGCCCCGGTCGGCGCTTCTTTATTTGGGAGCGGGCGTCCTGGTGGCAGGAACGACCCTTTTCCGGCCGGTGTTTGCCGCCATGCTGCTGCCCCTCTTGCTCGCGACTCTCAGGCAAGAATCGAAGAGCGCCTTTTTTCGACGCTTGCTCTTGCTCATCGTTCCAATGGCCGCGGCGGCCACGGCCACTTTCGCTTACAACGCGGCCACGTTCGGCTCGCCTCTGCGCAATGGCTACAAATTTTGGACCGCTGTGCCGATGGATTACCCGACGATGATGTTTTCGCTCTCTTACCTCCCGACGAACCTGAAAGAGATCGGCGGCACCATCTTCCCGATTCTGTTGCTCGTTTGCATCGGGGCCTGGCTCCTGGCCCGAACTCTAAGACCAGCCGCTTTCGCCGCTTCCGGGCAGCCGCTTCAGGATGCAGTTGTCTTTTTCGTGCTCACGACCGGGCCCATCCTGCTCTTTCACCTTTTCTATTTTTACCCGGACGACCGGTTTCACATTCCGATTCTGGCGAGCGCCGCCGTGCTGACCGGTTCAATGCTGGCGCTCCTGATTGGCCCTGGGAAGGAAACCATTTTCAAACTGCTCTTGCCGGCCGTTTTTCTGCTGGCGGCCTTCGCGCGAGCCGCCACGCCGGCGCCACCGCCGCTCCGTCGAGTCGCCGCGGAGAGAGTGCGACAGCATACGCCCGACAATGCCGTCGTCATTTCCGCCATCGATCCGGTTTATCTCGGACGTCTGGCGGGGAGCGGATCGTCGCGCCGGATGGTTCCGTTGTCGCGCGACGTCGAATATGCATGGGTGCTGTTAGTCAGGAAACGCGTGGACGATCCTCGCTTGCGCTCGATCAAATGGAACGACGGCAGGGCGATTGACCTGGTTCGCCCCTTGATTCGCCCGCACGCGGAGGAGGCCGTCCGGTTTGTCGCCAGCGAGCGCATGGAGGCACTGGCCGTGGAGGCCGCGCGGGGCACGCCGGTTTTTTTCGAGTCGAGCTCGGTGGGTGAAAACGAGGCGAAGGTCGTGGCTGACTTGCGGGCGCACTTCAACCTGGTGCAGCGCGCACCGGACCTGTTCCAGTTGCAACCGAAATAAAGCTCACGGTTTGCGGCACAGCACCGCGAGGTTCTTCCCGAAAAAGTGGCCCAGAACCGGATCAAGGAATCTACTCACCGGAAACAGAAAACGGTCGTAAAGCCAGATACTGCGCGGCGAAATTTCCGCCTCGGCGCGGCGTCCAAAAAGCAACGCGGCAAAAAAACCGAGCGAATCTGCGTAACGCGCGCGCTCCAGAATGAATCCGGCCTGGCGCAGCATTGCCACCAGCGGCGCCCTCCGGTAGCGGCGCTGGTGTTCGACGTAATCGTCCAGTCGCGACCAGAGAACCGGAAAGGCCGGCACAAAAACAAAGAGCCGTCCGCCCTTGCGGAGACGGGAGAAGACGGCGCGAACGAGTGCCGCGTCGTCCGGCACATGCTCGAGGACGTTCAAAGTGTAGACAAAATCGAGCGATTCCGGTTCGTGCTCTTCCGTCGCAGCCTGGACCGGGAAGCCAAGTTGCCGGAGAACCGCTTGATTTTCCGGGTCCGGCTCGATGCAACTGACCTCCAGCCCATGGGCCCGAAGCCGTTCTGCGAATGTCCCGCGGCCCGCGCCGAGATCGGCAATCTTCCGTGAATGCGGCGGTTTCGCGGCGAGAACCTGGTCCGTCAGCCAGCCGTTGTAATTCCGCGCCTCCTTCAGCAGATCGAGGATGTCATGTCCTCGATACTGAAATGGGGAGGTGGCTGTCGAGGGCCGGGAGGGATGCAGTGGCGCTGGCAGCGGAGAAGACATGGGATTCGCGTTTCCGAATGTTATACTTCAGGATGACGCAGAGAGCACGGACTCCATCGCGCCAGCCGATTTTCTTTCCCTCTTCATACGTGCGGCCGTAACACGAAATGCCGACTTCGAAAAAACGGCAGCGGCGCTGGGCCAGTTTCGCGGTGATCTCGGGCTCGAAACCGAACCGTTTTTCCTCGATGCGAAGGTCTTCCAGAACATCTCTCCGGAAGACTTTGTAGCCTGTCTCCATGTCACTCAGGTTGATATTGGTGAAGATGTTCGAAAGCAGAGTGAGAAGGCGATTTCCCACCATGTGCCAAAAATAAACGACGCGATGAGGACGGCCTCCCAAAAAACGGAGCCAAAAACGACATCGGCTTCTCCATTTTCGATCGGACTGAGCAATTCAGCGTAGTCCCTCGGGTCGTACTCCAGATCGGCGTCCTGCATCAACGATGTCTCCCGTGGCCTGCCGAAAACCGTCTCCATCGCGGCGCCTTTGCCTCGATTAATGGCATGATGCACGATTGTTACTCCGTCACCGGCGAGCGTACCGACGATCGCGCTGGTCCCGTCCGTCGAGGCGTCGTCGACGATGATAATCTCGGTCCCGGCGGAGACCACCGCTTTGACCTTCTCCACGATCATTCTGATTGTGCGGCGCTCATTGAAACAGGGAATGATGACGGAAAGAGTCATTTTGGTGATCCGATATCGGAGCAAATCGAGTACCAGTGCATTCGCCCGATGCGGCGGCCGAAAATGTCGAGAGCGCGAGAAGAACGAAACGACGCGCAGTCCTACGGAGCGGCGCTCGGCGGTTCCAGAGAAGCGGCCCCGATCTGGAATGCCCGGCAGTTTTCGGCGTCGAATGTCCATGCGCGAACCACTCGGGCGCCAATGGGAATTTGTCCTTCTTTCCACGACTTCATCCAACCGGAGCGAAGGTATGTTTTGTCATTGAGCCTCTGGCTCACTTCGGGACGCTTGAAACCTACTTCGGCTAGCGCAAAAATAATCGGCTCCCCCTGCGCGTCGTCGTAGGTAAGAAGAACTCCATCGGCGGTCCGGTGGCTTTCCGGCAAGATAGCCCAACCGCTCACCGCGAATTCGCCACCAACGCGTTTCACAAGCTCGTTAAACTCACCCATCGTTTCCGCATTCGTCCGCCAAGCGATTTCCTGAATACGGTTCGACCGCACGAGGGGCGGACGAAGATACCCGCGGCGATCCAGGAAATTTGTGTGGGCTTTGAGCGCCGGCTCGGTTGGATGCACGTTGCGAGCAAGGTCCCGCGGCTCATCGACCACGTTAATCAGGAGAAGGCCGGCCTTGCCCGATAGGCGACTATGCTGAAAACGCCCCCATGATTCCAACGACCTAATCGTTCCGGAAACGAAGAGAAAAGAAAGTGCCGCCGCCACGACGATAAGGCTCCTCTTCAGGACGACCGTGTCCGCACCGATATCGGACTGAGTGCGCCAATGCCTGAAGACAAGCGAAACGAGAAAGAGCAACCCGATTGGCAGCATGATGGCAAAGGAGACATAGCGTGACTGGGTCGCCGCGGAGACTCCAAAGCCAACCCGTCCGACCATGGTGAGAAAGGCGCTGACTAACGCCGAGCCCGCCAGCGAAACCCACGGCAGCGCCTGCGCCAGGAGCGTGCGATCCCGCCGCCGGCACCACAAATAGACCAGGCAAGCGGCAAAGAGAATAACCAGGACCGCGCTTGCCACCGGAGCCACCGCGGATGCATTTGGCGCCGTGCCGGAGAAAGGGGTGCCCAGATACGCGAGAGTAAAATGGGTCGCCCGGAATGGATGCTTTAGAGCTTCCCAGACGTTCGGATGCGTTGCGGGCCGCGCATATCCATGAAAATAGAGATACACGCTGGCGGCGCCGATGAAGAGCCACCCCAGCCACCAAAGTTTCAAGCCACGCTCTCGGACCCTGCCTTGGGAAAACAGCAGAAGAGGCGCGGTCAAGAGCCACGCGGAGAAACCGCTCGCCACCGAGAAAGTGCTCACGAGGCAAGGGATCAGCGTAAACACGAAGCACCAGGGACGCCGCAGGGAAAGAGCTGCCCACAGGCACGCCGTCAAACAGGCGAGCGGGAGAAAGAATCCGATCTGGAAGCCCCAGAGAAGATTTTCCCATTGGAGCGGAGTGAAGAGCATCACATTAGCCGCGAGCAAGAGCCATCCACGATAACGCGCGTCTTGCCATCCAGTAATCAGCGCCACGCGCCAAAGATTCACGGAGCAAATACAGGCCAGGATCCAAATAACCAAAAGTTCCGCTCGGATATTCCAGTGCGTAAGCTTCGCGAGGCCCAGCGTGATCAACCTCGGAAAGAAAATGCGATGTTCGTTGTGAAACGCAAAAAGGTCGGCAAAACCCAAAGTCCCCGCCTGCATCTTTTCGAGGAGAGGTAGTGTTCCGTCCCACTGGTCACCCCACGGCGTGTCCACGCCGTAGAGGAACACCAAAATGCCCACCCAAGCCGCCGGAGCTGCCAGGACAAGAAAAGTGATCAACGGGCTGCCGAAAACTGACTTCGTGCGCTGCTCCGGCACACGATCACCTCGCTGAGGACGGAGGGATTCAAGAGTGACGTCACTTACTCCAGCACCATCACCGGTGGAGAGAAAATGAGGAACCAACGTAAGGTGTTTCCGATAGAAAATTGCGGATTTCCGCGCGGCGGGATCGATGGCCAATTCAAAGCAGTGGGCGTGCCACTGATCGCGCCCTTCCAGCAGCGATTGTGAGGCGGCGCATTGTCTTTCCCGCTGACCTGCTAAAGTCTCCCAACATGTCCTTCCCATCGTCACGCGATCGCAAGCTTTACCTGACAGCGCTGTGCGTCATTCTGGCAATCGGTGCGTTTCTGAGATTGCCGCCCGTCGCTTTCCTGGGCCCAAATGCGCCGCTTCGCTCCCTCGCTTCGATTCATCCGACCGCACAGTGGGCGGCGCAGGATCGAATGGGAATGGATGAAGGTTTGTATCGCGATTACCTCAACCAGGTGATTGGGGCGGGCCTGAGTTCGTATCCGGAAATCGTTCAGTATTACGTGGAGGTTCAAAGGCCCCTGACCGGTTCGATCCTGCCGCCGATGCGGTTTCTCTATATCTTTGCCGCTTATATCTGGCACTCGGTCTTCGGAACCGACGCTTTTACGGCCCTGAAGTGCGTTTCCTCGTTTTTTGGCCTCCTCACGCTGGTGCTCTCCACCGTTTTCGCCTGGAGGATGAAAGGACCGGCCTTCGCCTTGGGAATCGCCGCGCTCATCGGGGTCGCCCCGATTCAAATTCACATGTCGCAACATGCGTTGGTCGACGGTTTTTTTACTTTTTGGGCTTTGCTCAGCCTTTGGGCGCTCTGGGAAAATTTGCGCGCACCGCGAAACTGGTTCTGGCTTGCAACCTACATTTTCGCCCTCTGTTGCATGGTGCTGACCAAGGAAAATGCCTTCTTCGCCTTCGTTGGGATCGTGGCAATCATCGTTCTCAATCGCTGGCTGCACATCGGAACTGTGACGCGCGAACTTCTTCTCGCGACATTGCTCGGTCCATTCCTCGGCGTCGTAATCCTGGTGGTCCTGGTCGGCGGCATCGACGTTCTCTTTGCCGCCTATCAGCTTTCAGTCAGCAAAAACTACGAGCTTCCCTTTGCGATCGCGACCGGCGATGGGCCCTGGTACCGTTACCTTCTCGATATCCTGACCGTGAGCCCGGTCGTCTTGATTCTGGCCTTCGGCGGCCTTTTCCGCCTCGATGCGGCGAAGAAACCGGAGATTTTCTGCGTCGTCTTCATTGCGGCGAGCTACCTCGTCATGTGCAACATCAAGTACGGAATGAATCTGCGTTACACCAACATGTGGGACATGCCGTTGCGGTTCCTCGCCTTTAGCCAGATCTCCGTCTTAGCCGCGTCGTTAAACCGTTATCGGACCTTGGTTCTTTGCGCTGTCGTAGGTCTCATCTGCGTGATCGAGCTGCGACAGTACATCATCCTGTTCGTCCAATTCCCGCTTTACGAACTGATCCCCCAATTACTGCTGCGCGCCTTGCACATTATCAAGACGGCTTCGCCGTAACGGAAGCTACGCGACGCGATCGAGGAGTTGCGACCGCAGGACCGCACTTCCGGAGATCGTTTCCTTGAGCAAGTGCCGCGAATCGGGGAATGCGCGCGCGCGGATGCAAATCTGATAAGCAAAGAGGCCCTGGGAGAGCTTCAGCAGCATCCGGTTCACTTTCAGCAATGCCTTGCCCCAAAAGTTCATGCCCAGGACCAGCGGAAAGGGCGCCGGAATACCGCGCGCTTCCAGGATTTCGTAGCCCGCTTGTTCGAGCAAAGCACGCAACGATTTGAAAGTGAACAAACGCCGGTGCCCCAGGCCGAGAATTCCTTTTCGGCTGTAATTGAACTGGCCGAGGGCCAGCATGCAGCGCGTGACGAAAAACGCCACATTCGCGGACGTGATGATCACCTCGGGCCGGCGGCCGGCCGTCTGATCCCGCAACGCGTCCATGAAGTTCTCCGGGTCGTGCAGATGTTCGATCAAGTCCATGAGGAGGATTTGATCGTAGGCGGGAAGGCCCGGCGGCAGGTTCGGGCTCGCCGCGGAACGAATGGTCGCCGAGTTCTCGGCCAGCTCATTGTCCGCGAAGTCGATTGCGGTCACCTGACAACCCCTGCGCTGTAATTCGGCGGCGACACTCGCATGCCCGATCCCGAGCTGGAGCACCCTCTTGCCGGAGGCGCACGATTCGACGGCGAAGGTTTGTGAGGATGGAAATCCGAGCTTGTCGCTGTGGTTCCGTGTCTCGGGATTCACGTCGAATTTTCGATCGAAAAAAAGGTGAATGCCGCACAAGCGGGCTTTGATCGTGGACTTGAAAACGTCCCAGGCATACTTCATCCCGTTCACGTGACAGACTTCGTCGCCGTAAAATGTCGGGATCGGCAACTCCGCGATGCGCAGCTTCCTGAGCACAAACTGAATGATGATTTCTGTGTCGAAATGGAACTCGTTCGTGTTTTTTTCAAACGGGATTTGCGCTAGGGCGGCGGTCGAATAAAGCCGGTAGCCGCTGTGAAACTCCGAGAGCTTCGTCCCTAACATCCGGTTCTGGAATACGGTCAGGACCTGGTTGCCGATCCACTTGTAGGCAGGCATTCCCCCTCGCCTCGCCGCCCGCTTGTCGATCATCCGCGATCCAAAAACGGCATCGGCCTCGCCCCGCGCCAGAGGCGCCAGCAACATCGGCAATTTTTCCGGCGCATACTGGCCATCCCCGTGCACGAGCGCAACGATGTCGAAACCGTGGTCGATCGCGTAGCGGTAGCCGAGTTTCTGGTTGCCGCCGTAACCTTGATTTTCCGGCGTCCGGAGAACCGTGATCTTGAAGGCCGAATCTCGCTGCTGATAGCGAAGTCCCTTGACGAAAGTATCGTCCCTGGAAAAATCGTCGATTATCAGGATTTCGACGTCGGCACTTTGCAGGCTCTGCGGGATGCGGCTGAGAACCTTTTCGATCGTCGTCTCCGCATTGTAGGCAACGATAAAAATGAGCAGGCGTTTGCCGCCGAGATCGATTCGATCCGGCGCGGCAGGTTCCAGCTCCGCGAAATACATGCGAAATTGAGAGCTAGAATTACGCCATTTGGTCGCGGTCGGCGGTGGCCGGTTCGTCGCTGAGGGAAGGCTTCGACGTATCCCCCAGCGGCAGCACGGTTCCTGCTCGTATTAGACAGGTGCGTTTTACGACCTCACCGGCAGCCCGCGAGCGCCGCACCTTCGACCAGGCCTTCGCCCCCAGGAATAATGCATTCGGGTTCCTCCGGCTCACCCTGGCGCTTCTCGTGATTTATTCGCACTGCTTTCACTTGGGAGGATTTGGGATGGACCGTCTGGCGGCCATGACTGGAGGACGATATGCGATTGGATCGCTTTCGGTGGCGATGTTCTTTGTCCTCAGCGGCTTCCTCATTTGTCGCAGCGCGTCGATCTCCCGGTCTGTTCCTCGTTTTTTGTGGCATCGGTTCCTACGCATTTTTCCGGCCTATTGGGTGTGCCTCGTCGTTTGCGGGTGTGTCTTTGCGCCACTGATGGCCT
>Ga0307513_10012405_pt1 | contig 10522 bp, 10 predicted proteins | sample 15_EM_MG_FD_202174 | JGI IMG/M metagenome (GOLD analysis project Ga0307513, IMG submission 202174) | Populus trichocarpa ectomycorrhiza microbial communities from riparian zone in the Pacific Northwest, United States - 15_EM | ecosystem: Host-associated > Plants > Roots > Unclassified | place...
GAGAGGAGACAATGGGCGAAAGTCATTGATACTTCTAGTGTTTGAAGGTCCAGTCTCAAGACTGGAAAAAGACCGAGACTGGACCGGACCAGGACTGGAAAAGACCAGGACCAGACAAGACCAAGACCGGAAAAGACCGCAAAGAAACTGGTTTTGATAGACCGGTCTTTGTGGTTAAGACCGGTTTGAACCGGTAGACTTATACCCCCAATAAATACCTTCAATTTGAGCCTATACCCATCAAAATTGGTTGAAATCTGACAATGTTATGGTCAAAACTATAAAATATCGGACAAAAAGAGTAGATGTGATGGAAATAAATCATATCTTACTCAATTCTTCACCGTTTTCAATGTTACAGGGCTCATATTGAAGGTAATACGTCAGTCAACAATCCCTACTGACAAATAAATGTAATAAATGTAGTATATTAACCATGCAATAAATTTCCGGTCCAGACCGGTCTAAGACTACAAAAAACCGATCAAGACTGGTCTACGTCGGTTTTGTGCGGTCTTTTGTGGTCTCTGAACCGACATGGACCGGTCCCGGTCTTGGTCTACTGCCCTGGGGGTCGAAAGACCGGACCGGACCGGACCTTTAAACACTAGATACTTCTATGTATTTAATAATAAAAAAAGAAAAAAGCTGGCCTAAAACATGGAGGTTCTGTGAAACAAACATGTGACCTGACATACCCACTCTGAAGTAATTATGAGTAGTCAGCTAATACAACTATTCAATTTCATTCTATGCTCCATCACGCTTCATCAATGGGCTACTTTGCTCTCAGCCCTTCCTGCACCAAATTCCATGTGAATGTGCTCATGTTACATTGTTATCAATGCCATAATGATGGGTGAAAGGCTTGGAGGTGATTGGTACAGTTTTTATGGAGATGTGGTAAGTTCACCTTGGCTGTATACCCCAACTTTTATTCTCCTTCATTTTTTTATGAGGTCCTTTTGATTTTTTGGGATATCATATTCCTGAATATAATGAACACATAGCACCCACTTGCATGCTTTTTGGTGTAGTAATCAATGTTTTATTCATTATTTCCTCTGACCTACCTACTTAATAGGGATTAACTTTTCTTTCAACCACTCCTGCACCCAATCTCATACAAGTGGCCTTATTACAAGTCTAAATTTATTTTAGACTCATTTATTAGTGTGTGTCTACAGCCAAAAAATTAAGACACCTGGCCGCTATCATTGATTTATTCCCACGATTACATCTTTTGTAACACTAAAACCCTTCCATTACACTTGTTACTGACTTTTGTGATTTTTTGGGTTGACCATGGGATTGTTCCACTCCAGCATGCAGATTTTGAGTTTTTATGGAAGGTGTGACTTGATTGTCACACCAGTTGCTGCGTTGCCAACATTACTAAGCCACCTCCATCCACCTTTATATACAATGTATGACCAATTGTACAACCTATCTAGCTGACATTAAGTATACATTATGAGTCTGAATGAGGAGAATCCAATGGTACCATTTTCATTACATAATTTGTGTGGGAAGACAATCTCTGCAGACAAATACTGTATTTTTGATTTTACACTAGGTTAATAATGCTGGAGTTACATCATCGCAGTGTCCTTTTAAAGGATATGAAATTCTAAATTTAACAGTACCAGTTTCATGTCAATCTGAGTAGAACTGATGGAGGAATGAATATTTTACCTGTTTTGTTAAATATAAACAAGGGTAAAATATTCATATCTCTGTAGATTCTCCTCAGAAAAATATGATCTTGGTACTGTTATATTCAGAATTTTATTCTTATTAGTGCTGTGTATGGATTATGTAAATATCTCCTCTGTGCAAGGTAGAACATTGTATTTCATAGTATTTCCAAAATTACAACATATAAACAGGGGCATGATTATATAATCAGACCATAGAGTATATAAGTTAAATTCAGATGTATGCAAGCTTTTTAATTCTCTAAAAGCTACCTCACAGTCATAAAACATTCTGAATAACTTCAAATGTGTGAAGACAGTGCTGAGCACCAGCACCAATGGTAATGCAAGGTAAAAAATTACATTTTTTTGGGAGAATTAGTCATAAGATGCCACATGACCTTAAAAATTGCTTGTGACAGTAGGTGTGTGTAGCAGGCATGCACACCCAAAGGTGGGGTTGGTGGCAGACTCAGCAGCTCTGATGCACATTATAATGGCCACATCAGCTGAGCTTATCTCTGCTGACTCTATTCTTGTGAAAACACACTTATATCCCCAGGAATAAAATATCAGCATTTGGAAATTGCTCTGATAAACATGGAAAGGGTCTAGTTATGCAAGGGAATTACTTTTTTACCTAGTAAGTGTCAGGGAATAGGTATTTTGTACTTGGTAAAATCAGAATTAAGCTCTGGGAACATGAAAAATACATATATATTAATCAAATACATGAACTATATAACAGAAATAATACTTGTGCAGTTCAACAGCCATATTGGTCAGAGACCATCCAGGATGTTGTATAATAGTGGATGTGAAGAGTTTTTCAAAGCCAAGTTGAAGACAGAGAAATATGGAAACACCAACACAGCAGGGGTTGCTGCCTCAAGTAGGGATTATCAGGGGTTTTGAAACCCACAGGGGTCAGGGGTAGGGTAAGTGGGGGTAAGGGTCAGGGTAGGGATTTCCATACCCTTGAAAAACCCTTACCCTTGGCAGGGGTCAAAGGTATTGATCAGCAAGAGAAAAAATAAATATATTACATTTTTTTACCCACAAAAAAAGGGTTTTCCTTCTGAAATATTTGTTTATGGCTTGTATAAAGGCATATTAGATAGAATAACAGTGCTGTTAACACATTTCACTGTTCAAAATTAATAAAGTAATTTTTACAAGGTGATTTTACATTAAATTAGATGAATACCCTTGGGAATTAGGCAAACCCATGGGTTTTGAAAAACCCTTACCCTGACCCACCATTGATGAGGGTAAGGGTTTTTGGAGGGTAGGGTAGGGGTACAGCTGAAATACCCCAGGGTTACCCATGATAATCCCTAGCCTCGAGGACAGCTAAAAACTTGGTCTGATGATATGTTAATCACTATTTTAAATATCTTGACAATTTAAATTTTAAGTAAAGAATACTCTTTTATTTTAAATGCAGGGAAAAGTTCAGTAACAAAGACTTTCTGTAGAAAGAGCTCCAATATGAAAAAATCTGGCAGGTGCATGTCCCAAAGACTTTAAACAAGACTTTAAATCTTGGTCAAATCCAATACTTTTCCAGAGATAAAAAATACAAAGTGGTTAAAGATTTTCAATTCCCATGATTTTTACTATAGAATTTACTATTTGAAATACTGAATTCTACCTTGGAATAAGTTTTTGATGGTCCTAAATACAGCAACCTCTGCCATGCAACACATTGACAAAAAATAGAAAACAAAGAAGAAAAAAATATTAAAGTCCAATGGCACAACTGTCATTATCTTTGCAAACTGCTGCAAATGCAAAAAATCTAAAGAACTGGTTATAATCTGCATATGTAGGCTACACCTAACTGTGTCAAGGACTGTTCCAAACTCTAAATCTAACTGTTGTAACTGGAACTCATAACTTGGTTACTAACCGCATAACACTACTCTATCAAAGCAGCGGAACTAAAGATAATATTAAAGTATAATCAACGAGGTCAAGGGTTACACTTTGTTTTGAAACATCTTCTTGATAGCAGCTGTGGAGTAGGATTTTGGACGTTCCAGAGCTATCGCAACCTTAAATATCAAAATTGATACAAGAAAAGACAACCACTTACGAGCTCCCAGAGCACGGTCCCAGATTAGTTGAGCAGCAACACCAAAGGCACGGGATACACCAAACAAAACTGTATAGAACTGCATCTGGGTAAGCCCATAGTGGGTAAGAAGTACACCAGAGTGCGCATCAACATTAGGCCAAGGGTTCTTGGCCTTTCCAGCCTAAAGGACAAAAAGATGATTAAATTTCATCAGAGAGACATAAATAAATATTGAGAACCTCAAGAAGGATGTCGGGAACAAGGTTGTAAATTTGTCCCACAAGCTTAAACATCTTGTCGTCCGGCAAGTGCTTCAAGGCGAATTCACGTTGGGCGGTGTAACGAGGGTCGGTCTTCCTGAGAACGGCATGACCATAACCAGGAACAACCTGACCACTTTTGAGGGTGGACCAGATATATTCTTTGACAGCCTCGTCCGACGCATCCTCACCGATCTGTGCTTGCATCTTCCTGAGCCAGATTAGTACTTCTTGATTGGCAAGGCCATGGAGAGGACCAGCGAGCCCGTTAAGGGCAGCCGCGTAGGCAAGGAAAGGGTCCGAGAGAGCTGAACCAACAAGTTTTCCTGTGTGTGCGGAAACATTTCCACCTTCGTGGTCGCTAAGAAGGAATGAGTCCCGCTTTTATCGAAGATATAAAACAGTATTTACCTGTGGATTGTGATGTAGAGTCTCATCAATTCAACAAAGGGTTCATTATCACCAAAGCCAAGGAGAGTTGACAAATTGTGAGAGTAGTCCTTTGAGGGATCGATGGCAGGAAGTTTGCCTTTGCCAAAGACATTACAATAAATACGGCCGGCGATGTTGGGTAGTTTAGCGATGCTATTGCGAGGAATAAACTCGGTGCGGATAGCAAGACATCAGGAAAGTAACGTACAGGTCCATAGAATCCTCGAAGGTAGGACCCCAATAGTCCTTTTTGGAAATTCCATCCTGGTAAGCTTTCGCAAACGCAGAGTTGTGGTTAAGCTGCAAAGAAGGATGAGTGACTAAGTATGTACTTCTGACGTGCGAGACGCACGGCGGTGACCGCCAAACTGAACTGGCTCATGGGGTGAAGGGTCGGCGGGCAGCGGTCAAGAATTTCCTCGACGAACTCGGGAAGGGCGGAGCGTGCGGCCCAGTCGCGTGAAAGCTCGGCAACCTGTTCCTGGGTAGGGATCTCTCCAGTGACCAAAAGCCAAAAGAGTCCTTCTGGAAGAGGTTCGTCGCCTCCGGGAGCTTTGGGGAGTAATGCTTGACATTCGGGAATGGTTTTGCCACGGAACCGAATTCCTTCGTCTGAGGAGTGTCAAGGAATGCTGACGGTGGATATGATTGTGCATACCTGCGTCGAGCACAGAGCCGTCCCAGATGAGAGCAGGAAGACCTCTCATGCCACTAAATGAAGGATTGAGCTCGAGTGGATGTGACGGAGAAGTGAGTAGACGTACCCGTAGAGTTGATTGACGATGACGGGACCAAAGGATTTTTTGCCATGCTCAGCGCGTGCGGCTTTTACCTGAGGAACAGAGTCAGAGAAAGGGGGGACGCAAAATGAGAGTACGGACATTTTCGCGTTCTTTTGGAATTAGCTCAGCCAGCCGTTCCTTGAGAGAGACAGGTTTTGCGGAGGTGGATGAAAGACGGGTTGCCGGGAAAGTAGCGCGCAACACCGAAGGGCGAGACTAGGAAAGAATGGGCGGGGTAAGATATTTGGGAGGAGGAATAACGTACGGAGGCAAGAAGAGACCTGGCAGAGACGGACATGGTGGTGAAAATGTTTTATCGAAAACACGTCGTAATTTATATTTTTATACATCCCGACTTCTTCCACAATCACATGACCGTTACCTCATCCTCCGACCACGATGGGCAAGCGAAAGCGGCCGGCGGCGACGACGACGACGACGGCGGACGACATCCCCCTCCTACCCCAGGTTTTCTCCCTCTCATTTCCGTAAAAAGTATATCGCTCACCGGTCGACAGAAAAAACACTATCGCCAGCGTGCCCACGCAAACCCGTTCTCTGACCATTCTCTCCAGTATCCCATCGCCCCGAGTGCTATAGACTGGTCAGTTCACTATCCAGCATTTTCAGGGACAGGCAAGGCCCCTGAATTTGCGGATGTCGGCTGTGGCTTCGGCGGTCTCCTGATCGCCCTCGCCCCCATGTTTCCCGACACCCTCATGCTGGGTATTTCTCCCCCTTTCGCCTTATAGTGCCCTGTTAAATCAATAGTTACAGGAATGGAAATCCGTGTTCAGGTTTCCCAGTATGTCCAGGATCGCATTGCAGCCCTCCGCGTCACTGGCGAGTCAGACGATCCCGACTCTACCGTGTACCACAATGTCTCCATCGTTCGCGCCAACGCGATGAAATTTCTGCCAAACTATTTTTCAAAACACTCCTTGTCCGCTTTGTTCTTCCTCTTTCCAGACCCTCATTTCAAATCTCGCAAGCACAAGGCCCGCATTATATCCCCAACATTGCTCGCCGAGTACGCCTATGTGTTGCGGCCCGGCGGCATCGTCTACACCATCACCGATGTCAAAAATCTTCACGACTGGATGATGGCCCATCTGTCCGCCTTTCCTCTCTTCGAACCCGTTGATGAGAAAACGCTGCGTTCGGAAGGAAAGGGCCCTATCATCGATGCAGTGTACACTAGTACAGAGGAGGGTAAGAAAGTAGAGAGAAACGGTGGCGAAAAATGGCTGGCATGTTTCCGACGCATCGAGTGTGAAATCCATTGAATTTGTTCATTCCCGCTCCATGTCTCTATGTTGAGATTCTGCAGAATTAATAAACATCCTAAGGTACAGTTCTCATCTCTTCATATCCGTGGCTGGTTTACCAGCGACACTTTCACGTTTTGGGCATCGCTCTCCTCTGACTGGCCGAAGGCAAGCAAAGGAAAAGTGATGATGCTGCACAAAAGTCATGCGAGCGTTGTTCCGTTATGTAATACAACCCTCCTGTTATCAGCATCAATCTTGGGGATTATTGGCTATATTTTAAATATCAAATCGATAATTTATGTTCGTTCAAGTCGACCGCGATTGTGATGAGTGGTGAGTGTGGACCGAAAACAGGTACAAGGACGTTGCGAGTGATGGTGGCTCTGAGTCTCGACTGATTGTTTGGTTTGTACCGCCACCACCACCGTTATGCAAGGCTTCAACAAGTGAGACGTTATTCATCTGCATCTCTCCGAGCTTTCTACTCAACATATCCCAGATATTATCCTCCCGACTATGATCCTTCTCAAGGGAGTTTGAACAAGGCTCGTGGTACGCAGCCTGCACCCAAACTTTCCAATTCCGCTTCTTACTCACCCTTTTCGCCCCTTTTCAGGAAAACATGCGTTGGGAGATCGCGCCCGGAAATTGGACCAAGGCATCCTAATCACTCGCTTCGAATTGCCTTTCAATATCTGGTGGTAAGCACTAGACAAAAAATATATGAATGTCCCCTACCAACATTTCCAGTGGAACATGCAACAACCACATTGGCATGGGTGTTCGTTATAATGCAGAGAAGAAGAAAATCGGTGCATATTACTCGACACCCATCTTTTCGTTCCGTTGCAAGTGCCATCTCTGCGACGGGTGGTTCGAAATCCAAACCGACCCCAAGGTATGTTATACTGGTGTCCTGTGGCCGGCCCCTCTGACTCGTATTGTTAGAACACGCGGTATGTTGTAACTTCGGGTGCAAGACAGAAAGACGAAGATTGGAATCCAGAAGAAAATGGAGGGTTTGCCGTTCATGGTTGGTTCTCTTACCAAAGGCTTGTGTAGATCTGTCTAATGCCTCAACCAGATACGGACAAGGAATCGGCCACAGTCGATCCTCTGGTCGCTTTGGAAAAGACCACAGACGCCAAAAACCATATGGATAATGTACAACGTCCGCGGATTGAATCTCTGCAGGATGCCTCCGAACACTATAACGCGGATCCATACTCTCTCTCCATCAGAGCTCGAAAACGATTTCGGGAAGAGAAGAAGGTGGAACAAAAGAAAAGAAAATCCGATGATCTATTAAAAGGTCGCTACGGTTTACCAGAAACCTTGAAACTTGTGGAGGATGACGAGAAGGCGATAGAGGAAGCGAAATTTGAATGGGAACAGGCAAAACAAGAGCAGATGCGTGCCTCGAAACGGAAGAAAACGACACTAGCGATAACTTCTATTCCCTCCACATCCTTTGCGCCTTCAACAAATTCTGCTTCTAGTTCACTGGACTCATTGCGGGCCCGAATCCTACAAAATACGGCGAAGAAGTCGGGCGTATTTCAATCAAGATCGGCGCCAAGTCCAGCCCGACAAAAGCAATCTGGTTGACACTTCATCCCTTATGTATATCACGACCCATGTATTTTATACAAGTACTCAGTAGCACATAATACTTCTCTTGAAGGTCACTGGTCAGAAGTTCCCAGAATCGAGTTGAGTTCGATGCACAGAACATAATGATACGTGGCAATGAACTTTTCTCAAGAGATGGCGTCGGCGATATATAGTCCGATACATTATCTGAACGTTTGACCGTTGGTGGGAAACGCCGGTGGGTTGCCAAAATGAAAGTAAATTGTGGATTGCGCCAAAAAAGAAAAAGAGCTCTGTCGCCTCCTGCCCATGGTATTACATACTCGGATATGGTAAGGTCAATTCGACCTTTTGAAATAAGAACTATTCACTGCTGTCGCTTGCACCATGTCGAAAATGGTTTCGCCTACTCCCAAGAATTTCTCGGCGACTGAACGGATCGTAGGGTCTGATATTGCTGATGCGTCTGGGCTGTAAATACGTGATGTCAAGGACAGCGGGTGGACTTGGATTGAATGACTGACGAGAAACCGCTTGAGCGCCTCACGCCCGCGAGTACTGTTGATAATAGGACAGCGTCGGCAGTGTAGTGAACAAGCCTTCCAAGAACCATGGTAGTAGTTGGGGATTAAGGAATATTTCCTAAATAGGACTACCAACTGGCTACTCCCCATCCGTTGAAAGCAACTCCTCTCAGATTCCAAACACCTTCCTGCGGCTGCTTATTTCCATCAGAATCTATTGCCCGACTCTGGACCTTCCCATTTCCCGCCACAGATCCAATTTCAGCTTCCCACAGCGTCCAGCTCCACTTTCCTTGCTGATATGTGATCTCAGCATCCCGCCAAGTTTCGCCCCCATCGATGGTAATCTCTATTCCCCTCACATTTCCGGATGGACCAGGGGTTGCATATCCTTTCACGAAAAGGCTGCCATCACAAGACCGGCTTGCGGAGGCGACCACCGAATTCAGATGCAAGGCTGTCATCGATGGGTATTTCGACCACATTGGTTTTGCTTTCTCCTTTGTATCGATCTTTCGTGTCTATTTCAGTTACGAATGAAAGGAAGAGAAAGCAAAACAGACATTGGGAGGCAAAATTTTGTAATCGCGCTGCTGGTAGAAGTTCTCAGACTCGTCAGGGGAAACGATGATCGTGTCCACCCATTTGACCCAACGCGCGCCCAAAAATCCTGGCACAACCACACGGAGTGGTCCTCCATGATCAGCACTCAAAGGTTCACCATTCATCTGCAATGTCGATTGTCAAGATTGCAGCTTTGATGTCGGTTATTGGCGTACCTCATATGCAAGCAAAGCATGTCCGATATCTGGAGACAAGGGGATTGACGCTCCGTAATAAGAATCGTCCTGACAAATAGTCGCGTGTGATTCAAAGCAAATGTGGCGATTTACATCTCCCTGCAACGATATTCCTGCGTATTTGAGGAGATCTGAAACTAATACTCCTCCCCATCTGCAATTCGCGATCACACCGTCGGACCACGGGACGCCGTGAACTGGCTTGATCAAACCCATTTCTTTTCTTCGGATTCCAGCGCACTATATTCCGGATCATTAGACGCTTCTGGTTCATGCTCACATATATACCTGAAGAACGGCCACCACATGAGTCAGGGGCAAGTTGGCCTTGACCTCGGATAGCCGTAATCTGACGTCGTTCTTGCTGTTCTGTTTTACGACAACAGTGTAGCTCTCCTCGTCGAACTCACGGACCGGACCATGGTTCCGACAATAGACAAGTTCTTCAGGGGTCAAGGCAAATTCGACGAGGGAAGCAGCGGGAGGTTCTGCATTGAATGGCTGAGGTTCCTGAATGTGAAGAAGGGAAGAATGTAGTGGTTCGGAAGTAAAGTCCATGCTGTTGGTGAAAAAGCTCGGTGATCCGTTCTAAATAAGTACTGGTCTATTTTCTCTCGCATGCAATGTCACGGGATACAACAATATACTATTGGTATTTATCAAGGCTCCAACGACGCGGGGAAAGTACCGTTCTCGCGCTGGTCGTCAAACTTGGTGATCTAGACAAATGTAAGGCACAAAGAAAAGAACCAGGGCACACAGGCTTACCCATTCATCTAGGCAAGTCGATGGTGAGTCAGTGAAGTGGGATACAACAAAAGACGCACTAGGGCAAAGTGAGTGGTACGCCTTCCTAAACTGTTTGCATGGAGCATAATCCTCGCCCTTGGCAGAGATGCACTTGAAATAGTCGGTATAGTTTTGGAAGCTGGGAAAAGGGATGAGTATGGACGTAGATGGTGAATGAGCGTTATATGTACCAGTTCCTGGTCTGGTTCGTGTTGGGGAAACGAGCTAGAAAGTGGATAAGAATTGGACTCTCGCGGCATGACGTGACGCACCGTCGAAACCAACGGTTTGAAG
>Ga0307513_10012406_pt1 | contig 10522 bp, 8 predicted proteins | sample 15_EM_MG_FD_202174 | JGI IMG/M metagenome (GOLD analysis project Ga0307513, IMG submission 202174) | Populus trichocarpa ectomycorrhiza microbial communities from riparian zone in the Pacific Northwest, United States - 15_EM | ecosystem: Host-associated > Plants > Roots > Unclassified | place...
GGTTCACAGTCACCCGTGCGATGATCCAACGGTGCTGATGCGGTCGGGGATTCTGGGAATTCTGATGCCCGGACAATCTGCACCATCGGCTTTGCTCTCCCGTCGGCGAGTGCTCGCGCTGGCCGCCATGGTCGGCCTGTCGGCCGGCCTGACCGCCTGCAGCCAACCGCCCGCCGCCCCGGAGATCCCGTTGGAACCGGACGAACTGGCGGTGAACCGGGCGGTGGCCGCGGCCCGGTCGCTGCGGACCGATGCCCTGGCGCTGGCCGGGACCCGACCGGAACTGGCGGTGCTGCTGCGCCGGGTGGCCGCCGTGCATGCAGAACACCTGGCGGCGCTGGGCTCACCGATCCGGACCGGCCCCTCGGCTTCGCGATCTGCCTCTGCTGCTGCCGCCGCGACGGCCTCGGCCTCCCCTGCGGCGAGTGCCGGCCCCGCCCCGGCACCGACGGCACCGACGCAGATCAAGGCAGAGGCCGCAGCGGCCGGGATCGCCCTGCGCGACGGCCTGGCTGCGGCACCAGCGTTCGCCGTCCTGCTCAGCCGGATCGCCGCGGCTCGGGCCGTCAACGCCGACCTGCTGGCCGCTGCCGCCGGGCGCCCGGCGCCCGGCGTCCTGCGGCCCGCGCGGGCCGCCACCGCGCCCACTCCGTCCGGCACCGCCAAGCCCTCGACCGCCGCCAAGACCTCGACCGCCACGACCGCGGCGTCGCCCACCGCCGTCCCGTCGTCCTCCGGTGCTGCTGCGAGCACGCCGGAACCCGTCCAGAGCGTTGATCCGGCCGACCTGAACGATCCCAGTACTCCCGCCGAGATCGCGCTGGATCGGCTGCTGGCCGGCGAGCACGCCGCCGTCTTCGCCTATCCGCTGATCGTCGCGCGGGCCGCCGGCAACCGCCGCGCGCTCGCGTCGACGCTCTGGCAGGCGCATCGGACCGAGCGCGACGAGCTCTCGACCCTGCTCCTGAACGCCGGGATCCGGTCGGCCGTGGCCGAACCCGCGTACGACGTCGGCACGCCGCCGGCCAGCCCGGCCAAGGCCGCCGACCTGGCGGCCCGGATCGAGCGCGGGCTCGCAGCGCTGGCCACGGACCTGCTCGCGGCCGCCAGTTCCGCGCGCGCGACCGACAACGCGGCCGCCGATGGCCCATCCCGTTCCGGTCCCACCGGCCGTGCCGCGGCAGCCGATCTCCGCCTCGGCGCAGACCAACTCGTCCTCGCCGCCCGCCGAACCGCAACCTGGACCGGCCGGCCCGCCGCCTTCCCCGACCTGATCGCCCGCGCGACACCACCCACCGCGACCGCCACCAATTCCTCGTTCACCCCGTCCCCAGCTGCCACCACGACCTCGGCAGCCCGCACCAGCGCATCCCCCGCTTCGGCCGGCTCCGCCAGCAGCTCAGCCGTGACGCCCCCGACGCCCTCGTTCTTGCAGAAGACGATCCTCCCGACCGCTCCGTAATCGTGCGCCGGACCGGCCTCAGGCGTTCCAGCCGTCGACCAGGGCGAGGACGTCGAGCAGGCGATGCGCGACGCCATCCGGGGTGACGTCGACCGGAACCTGCTGATCGGCCGGGATGTCGCTGTGCGGCACCAGGACGGCACGCATTCCGACCTGCTGGGCCCCGTGCACGTCCTCGTACGCCCGGTCGCCGACGTACACGCACCGGCCCGGGTCGGTCATCCCAACCGCTGCCATCGCCGCGCCGAACGCCTCCGGATGCGGCTTCACCCAAGGGATCTCGGACGTGTACACGTCGCCGTCGATCAGTGTCAGCACCCCGTCCCGGGCGAACACCCGCTGGTGGTAGTCGCGGGACCAGATCGTGTTGCTCAGCACGCCGATCCGCACCCCACGCTCGCGCAGGGCGCTGAACAGCACCGGCACATCCGGGTCGATGTAGGTATGCGGCTCCCAGAACTCCTCGTACGCGGTCTGCGCCGCCGGGTGCCCGGGGTAGTCGGTGTTGATCCCGACCGCGGCGAACACGTCGGCCAGCCGGGCACTCGCGCCGTCTCGCTTCAGCTTGGCCCAGGCCTGCTGCTCGGCCACCGCCATCCGAGCCGCCAGGCCAACGCCCCCGTCGGGGTGCTCGTCGGCGTGGTGCCGGGCGTAGTGCTCGGCGTAGACCCGCCACTGCTCAACCAGATCGATGCTGTGCCAGGGCGTGAGCGTGCCACCCCAGTCGAAGATCACAGCCCCAACGCCGCCGGCGCCGGTCGCACGCAGGCTCACGGCGCCACCGCCATCGTCGCGAGCAGGGCGCGCGCATAGGCCGACTCGGCATCCCCATCCACCTCGCGATGCTCGCCGTCCAAGTCGATCACGACGGCGAAGCCTCCGGTCACCGCCTCCAACCGGAGGAACCGTTCATCGAGCAATTCACGCAACTGGCTCTCCCTCGGCATCCAGACGACCTGACGGTGCTCCAGGCTGTCCAATGCCCACTCGGTGGTGCCGTTGAAGCCAATGATCTGACCGGTCGGCACGTCCTGCACCTCAACCACCATGTTGCTGATCACGAACACCTCGTCGTCCATGTCCCGGTCCGGAACGACAAACCGGTCCCCCGGCAGCGGGTTCCAGGCCAGGCCGGCCGCTCGCAGTTGGCGGGCCAACTCCAGGGCGATCACGCGGAGACGACCTCCACCAGCCGCTTGACCGCCTCGCCGACCGGCACTTCCTCGGTGTCACCCGAGCGCCGGTCGCGGATCTCCACCGTGCCCGCGAGCAGGCCCTTGCCGATGATCAGGATCGTCGGGACGCCGATCAACTCGGCATCCTTGAACTTGATCCCCGGCGAGACCTTCAGCCGGTCGTCGTAGAGCACTCGGACGCCGGCCGACTCCAGCTCGTCCGCCAGCCGGGTCGCGGTCTCGAACACCACCGGGTCCTTGCCGGTCGCGACGATGTGCACGTCGGCCGGGGACACCTCACGCGGCCAGATCAGCCCGAGCTCGTCATAGTTGGACTCGGCGATTGCGGCCATCGCCCGGGAGACGCCGATCCCGTACGAGCCCATCGTGACCGTGACGAGCTTGCCGTTCTGGTCCAGCACCTTCAGGCCGAGCGCCTCGGCGTACTTGCGGCCGAGCTGAAAGATGTGCGCGATCTCGATCCCGCGCGCAATCGTCAGCGTGCCATCGCAGTTCGGGCAGGGGTCGCCCTCGAACACCTCGGCCGCCTCGATCGTGCCGTCACCGGTGAAGTCCCGGCCCGCGACCAGGTCGAAGACGTGCCGGCCGGGCTCATTGGCGCCGGTGATCCAGGCGCTGCCGTCGACCACCCGGGGATCGAGCAGGAAGCGGATCCCGGTCCGCGAGTCCTCGCCGAGTGCTGCGGGCCCGATGTAGCCCTTGACCAGGCCGGGGTGCTTGGCGAAGTCGGCCTCGGTGAAGGCATCCACCTCGGCCGGGGCGACCGAGGCCTCCAGCCGCTTGGTATCGATGTCCCGATCACCGGGCAGCCCGATCACCAGCGGCTCGCGCCAGGCTTCGGGGTGCTCCTTGTCCGCCGGGTGCACCAGCGTGACGACGACGTTCTTCAGCGTGTCGGCCGCGGTCCAGGCCCGGTCCGGGCGGGGGAAGCGCTCGTTCGCCACCGCGACCAGAGTCTCGATCGTGGGCGTGTCCGGGGTGTCCTCGACGTGTGCCGCGTTCGCCCCTTCCCAGCTGATCGCGGGCGGCACCGGCGTGGTCACGGCCTCGGTGTTGGCGGCGTAGTCGCAGGACGTGCAGCGGACGAAGGTGTCCTCGCCGATCTCGCTGGGGTGCAGGAACTCCTCGCTGCGGCTGCCGCCCATCGCGCCGGACATCGCCGCCACGATCACGTAGTCCAGGCCGAGCCGGTCGAACGTCTTGATGTACGCGGCCCGGTGCTTCTCGTAGGAGATCGCCAGCCCGGCATCGTCGATGTCGAACGAGTACGAGTCCTTCATCACGAACTCGCGTCCGCGCAGCAGCCCGGCCCGGGGCCGGGCCTCGTCCCGGTACTTGAGCTGGATCTGGTACAGCGACACCGGCAGGTCTTTGTACGACCCGTACAGGTCCTTCACCAGGAGCGTGAACATCTCCTCGTGGGTGGGGCCGAGCAGGTAGTCGTTGCCGCGGCGGTCCTTCAGCCGGAAAATGTTGGGGCCGTACTCGGTCCAGCGCCCGGTGATCTCGTAGGGCTCGCGCGGCAGCAGGGCGGGGAAATGCACCTCCTGGAAACCGGCCGCGTCCATCTCCTCGCGGACGATGTTCTCCACGTTCCGGTAGGTGCGGTAGCCGATCGGCAACCAGGAGAAGATCCCGGGCGCGGCGCGGCGCACGTACCCGGCTCGGACCAGCAGGCGGTGACCCGGGATCTCGGCGTCCACCGGGTCCTCGCGAAGGGTCCGCAGGAACAACGACGACATCCGCAACAACACGTGGGTCCTCCTGAGCTGGGGCTGCCCGGCAAACGGGCGATCGAGGGGTTCGATCCCTCGGCCGTGAGAATATCCCGTCGGCGCAGACCTCCTCACCGGCATTAACCGTGCCAGCATTGCCCGGATGACCCCGCCGACGCCGGACGACTTTCCGGCGCTCCGCCGGATCACCACCCGATGGGCAGACAACGACGTGTACGGGCACGTCAACAACGTCGTCTACTACTCGTTCTTCGACACCGCGGTGAACGGCTGGTTGATCGACGCGACCGGGGTCGACATCCGCGAACTGCCGGCGATCGGCCTGGTAGCCGAGACCTCGTGCCGCTTCCTGGCCCCGCTGAGCTTTCCGGACCAGGTCGTGGCCGGCCTCGGGCTGGAACGACTCGGCAACAGCAGCGTGACCTACCGAATCGGCCTGTTCTGCGGGGACAACACCGCGCCGGTGGCCCTCGGCCGGTTCGTGCACGTCTACGTCGACCGCCAAACCCGCACGCCCACCCCCATCCCGGCACAAATCCGCACCGCCCTGGCCGGGCTGCTCCCTCCCGCGAACCGCTCGGGAGGATTCACTTCTACTAATCCCGCCTGAAGACGCTTACAGCGCCCCGATTCCTCCCTTGCGGTATCGGCGCCGCTTATCCACAGCTTCAGTAGGTGTGGATAAGCAAAACGTCATCGCCACAAATCGTCCACGCTGCCGACGTGGACCCGGTGGAGGTGTTGCGATACCTGGATGGAGCCGCGAGCCGATCCGATCTGCTGCGCCACACCACTCGCCGGGCACTGGAACAGGCAGTTCTCGATCGGCGAGTGGAACGGGTGGCGCGAGGTCGCTACGCACTGGCGACCCTTCCCCCGGCTCTCAAGACGGCAACCGCCCTTTCCGGCGTTCTCTCACACGAGAATGCGGCCGAATACTGGCTGCTGAAGACATTGGCCAAGCCAACGAAGGTCCATGTCACCGTCCCACCAGGGGCTCATCGAACAGCGAAAAAGGGAGTGACGCTGCACTATGCGCAGATCTCGGACGAGGGCGTCACGTCACCACTGCGCACCGTTCTGGACTGTGCGCGCACAATGCCGTTCCGCGAGGGCCTGGCCATCGCCGACTCGGCGCTTCGCGGCAACCTGATCACCAAGGAGGAGTTGCTCGAAGCGGCGTACCGATTGACCAATCGGGGTAGCCGCCGGGCCATGACGGTGGCCGAGCACAGCACACCCAAAGCAGCCAATCCGTTCGAGAGTGCGCTCCGGGCGGTGGTGATCACAGCCGGCCTCGACGGCTTCGTGCCCCAGTTGCTGATCTGCGAGAACAACGTGAACTACCGTGTCGACCTCGGCGATCCTCTCCGCCGACTTGTGGCCGAGGCCGACAGCTTCGAGTTCCACGGCAGCCCAAGTGCTCTGGAACGAGACTGCCGCCGTTATGACGAACTCGTCAGCCGCGGTTGGCTCGTTCTCCGCTTCTCCTGGTGGCAGGTGTTGTTCGACCCCGAATGGGTGCGCGAGATGCTGGTGGCGACGACGGACCTGCGGGGAGGATTCGGCGGCACAAACGGCCGGCTCGACCGATGAGGCCGGGCTGAATCCTCCCGTTTGGTACGAGCCCGGCGAACTGAGCGATCGTGCACGGGTCAGAAAAGGATGGTGGCGTACGTGCCGACGGTCTGGAATCCGACCCGCTCGTAGGCCCGAACGGCCCGGGTGTTGTAGCCGTTGACGTACAGGCTCACCACCGGGGCGACCTCCCGCTGGACGATGTCCACCAGGGCGGCCATCGCCGGGGCCGCCAGCCCACGGCCGCGGTATCGAGGGGCCACCCAAACGCCCTGGACCTGCACCGCCTCCGGGATCACCGACCCGAGCTCGGCCTTGAACACCACCTGCGGACCGCTGCCGGTGTCCTCGATCCGGACGAACGACCGCCCGGCGGTGACCAGGCTGTTGACCTGCGCGCGGTAGACGGCACCGCCGTCCGCGGCCACCGGCGAGTAGCCGACCTCTTCGGTGAACATCGCGACACAGGCCGGGACGAGCAGTTCCAGCTCGGCGGGGCGGCTGCGGCGGACCGCCGGGTCGGGCGCTACCAATGGTGGCCCGGCCAGTGCCATCAACGGCTGATTGGCCCGGATGTCCCGCGCCGGCCCCCACGAGCTCTGCAGGTACTGCCAAAGACCGAGCACCGCGCCGGCCGGGCCGACGATCGATGAGCACTGCCGACCGTTGCGCCGAGCCCGGTGCGCGAACGCCTCGATCGCCGGCTCGGTGGCGGAGACCGGCACCAGGTTGGCGCCGGACCAGCAGGCCGAGCGCATCTCGCCGGCCTCGTACCAGCCCCAGATCTCGCCGCCGTGCCGACGCGGATCGGCCTGCAGAGCCATCAACCGAGCGGCGACGAAGAGGTTGGCGACCGGTTCGCGGGCGCAGAGGATCAGCGCCTCGTCCACATCGTCCTTGGCCAGAACCTTCAGCGCCGAGCGGAGCACGAACCAATCCTCACCCACCGGCACCCGTCAGGGCGACCGGAGCACCGATTGACGGCAGTCAGCGAACGCTTACCTCTGGACTGCCCGTCTCGGCATCCTCGCCCATTTCCTCGGCCATCCGCATCGCTTCTTCGATCAGCGTTTCGACGATCTTGGATTCCGGCACGGTCTTGATCACCTGGCCGCGCACGAAGATCTGGCCCTTGCCGTTGCCGGACGCCACCCCGAGGTCGGCCTCGCGAGCCTCACCAGGTCCGTTCACCACGCAGCCCATCACGGCCACCCGCAGCGGGACCTCCATGCCTTCCAGCCCGGCGGTGACCTGCTCGGCCAGTGTGTAGACGTCCACTTGAGCGCGGCCGCAGGACGGGCAGGAGACGATCTCCAGCTTGCGCGGCCGTAGGTTCAGCGACTGCAGGATCTGGATGCCGACCTTGACCTCCTCCACCGGCGGGGCGGAGAGCGAGACCCGGATCGTGTCGCCGATGCCCTGCCCGAGCAGGTGCCCGAAGGCGACCGACGACTTGATCGTGCCCTGGAACGCCGGCCCGGCCTCGGTCACGCCGAGGTGCAGCGGCCAGTCACCCCGGGCGGCGAGCAGCTCGTAAGCGCGGACCATCACCACTGGGTCGTTGTGCTTGACCGAGATCTTGAAGTCGTGGAAGCCGTGTTCCTCGAACAGCGACGCCTCCCAGACCGCGGACTCCACCAGGGCCTCGGGCGTGGCCTTGCCGTACTTGGCGAGGATCCGCTTGTCCAGCGACCCGGCGTTCACCCCGATCCGGATCGACACCCCGGCGTCGGCGGCGGCCCGGGCGATCTCCTTGACCTGGTCGTCGAACTGGCGGATGTTGCCCGGGTTCACCCGGACGGCGGCACAGCCGGCGTCGATCGCCGCGAAGACGTACTTCGGCTGGAAGTGGATGTCCGCGATCACCGGGAGGTTGGACTTCTTGGCGATCGCCGGCAGCGCATCCGCATCGTCCTGGGTCGGGCAAGCCACCCGGACGATGTCGCAGCCGGCCGCCGTCAATTCGGCGATCTGCTGGAGCGTGGCGTTGATGTCGGAGGTCAGGGTGGTGGTCATGGACTGCACCGACACCGGTGCGTCGCCGCCGACCGCCACCTTGCCCACCTGGATCTTGCGGGATGCCCGCCGTGGGTTGAGTACCGGCGGAGGGGGCATGGGCAGGCCGAGATTGACGCTCATACTTCCAGTGTCCTCTAGTGGATTTGCCGACCGAACACAGACCTAGTCTCAGCCACCCAGCTTGATGGGGTTGACCAGGTCCGCGTAGATCAGCAGGACGGACATTCCGATCAGCAACGACGCCACACCGTAGGCGATCGGCAGGGCCCGGGCGACATCGACCGGTCCGGGGTCCGGCCGGTTCCGGACCCGGGCGATCTGCCGGCGCAGACCTTCCCAGAGCGCCCCGGCCACGTGGCCGCCGTCCAGCGGCAGCAGCGGGATCAGGTTGAAGATGAACAGCGCCAGGTTCAGCGACATGATCAGCGAGAGCAGGCCGACGAACCGGTCAACCGTGGTGGTGGTGACATCCGGCGGGCTCTGGGCGCTGGCGACCTCACCGGCGACCCGGCTGACGCCGAGGATGCTGATCGGCCCGTTCACGTCCCGCTCGGCGCCACCGAAGGCAGCCTGCGCGACGCCGACCATCTTCTGCGGAATCCGGAGCACCACCCCGGCGGTCTTGCCGAGGTAGTCACCGAGCTGCCCGGGCACGGCGCTGAGCGGCTGCTTCACGGTGGCGCTGGTCGGGGTGACGCCGAGGAAGCCGACCCGCTCGGTCAGCCGCTTGCCGTCCGACCCGAGCACGGGCTGGCCGTCGTCGTCGGTGACGTATCGCTCGTTGGCGACCGGGGAGACCTGCACCGTGAGCTGCTCGCCGGCCCGCTCGATGCCGAGGTTCACCGTGCTGCCACCGGCACCGGCGATCGCCGTGCGGACCTGCTCCCAGGAGGAGACCGGCCGACCGGCGAAGGAGATGATCGTGTCGCCCGGCTTGAGGCCGGCCGCGGCGGCGGGTGCCGCCGGGTCGCTCGGCCTGCACTTCTGATCGGCCGGCGCGGAGGCCGGGATCACGCACTGGGAGACGCTGGAGAGCTGGGTGGTCTGCTCGGGCATCCCGTAGCCGACCATGATCAGGGTGAGCAGAACGATGGCGATGATCAGGTTCATCGTCGGGCCGCCGAGCATGATGATCAGCCGCTGCCAGACCGGCTTGGTGTAGAACAGCCGCTCGTTGGGGACGTCGCCGATCTCCCGCTGGGACTCGGTACGGGCCTGCTCGGCGAGCAGCGACCAGCGGCCGGTGGTGTCGGCGCGGACCGGACGACCCGGCACCGGCGGGAACATTCCGACCATCCGGATGTACCCGCCGAGCGGGATCGCCTTTATCCCGTACTCGGTCTCGCCGCGCTTGGTCGACCAGAGGGTGGGACCGAAGCCGACCATGTACTGGGTGGTCTTGACGCCGAAGATCTTGGCCGGCGTCAGGTGGCCGATTTCGTGCAGGGCGATGGACAGGCCAACCCCCAGGACGATCACGAGCACGCCCGCCAGATACGCCATCAGTGCGTCCCTCTCGATACTTGGGCCGTTCCGGAAACCTTGCCACTGCTGGTCACAGCCGCCTGACCAGCCACAACCGTCTGATCAGGCCCGGACGGACCGCCCGGGAGGAGCTGCCGAGCCCGCTCGCGGGCCCAGCGATCGGCCGCCAGAACGTCGTCGACCGTCAATCTGCCCGAAGGTGGTTCAAGATCATCGATTACCCGGGCCACGGTGTCGACAATGTGAGTGAACCGAATTCGGCCGCTCAGAAATCCCTCCACGCATACTTCATTCGCCGCGTTATAAGCAGCAGGATACGTGCTGCCCGCCGCTCCGCACCGACGAGCCAGCGCCACAGCCGGGAAAGCCTCGTCGTCCAGCGGTAGGAACTCCCAGCTGGTGGCGTTGCTCCAGTCCAGGCCGGGGATGGCCGAAGGAACCCGTTCGGGCCAGGCCAGGCCCAGGGCGATGGGTAGCCGCATGTCCGGCGGTGAGCATTGCGCCATGGTGGAACCATCGGTGAATTCGACCATCGAGTGAACAATTGACTGCGGGTGGATGACCACGTCGATCCGGTCGAACGGGATGCCGAACAGCAGGTGCGCCTCGATCACCTCCAGGCCCTTGTTCACCAGGGTGGCCGAGTTCGTCGTCACCATCGGGCCCATCGACCAGGTCGGGTGGTTGAGCGCCTGCTCCGGGGTGACGTCGTCCAGCTCGGCCCGGCTGCGACCACGGAACGGCCCGCCGCTCGCGGTCAGGACCAGCCGTTTCACCTCAGCGTCCGTGCCACCGCGCAGGCACTGCGCGAGCGCGGAGTGCTCGGAGTCCACCGGAACGATCTGGCCGGGTTTGGCCAGGTCGGTGACCAGGGTGCCGCCGATGATCAGTGATTCCTTGTTCGCCAGCGCCAGCGTGGTTCCGGCCTGCAGCGCGGCGATGGTCGCGCCGAGGCCGATCGCCCCGGTGATCCCGTTCAGCACCACGTCACACGGCCGGGCGGCGAGCTCTGCGGCAGCGTCGGGGCCGGTCAGCAGTTCGGCCCT